>Ga0315282_10002632_pt1 | contig 32774 bp, 32 predicted proteins | sample YL17G07_20_MG_FD_203693 | JGI IMG/M metagenome (GOLD analysis project Ga0315282, IMG submission 203693) | Sediment microbial communities from Yellowstone Lake, YNP, Wyoming, USA - YL17G07_20 | ecosystem: Environmental > Aquatic > Freshwater > Lake > Sediment | place: USA: Wyoming | collected...
CGTCCCAGACCATGACCCGATCAGCTCCATGGCTCAATACGAAGTGCTTCGCGATCGCATTGCCCATTGTGAGTTCGTCGTGTACCGTGGCCTGCCCCACAACATCACAGACGCGGTGCCTGACCGTTGCGCTGAGGAACTCAAGCGCTTTCTCCTTAGACATCGCCAGGAGACATTGACAATCGGTCAAGGCTATCATAATCTAAAAGAACCTAAGGGATAGACTAATTCAAAACACAGTCTGAATCGTTAAGAAATACATTCTTAACCCTATTTACTCTCGAGGGAATTTTATCGAATCTTCCAGAAAACCCCGAGCTTTTAAACTCGGGGATGAATGGTGCCCGGAGCGAAGCGTAGGTAATCCGGCGAAGCCGGGGGGCCACCAAGAAACCCTGGACTTCAGTCCAGGGAGTTTCATTTCACCCTCTTTCTATTCCTCCTAGACCTTTCCTTTCCAAGCTTATGGGTTTATTTTGCCGGTTAACTTTTTTACATTATTGAAGTATTCCTATTTTTTTCCTTTTTTTGCTGCTTTAGGTTTTCTCGGAGCAGCGGCCATTTCTTTAAGAGTATTCTCCCACTTCATAACCATTATTTTCAGGTCATCCAGTTTGTCTTTCGCTTGGGAAGGATTGGTGGCAATCATTTCTTTCACCCTCTCCAAACCTTCGCTGATCGCCTCGGCATCAGTCTTCCAAGTTCCCTTGTATTTCAGTTTCTTTTCCATTTTCTTGGCTGCGACCTCTACATTTTTCCACGACCCTTCAACAGTGGCCAGAGCAGCGTTTGCTTGCTCGGCAGCGGCCTTTTTCCCGGCATCCATGGTGGCCTTCTTGAATGCAGTCGTCGCATCGATGTAGCTCTTTTTAGCCTCCTCGTACTTTTTCTCCTTCATCTGGGACTCAGCAGTGTCCCATATCTTCTTGGCAGCATCCAGACTATCAGTCGAATATTTGTCTGCACCAGCGGAGATGGCGGCATCCATCGCTGACTTTGCGGCCTGCTTCTCCGCTTCTGGCGGTTTTGCGCAGCCCACAAATACCATTACGAGAACAAGAACCACTAATACCGATAGTGACAACCTGACATGTTTCATAGATCAATCCCTCCTTAAGTGAATCTGTTATCATCCCCCATTGGGGGAGAAGAATTATGAAAAGCGGTTGGTTCTTCAGCCAATATGCAGCTAAGCAAAATTAATTTACGATTCTCTGCAATCCCCTCTTTGAGGATATTAAGTGATTGGGAAGGGCAGCGTAGGGAGGGGGTGGGAACTGCACTGCCTTTCTACCCCGCTGACCTCCACCTTATCAATCTTTAGACCTTTTCAATGGTGATCTTTACTGTGTCACCTTTCTTGAGGTCCTCAGAGGGCTTGAATTTGACTGTCTCTAGCTTACTCGAATAGCTTACCTTGAAATCAACATTCACCTCATCTGTTTTCTTGACATCGGCAGATACTTTGCTCTGAACTTCTCCAATTTTTACTGACATTTAAATACCTCCTTTTCCTTGTCGGGCAGTGCGTAACACCCCTCTTAATTATTATAATACCATCCCCAAATGTCTTTTTGGGTTCTTTTCATCTTACAATCCATGCATATCGGACCCCTCCTTTAAAGATTTGTTCGCATAACTAATACTTCTTTGCTGCTTCAGCAGGTTTTCCTTCAGACTTCTTTGGCACTTTTGGTCAAGACTTTGATCCTTACAGCGATCATCTTGTCTCCGTTTTTTCTATACTTGATAGAGACACGCATCCCTTTCTTTAATCCCGTGAAAGGCAAATCCTTCCCAGCGTCTGTGATCCTTGTCTTATCATCAACGTCAAAAATCAGGGTATTCTCCTCTTTCACCACCTTGCCCCGTTACGTCGATAGATAAGGAGAGGAACCAGGCCTAAAAGGAATAAAACTAAAGGTATAGAAAGGAGGTCTATCTCAAGTGATGTCATATGGATGCCTCTCCATTACCACAATATTCATACCCTCCTCCAATGACCAGTAAAGGGCCTGGGCTTCCTCTTTACCCATTATAATCTCTATTATTGCAAACTCATTCTTCCATAAGTGGTTCCAAACTATAGTCAAAGAATAGCGAATATGTATTAATATAGAGCTGATAAGATGAACGAACCTGGGAATTAAACTTTTTGGCTGGCCCGTTATGGATATTAATAGCCCCCTCCCAAATGAGAAGGTATAGTTTGAAGGGATGTCCTTTAACTCCAGAAAATCCAGCTGACTGATTGTATCAGCCCCATCCTCCGCCTTATGAGGCTTTATCTCCCTTCTTTTTGGATGGAAGAAGGCCATTTTTTTTATAAGGGGGATGGGTTCAATGACTAATCCTTTCGTCCTCCGATACCTCATCCTGTCTACATCAAATTCCCTCAAGACTATACCCCTGTTTTTAAGGTTTATCCTCACAGGGACAGAATCCGATTCTGTCCGCAGGTCCAGGATGATATATGATGTCCCTTTTGAGGCCAATGCTAGTTCAGCCTCAAGAAGACAGTTTTCATCCTTCAAGGCCCTTATCTTCTGGCCGATACTATCTCCACCTGCAACGGCTTGGGAAAAGCCTCCGAGGGGAAATAGAATCAAAAACAAAAAAAGAGGAAAAGTAAATTGCAAATTTGTCTTTTTCATTTCCAAAATATTCAATCTTCAACTTGAAATTTACAATTTGACATTTGTCACTCTAATCGAGACATTCGGAGAATGTCACTTAGAAGATATATATCCTTGTCCCTAACCGAGATAATCTGTAGATGGTTCCCAGGTCCTCATCTCCCACCCTGATGCATCCGTGAGTGACATTCCTGCCCAGGAGGCGCTTATAGAGGGTTCCGTGGATAAAATAACCGTTACCAAAGGCCAGGGCATAGTCCCCCAGAACACCCTCTTCTACCCTATCTTCCCAGTCCTTTGGTATATCCTCCCCTTCCTCGATAAAGGCCCAATCCGGTTTTATCCATTTAGGTCCGGCTATCTTTCCCTTGACCTCAAACTCTCCCCGTGGGGTATCAAAGATCCATTGCCCTTTGCCACTGGGGTCCCTCAGGATATTACCACTTCCACTGGAGATGAGAGCCCTAAGGATGGTCCTATTACCCTTCTTAAGGAAAATAAGGTTCCTGGCTGTATCTATAACAATATAAGCCCCTTTTGGTGAGAGCCCAGCAATACCTTTCGTGAATGTCCTATTTTTTCTGATCAGTTCGTTTAGATTTGATGCTCCAACAGAGGATGGCACCACAAGTCTGTCTAAACTGAAATAGTAGGCAGACAACTCCACTGTTAGAAGGATAATGACTATCCCGATAAATGATACGAAGACGATTCTCTTAATCATCTCCCACCTTCTTTGGAATAATAGAGAGGTCATCTCTTAGGGAAGCGGTCCCAACAATGGCCACAGGCGTTCCTAATGGAACTAACTCAAAAAGTTCATCCATATATCTGTTTTCGAGACTGACACATCCATAGGTCATACCCTCCTTCCCTCCACCATGAATCTCTATCAACCCACCCATACCAGCCTTTTTGGGGATGAGTCCCATCTTCTTAAGCCTGAGGAACTCCCTTCTGTCTTCAGCGTTTGGATAGTTCAAAAGCAGTGCCTTGTGGTATCTACTCCTGGTTAGTTTCTTTATAACCCTGTAACTCCCCTCGGGAGTTGCTCCATCACCGGCGAGTAGTTTATCCGATAAACCATTCCTCCCTATGCCAATCTCATAGGTCTTAAAAGGTCTGCCGTGCTTATATATCGTCAACCTCCTGTCAATTTTACTAACTACAATAGCGGAGGTCCCTTTCTCTCGTGACTCAACAGCTATCTCATCTACCCACCTTCTCCACTTCTCGATAAGAGTCTTGTCAGTATAACGATTAAAGATGGGAACCAATATTTCCTCTGAAGCCTTGATATAACCGGATGCCATTGTCAACCTGGAAGCTGCCCCATAATAATCCTCCCTTTCAAGGAAAAGGCTAGCCTCCTTTATCATCAGACTTGCCTTCGTAAGGGTTCTCCTCGCAAGCCTTCCCTCATTTATGGTAAGGCTCAACTTATCGAACCCCTTTATCCTTTCGTCTAACTCGGAAAGTTGTCTTTCAGTACTTACTCTTTTTGCCTCTTTCCGCTCCTCAACCTTTTTGAGTATTCCCTCCCCATCCCTCAAGACGGCTTTTAACCTTCCCGCAATGGGTTCATAGTCCCTGAACCAGATAAACTTTGCCTCTTCCATTATAAGATCATCCATTATGTTCTTGAGGGTAGTCTCATAAGATTTATATTCCTCAGGCGCATAGACATGGGCCCGGGCCTTCCAAAGATCATGGTTCATTGTTTCTACTAACTTCACCTCCGGCGGTAAGGGGGGTGAGCTGCATCCAGGAAGGATTAAGAACAAAAGAAACCCCAGGGTAACTAATATCTCGGGGTTTCTTTTGCAGGAATATGCCAGAAAGCCCATGCTTTACTTCTCGGGCCCTTTTTTACCCTTAACCTTCTTCATGGCCTCCTTTATCTGGTTGGATACACTATCTGCTTTCTCTTTGATAGCTTTGGCCTTATCAATGGCCGCCGCGTAATCCTCCTTATCTATCAACTGCTGAAGCTCGGGTACACTGTCCTCAAGGCCCTTTATATCGCCCTTCAGGGCCGCTATATCTGCCCTTGTGCCCTTTCCCATGGGTGCCTTTGCCAGAAGGACCTTCGCCTCTTTAACAGAGGCTCCCGCCGCCTGCTGGCCAGCCAGAGCATTCTTCTTCGCCTCCTCCTTCTTGGCTGCTATATCGACCTTCACCTTTTCAGCATCTGCCTTCGCTTGAGCAAGCATCTGTTTTGCTTTATCGTAGTTTCTAGATAGAGCGGACTTACTATCCTGAGCCTTAATTTCGTTCAGCGCAGCGGTCAGACTATCGTCCACCTTTTTAGTATCCTCCGGTATGTATTTCTCAGCACCTGTGGCTTTGAGATCCTCCACAGCCTTCTGAGCAGCATTAATATCCTCAGTTGGTTGTTTTGCGCATCCGGCAAGGATGAACATGACTAACAATCCGTAAGTGAAATACTTTAATAGACGTTTCATCTTATTTTCCTCCTTTCTCTATTTGGTTTTTGGTGAGGCCTTCGTTTTGGCGGGGGCTTTCTTTTCCAACTTTGCCTTCAACTCTTCGTTGACCTTCAACAAATCATCCACCTTTGCCTTAAGCTCTTCGTTAACCCTGGTAAGCTCATCCAGCTTTGCGGTCAACTCTGAGCCCTTTGTTGTAAACTCCCTTACCTGCGACTCCAGTTGTGCCTTTTTGCTAACAAGGGAGTCTATTTGTTTCTTCAGACCCTCATTTTCCTCCTTAAGCTTGCTTGACTCGCAAGCAGACAGAAATGGAGTTGTCAGAAGAGCCAGTAGCGCCAGCCAAGTAATCACCCTTTTCATAGCATTATCACCTCCCTTCTAAAATGAAACTTCAACTGATCTGAAATTAAGGAACCACGCTCAACTCCACTCTCCTGTTTTGGTGTGACCTTCCTTAGTACAATTGTGAGTTTCTTTGCTTCCATAGCCTTTGATGATCATTCGGTTATCCGAGATATTGAATTTATCTTGGCGGTATTTTTTGGCGCTTAATGGTAGAGTAACGAACTTTGGCGGCTTAGGGGTAAGCGATGTCTGAATAATCTTGATTGCTTCTAAGGATTTTCCTCTTGGGATTCTGATCGCAGATTTTAAATGGCCATAATACTCATGTTTCTCTACAATCTGATGATCTGCGTGACTCAGATAGGCTTCAGCTGTCGCATACTGAATCGGTGCACATTTCTTACCATATGAGGGCGGTGCCTTCGGAAAGGCATCCTTTATTTCATTATATGTCGTCATCGTCTCTTTATTGACGCCGCATCCTGAGACGATCCTCACTTCCAAGAGAACATTGGATCTTTGTTGCAATAAATCGCTATGTTTCTTGTTCAAAAAGGAAAGTGACCTTCACGTCTTGGGCTTCCATGATTTCCACCAGTTTTTCAACTGATCTACAGATCAAAAGGAGTTCGTCCTCCTTCAACTTCCTTAAGCCATAAATCAATCTTCCTTGAATTGGCTTAGGCGCCCTTTTCACCAACCTATCCCCTTTGGGAGTCAATTGGACCCTAACGACCCTTCGATCCTTTTCACTCCGATCTCTCAAAACATACTTCTTTTTTTCCAGCCTATCTACAACCCCTGTTATGGTGCTGGGATTCAGATACATCCTTTTACTTAGCTCACCAAGAGGTAAGCTGCCATTTTGGTATATCGTTTTCAGCACCCAAAGTTGAGGACCCGTAATTCCAAAATGGCTGGATACCTTTTGAGAATAATCTTGGAGGGACTTAATAATACGGCGCAGTGACAGCATGATCTCTGAAATCGCCTCATCTCGAGCAACTCTTTTTAGCATTTTTTATACACCAAACTTTTGCATATAAAATATTTCTATCGAAAACATTTATATTTGTCAAGTAAAAAATTGTGAGGTCTGAAAAATTAAAATAGGCCCAGCACAGAGGTGCAGAGATGGCAGAGAACAAAGTTCTTCTTTTGATTTGACGCTAATCTCCTCGTCAAATCAAAAGACCTCCCCTCCGGGGGAAATGTTTTTTATTCTGGATCTCATGACAGGTAAGAATCAAGATTTTCGCATAGAGATGTGTTTGATGAGACAATGGTTATCTCCCGCTTGGGTGATAAAAATATGGCTTTGCGAACTCTGCGGCTTTGCAGTGAAGGAATTATGAATTCTTAAGGGTGCATTCCGGTTTTGACAGGTAAGGTGGGATCCGCAGACCACTCCACCCAGGACCCACGGTAAAGGCGAACATTGGGAAAGCCGAGGACATATTTTAAGGTGAAGTAAAGATGGCTTGCTTCCCTTCCTGTTCGACAATGGACGATGACTTCCTTATTCTTTGTGATTCCCGCTTCGGTAAAAAGTTTTTCCAGCTCCTCTTTCTTCTTCCAGATTTTTATTTCATCTCCTTCCAGGGTCGTCTCCCAAAAGATATTTCTGGCTCCCGGGATATGGCCTCTCCGGATCTCTTCGCCTTCTTCCCCACTATACTGTTTGGGTGAACGGGCATCTATAATCGCTCCATTCCGGGCAGAAAGTCGATCGAGAACCCATTTCTTTTCGGCCAGGCCTTCTCCTTTAATTCTCCCAAAAAATTTTTTGGGAGAGAGCGAGGGATAGACCTGGGTCTGGTGGAGTTTCTCCCCGGTCCATCTCTCCCAACCTCCGTTCAGAACGCCCACTCTCTTGTGTCCCAAGTAATCCAGAGCCCACAGAAGGTAGGTGGCATTGGGGTTCGATTTTTCTGAATAGAGGATCACCCACATATCGTTGGAGATCCCTAGATAGTCTCCCATGATCTTTTCCAAAGAGATTTTATCCGGGAGCTGGGCAGGAATGCCATTTCGGGAAACCCGGAGGTTTTCGAAATGGAGATAGACGGCATTTGGAATGTGCCCTTTGAGGTAGTCATCAAGCGAGGACCTCAAATCCACGATACGAATAGAGGGATGATTCATGACTTCAACCAACTCCCCTGTTTCAATGAGTCTGGGATGATCTAGGCTCTTAAGGGGAGGTGTTTTGGCCTCGATCGTAACTGACAGGGGAGAAAGAAAGATGAGGACCCCCGCGATCAGAAAATGACCCATGGATTTCATCATCATAAACCCTCTTCCTATAACCCACTAAGATGCTTTTCTCTTTTTTAAAGCCTTTCGATAAAGCTGAAGGTAGGCCTCTGCCGATCTCTGCCAGGAGAAATCCGCCGTCATCGCATTCTGAAGGAGTTGTTTCCAATGCTTCGGCTGAGAAAAGAAACCGATCGCCGCTTTAATCTGGTTCAGGAATTCCTTCGCGTCGTATCGGCTGAATTTAAACCCATTCCCGGTTCCTTTGGCGGGATCGTAGTTTATGATGGTATCGTCCAGTCCGCCAGTTGCCCGAACAATAGGGATCGTTCCATACTTCAGGCTGTAGATCTGATTCAAACCGCAGGGCTCATATTTCGATGGCATTAGAAAGAAGTCGGCACCAGCTTCGATCTTATGGGCCAGTCGATCGTCATAAGCTATTCGGATGCCAGCTTTCTGAGGGTATTTACGAGCGACCTGCTGGAAAAGATCATGATATTTCTGTTCTCCTGTTCCGAGAAGAACGAATCCAACATCGAGGGTGAAGAGCTCCTCTAAGATTTCAGCCAGGAGGTCAAAACCCTTTTGATCGGCCAGGCGAGAGATCATCCCTAGGAGGGGAACTTTTTCAAGAGAGGAGGGGAGATGGAACTCCTTCAGGAGATCCTTCTTACAGGCTCTCTTCCCAGAAAGTTCCTTGGGGTCATAGCGTGCCACCAAGTGGGCATCACGAGAAGGATCCCATTCCGTATAATCGACTCCATTGATGATCCCATGGAGGTCTTCCTTTCTCTTGCTCAGGATGCCTTCCAATCCGTAGCCGAATTCTGGAGTCTGGATTTCCTCGCTGTACCTCTGGCTGACGGTATTGATCACATCAGCATAGACGATGCCCGCCTTCATCAAATTGATCCTTTCCCAAAATTCGATCCCTTCCGGATTGTACATCTCTTGGGGAAGACCCGTGAGCCAGAACTTCTCCTTTCTGAACAACCCTTGGTAGGCAATATTGTGGATGGTGAAGACGACTCCGGTGTGGGAGAAGAGGGGATCCTCTCGGTAGATGGATTTGAGGTAGGCGGGGATCAGTCCCGTCTGCCATTCGTGATGATGGATGATGTCGGGGGAGAATCCCAAATACCGGCAGAGAAGGAGTGCTGCCTTCGAGAAAAAGACGAAACGCTCCGCATTGTCAAAATAATCCCCCTTGGGAGTGCTGTAGAGATATTCCCGATCATAAAACTCTTCTCGGCCGATGAAATAGACTGGGATTTCTTGGTCAAGTTGACCCTGATAAAGATCGACCTGGATGGTTTCCCCTCCAACCGTGACTTCCATTCCTTCTCCTAAGTGTCGGATTGGGACCCCGATCTTCTTGACCATCCGATAGTAAGGCATGACCAACTTTAAGTCACATCCTAAAGGTTGGAGGTATTTCGGAAGGGCACCAGCCACATCTGCCAATCCCCCTGTCTTTGCAAAGGGAACGGCTTCCGGAGTGGCAAAAAGGACGCGTAGAGGTTTATCCATAGTTTTAATTTAAGAATCTCGAAAAAAAATGTCATGCTGAACTTGTTTCAGCATCTAACAAAATCATGGACTTACGAGACCCTGAAACGAGTTCAGGGTGACAGGTTAGGACTTTTTACGAGACCACCAAAATTTAATTTATAAAACTCCAAACTCTTCGCTCTTAATTCTTAACTTTTGATTTTTAACTCTTAACTCTTCCTTTCTTTTTCTCCCCAAAAGAGGAGCCGATGAGGGAAGGGAATCTGGATTCCCTTTTCGTCAAATCGATTTTTGATCCTCCTCCTCAGCTCCCGGCTTACCTCCCACTGTTTCAGGGGGACGGTCTTCACAATCATGCGAATGATGATCTCAGACTCCTTGAATTGCTCCACGCCTAAGATCTGCATGGGCTCCAGGATAGCACTCTTGTAAGGCTCCTCGTCCGCCAATTTCTTGCCGATCTCGGAGAGGAGGGTGATGATCTGATCGATATCTTCACGGTAAGAAATGCCAATGTCCACCACAGCTCGGGACCATTCCTTGGAAAGGTTGGTCACCACCTTGATCTCCCCATTTGGAATGGTGTGGACCCTTCCTTCCAGATCCCTGAGAACGGTTTTTCTCAAACTAACAGATTCAACGAGACCGGAAACCCCGGCCACGTCAATCGCATCCCCGATCCGGTACTGGTTCTCAAGAATGATGAAGAAGCCGCTGATGACATCCTTAACAAGGCTTTGGGCGCCAAAACCAAGGGCCACGGCCCCAATACCCGCAGTTGCCAATAAAGGGCCCAGTTGGATGCCTAGTTCCCCTAGAATCATCAGGACAGCGATGAACGCGATCACGGTGAGAAGGGCATGGCGCAGGATCCTTCCCAAGGTCTGGGCTCTCTTTTTTGCTTCGACAGCCTGAAGGGGATCCTTCTCCCGGATAAATCTTTCCAACCATTTCTCAATCCATTTCGACATCTGGGAGAGGATGATGAGCGCGATCAGAATCCCAATTACTTTGATCCCGGAGGTGGTAAGCCAAGAAGAGATGGTTTTGAATAGTTCAGGCATCAGCGTCTTTAATGTGTATGATCGCGAGAAGAAAAAGAGATCTCTTCGATGAAGCGAGTCTTACGTTTGATTCTTTTCCGTCTTCCGGACGACTTTCTCCAACCGGTCGAGGGCATCGGCTGTCTTCTCCCTCAGAGCATCGGTCATGGTCACCAAGGCGTCCATCTCCTGCTTCAAGTCAAGAGAGGAGGTCTTGGATTCAATCTGACGTTTCAGTTCAGCGGTGCCTCCCGTCCGTTGGTAAGCAAGGATAGAAATGATGAGAGCAGCGACTGCGATGAGAAGCGTAACAGCTTCCATGGTTAAGGACCTCCTTCGACTTTTGAATTAAGATACTTCATTCCTTCCGAATTTTCAATGGATTCCTTACCTGATGTCGCAGGGGTTAAGGAGACAGTGAGGTGGGAAGGAGTGACGATGCCCACGGACATAATCGTTTTGATGGCCTCTTCAACGGTCATTTGAGACGGAAAGACCTTCTCTTTTGGGAGGAAAAGAAGGTGGCCGGCGGGAGGAGCAAACGCCGTCGGGATGAAGACGGTGATTTTTTTTTCATCCTCGAGATCGGTCAACTCATTGGTGACAAACCCGAGAACGAAATTCCCTTCCTGAGGAAATTCGACAAAGACGGCCTGTCGGAAGGAACCCCTTTTCGTCGTGGAAAAGGCATCGGTCAATTGCTTTGAGGAGAGATAGATATTCTTGACCACCGGGATATGAACGAAGAGTTTGTCTGTCCAGTTGACCAGTTTGCGACCCAAGACATTGGTGGCGATTACGCCGATGAGGTAGAGGAGGAGGAAGAACCCGACGACTCCCAGGCCGGGGATGGAGAAGTCCCGTTGGACAAGATAGACAGAGACCTTGGGCATGAGTGGGTCGAGGATGCTGTCCAAAGCGTTGAAGACGAACTTCAAGACGAGGAAAGTAATCCCGAGAGGCAGGATTACCAAGATCCCCGCGAAAATCTTAGTTCGAAGGTGTTTAAATATTTTCTTGATCATGCTTTGGCGACCTGCAACTGAAGAATTCTCTTCAAGTCCTTTTCCTCGACCACCTCTTTCTCCATCAAGAAACGGGCGAGTTCTTCCAGTCGATCTTTCTTCGACGTAAGGATCTCTTTTACCTTTTGATGGGCTTCGTCGATGATCTTTTTCACCTCTTCGTCGATCTGTTTGGCCGTATCCTCGCTGTACTCCCTTCCAGAGGTGAGGGAGGAGGGAAGGAAAAGAGGTCCCTTCTCTTTCTCAAACGTGACATAGCCCAGTCTTTCACTCATTCCGAATTCTTTGACCATGCTGGTGGCAATATCGGTGGCCCGCTGGAGATCGTTATGGGCCCCTGTGGAGATTTCCCCGAACACGATCTCTTCCGCCACCCTTCCCCCCAGCAACACAGCCAGACGATCGAGCAACTCTGATTTGGTCATAAGGTACCGATCTTCCGTGGGCAGCTGGAGCGTATAACCTAGGGCGGAGATCCCTCTGGGGATGATGGAGATGCGACGGACCGGATCGGCATTCGGTAGGAGAGTAGCCGCAATGGCATGACCTGATTCGTGAAAGGCCACAATCTCTTTTTCCTTCTTCGACATGAGCCTTCGCTTCTTCTCCAGCCCTGCCACCACGCGGTCGATGGCCTCCTCGATATCGGACATCTCAACCCCTTCTTTATTCTTTCGGGCAGCCAGGAGGGCAGCCTCATTCACGATGTTGGCGAGATCCGCACCTACAAAACCAGGGGTTCTTGACGCAATCACTTTGAGATCGACATCAGGAGAGAGTTTCACATTTCGAGTGTGAATCTTCAGGATCTCCTCACGACCAATGATATCGGGTCGGTCCACTAAAACATGACGGTCGAAGCGGCCCGGTCTGAGTAGGGCAGGGTCGAGAATTTCGGGCCGATTGGTGGCGGCCATGATGATCACTCCTGTATTGGAATCGAAACCATCCATCTCGGCCAAGAGTTGATTGAGGGTTTGCTCCTGTTCGTCATGCCTCCCAAGGGGATTGACGCCCCGGGCCTTTCCCAGGGCATCGAGTTCGTCGATGAAGATAATACAGGGGGCATGGGTTTGAGCCTGGGCAAAGAGGTCCCTCACCCGGGCGGCCCCCACTCCGACAAACATTTCCACAAAATCAGAACCACTGATGGAGAAGAAGGGAACATTGGCCTCCCCGGCCACTGCTTTAGCCAACAAGGTCTTCCCCGTTCCGGGCATCCCGACGAGAAGGACTCCCTTAGGAATCCTTCCACCCAGACGTTGAAACTTCCCTGGAGTCTTGAGAAACTCGACCACTTCCTGCAGTTCCTCTTTTGCCTCGTCGATCCCGGCCACATCGGCGAAGGTGACTTTCTTATCCTTCTCGGCGAAGATTTTAGCCCGGCTCTTGCCAAAGGACATGACGCTCGTTTCCGGTCCGATGCGAGAGAAGAGGATCCTCCAGATGAAGAAGAAGAAGACGAGGGGGATGATCCAGGAAAGGATATTCATCAGCCATTTACTTTCCACCTTTCCGGTGTATTTTATCTTGTAGGTCTCGAGTTCCTTGACCAGATCAGAATCCTCCACCCGGACGGTTTGAAATTTCCGGGGACCTTTCCCTGTCTCCCTCTCTCCAGAAATCGTTTCCGGAGTGATGGTGATGTCTTTAATGTTGTTCGCCCTCAAGGCCTCCTTAAACTCACTATAAGAGATCACATCCTCGGTCTTTTTCATCACGAAGTAATTCTGGATGAGGAGGATGATGAGGAATGCAATGACAAAATACCAGATGGTGAAGTGAGTTTTCTTCAGGACAGGTTTCTTCTTTCCCCCTCGATCCGGAGGCTCTTTGATCCCCAAGAACTGTTTCAGGTTAGAAGTCCTTCTCTGTTCCTTCTGCATCTTATGATGGACCTCCAAAGACCCTTTGGAAGATATTGTCCACGTGTTTGAGGTGGCTCCGGAGATCGAAGACCCCATCGAGTTCCTGCCGCGTGAGGAGACGTTGAATCCTCTCGTCCTGAGAGAGAAGGGATTTGAAATCCTCGCCCTTTTCCCAAACCCTCATGGCATTCCTTTGAACGACGGCATAAGCCTCCTCCCTTGCAAGACCCTTTCTTGTCAGGAGGAGAAGAATGGCCTCTGAAAAGATGAGGCCTCCCATCCTTTCCATGTTCACCTTCATGGTTTCAGGATAGACGATGAGATTTTGGATGAGGGAGGTGAGACGGTCCAGCATATAGTCGATCAGGATGGTGGCATCGGGAGCAATCACCCTTTCCACCGAGGAATGACTGATATCCCTTTCATGCCATAGGGGAATGTTCTCTAAGGAAGCGATGCTGTAGGAACGTATCAGTCGAGCCAGACCGGTAAGATTCTCGGCTGAGACAGGGTTCCTCTTATGGGGCATGGCAGAAGATCCCTTTTGGCCTTTGGAGAAGAATTCTTCGGCTTCAAGGACTTCGGTTCGTTGAAGGTGTCTCAGTTCCACAGCGAACTTTTCAATGGAGGAGGCGATGATCGCCAGAGTGGTGAAGAATTCAGCATGGTGGTCTCTCTGGACGATCTGGGTAGAGATGGGGGCTGGTTTGAGCCCCAATCGTTTGCAGACATATTCTTCGACAAAAGGATGGATGTGGGCAAAGGTTCCGACAGCCCCTGAGATTTTACCGACGCTTACGGCATCTTTCGCCCTTTCCATTCGGGTGAGATTTCGTTTCATCTCATCATACCAGAGGGCCATTTTGAGGCCGAAGGTGGTGGGCTCGGCATGGATGCCATGGGTCCGTCCTATCATCAAGGTCTCTTTGTATTCGAAGGCCTTCTTCTTCAAGACATCCAAAAGGCGATGGATGTCCTGGAGAATGATTTCAGAGGCCTCCTTCAAGAGCAAAGCGAGAGAGGTGTCCAAGATATCGGAGGAGGTGAGTCCGTAATGAAGGTATTTGGATAAAGGACCGATCGCTTCCCCGACGTTGGTCAAAAAGGCGAGCACATCGTGTTTCGTAACCTTCTCTATCTCATCGATTCTTCGAATGTCAAATTTCGACTTCTCCTTGATCTCTTGTACGGCCTCCCGAGAGATCTCACCCAATTCCGCCAAGGCTTCACAGGCCATGAGTTCGATTTCAAGCCAGGTCTCAAACTTCCTTTGATCTGTCCAGATCCTTGCCATCTCTGGTCGGGTATACCTTGGTATCATTCCAATGTCCTCATCAGCACCAAAACACCAAATCTCTTCTATTTTACTGGTTAGGGCGACAAAGTCAATAGAAAACGGGCTTTTGATCATTGACCCGTTCGACGGCGTTCAGCCTCTTTTTTGAAAACGAGCCAGGAATGCGCCTCTCAGAGCTTGCCCTGAGCGAAGTCGAAGGGGTCAACCTTGAGCAAGTCCTCGTCTATAGGTCAGGGCAGTCGAAAGGTTGACAATTCTTGGGTTCAAATGCATACTACTCGTGTGAATATCATTTATTCTTCTCGAGAAATTGAGCATTTGAAGAGGTCTAACGCCATTGTGGCAGAGGTCTTTCAGGCTCTGAGGAAGGCGATTGGGCCAGGGATGACCACAAAAGAATTGGATCAGATAGTGGAGAAGATCATCCTTTCAAGGGGAGCCTTGCCTGCCTTCAAGGGGTACCGGGGATTCCCCGCAAGCCTTTGCGTTTCAATCAACGAAGAGGTGGTTCACGGCATCCCGGGTCAACGGAAATTGAAAGAAGGGGACCTGGTCAGTCTTGATGTAGGGGTCAACCTCAACGGTTATTTTGGAGACGGAGCGATCACCCTTCCTATCGGTGAAGTGGACGGGGAAGCCAGGAGACTTCTTGAGGTCACAGAAAGGGCCCTCTATCTCGGAATCGAAAAGGCAGAAGTTGGAAATCGCCTCTTTGATATCTCTTATGCCATCCAGGCCTGGGTGGAGAGCCATGGATTGTCTGTCGTGAGAGACTTCGTTGGCCATGGGATTGGTCGAGACCTTCATGAAGAACCCCAGATACCCAATTTTGGATCTCCTCACCAGGGCCCAAGGTTAGAGAGAGGGATGGTCTTCGCTTTAGAGCCCATGGTGAACGAAGGCACGTATGAGGTTAGAATTCTCTCCGACGGCTGGACTGTGGTAACGGCGGACGGGAAACGCTCCGCCCATTTTGAACACACGATTGCCATCACAGAAAAAGGGGTTGAGATCTTGAGCACCCTTTGATACGAACGATGAAATTAGTCTTCTTGGGTTAAGGTTAGGAAGCCCGTAACGTGTAAGGTCAAATGGTTACGGCTAGATGTTAAAGACAAATGACATAACCCTTTAACGAAACGGGCGTCATTACCCTAACCTTAAGACGATTGAGTTTTATTTTAAGGAGGCAGAAACAACTATGTATCGAGTGGCTGAGAATATGATCGACCTAGTGGGATATACCCCCATGGTAAAGATCAATCATATCGTTCCCAATAAGAAGGTAAAGGTCTATGCCAAACTGGAACGGTACAACCCCGCGGGCTCTGTTAAAGATCGTATTGCCAAATATATGATTGAATATGGAGAAAGAGAAGGCCTTCTGTCAAAGGATAAGATCGTCATCGAGCCTACCAGTGGAAATACGGGGATCGCCCTGGCCATGGTCTGTGCGGTCAAAGGATATCGATTGGAATTGGTGATGCCCGAAACGATGAGCATAGAGAGGAGAAAAATTCTAACGGCCTTTGGAACGAAAATTATCTTGAGCGAGGGTTCCAGGGGAATGGATGGAGCTATTGATTTGGCTGAGGAGATGGCCAAGGACCCCAAGTATTATATGCCACATCAATTTGAGAATAAGTATAACGTGCTTGCCCATTATGAGACAACGGGTGAAGAAATCTGGAGGGCTACCAAAGGAAAGGTGAAAATGTTTGTTGGGGGCTTGGGCACAACCGGAACCCTCATGGGGGTTTCCAAACGACTCAAAGAATATAATCCTGAGATCAAGATTGTTGGTGTGGAGCCCTATCCCAATTCAAAGATTCAAGGTTTAAAGAATCTCAGTCACCAATATGTCCCTGAGATCTATGACCCCACCCGGTTGGATGAAAAGATCAATGTGAAGGATGAAGACGCCTTTGAGATGGCGAGGGTCCTCACCATCCGGGAGGGAATCTTTTGCGGCATCAGTTCTGGGGCAGTCATGTGGGGAACGCTACAAAAGGCCATGGGGTTGGATCGGGGCGTGATTGTTACCGTCTTTCCGGATGGCGGAGAGAAATATGTGAGCACACCCCTTTATGAGCCGAGCAAATGCTTCGAATGTCTGAAGAAGCACCAGATCCCCACCTGCATGACAGAGGAATATATTACTGCATTGGAATGTCTGGTGAAAAATGGAAGCTAACTTCGCATAGCGCTCTTACTCCTCCCCTCTCCCCTGAGGGCTGTGTCGTAATGGGTTGAAACTGAGAAGGGAACAGACAAACGGATTCCAAAGCTTTAGAACGCGGAGCATTATTAAGTTTATGGGTAAGCGTCCTTGGTGCTCAAAACGCAGTCTTTTCATACCATTGGGGTCTCTGAATCCAAACGTCTAAAGGTTCCGCTCTAAAGCTTTTTCATCCGCCCGTCCGTTCCCTTTTGGAGATTTCTGCTATTCTGACACAGCCTCCTGAAGGGAGAGGGATGCCTGCCTGCCGGTAGGCAGGGGGTGAGGGGATTTCGAAAAGGATTTTACAATTTATATTTAAATTTCCTTAATAATTCTTTTCTCCAGGCGACTCCATCCTCTTTTTCCATTCCTTTGGGGGAGGCGCCATCAATGACGCCCAGAACTCCTCTTCCCTGTTCCGACTGAGCCAGAATGACTTCAAGGGGATTCGCCGTGGCGCAGAAGATGTTGCAGACCTCCTGGCACATCTTGACTGCGTTGAGGATATTGATTGGGAAGGCATCCTTCAGAATAATATTGAAGGTATGGCCAGCCCCAATTCTCATGGCATTCTTCATAGCGAGTTCCTTCAGTCCCTCATCATTTCCTTCTCCACGAACGAGGCAATGGCCCGACGCTTCACAGAATCCGATTCCGAATTTGGCATTAGGAACCGCTCCGATGATAATCTCATAGAGATCTTCGACCGTCTTGATGAAATGGGTCTGACCAAAAATGATATTACATCCCTCAGGAATCTCTAATCGCTCAACCTTCAGATCCATAGATGGCCTCCTTAATTCTGAATCGATAAATTTCTTCCCTTTATATCCCATCCCTTTTCGTCATTCCTGCGAAAGCAGGAATCTATGCCCTTTGGGTAAGACCTGATTCTGGATTCCCGTTTACACGCCTGCGCGCTGAAGCGCTACGGCGCGCAAGCACGGGAATGACAAGGGTAGGATCTTCTAGAAAGTGGTAACTAAAATATCTTTCCCAAAATAAATTGTCCATGTAGTTTCTTAAGTGGAATGCGAATCTGTAGAAACACAATGAAAAGGTCTATCTGCGAACAGAAGATGAATGTGTCCGTCCTCAAAATTTTTCACTTAATAGAGACAACGCGGCCGCCGGTCATCTTAACCAATTCGGAAGGCGCCAGCTTGAAGACAGCATTGGGACTGCCAGCGGCAGCCCAGATTTCATCGAGTTTAAGGAGATCCTCATCAATAAAGATCTCAAGTTTCTCAAGATGACCAATGGGAGGGACTCCGCCGATCACAAAACCGGTATGCTTTCGAACATAATCAGCATCTGCCTTTCCTAAGGGTTCGGAAATTAATTCCTCTATCCTCTTTTCGTTCACTCGATTCGGCCCACTGGCGATTACCAATATAGGCTTCTGAGTCTGCTTTCCTTTAAAAATGATGGATTTGGCGATCTGTTCTACCTGACATCCCACAGCCTGAGCTGCGTCAGCAGAGGTGCGAGTCGTCACTTTCAATTCCACCACCTGATTCGCAAACCCAAGGGCTTTTAATACATCCTGAACTTTCTGTGGACTTGGACTTAAGGTATTTGACACACCTTCTTCTCCGGAAATCCTGCCTCCCCATCTTCCGCGCAGGGAGGATGTTATTTGAACCCAGGAAGGAATCCTTTCGTTCCCTTGGGAGCGGTGCCCGTTGGAAGGCTCGTCAGGCCCAGTCGGGAGGAGAGCTCTCCCTGGATCAATTTCTCAAGACCGCTGACTTCATTTCTATTGGCTGTAAGATCTTTGTCCACCCGGGAGGAGATGACATTTTTTATCCCATCCTGCAATCCCTTCATCTCCTTCTGGACCAGGTTTTCCAGTCCGGAAGTCAAGGGTTTGGTCGCCGAAGAAGAGAGGCCGAGGGAGGGCTGATCGAGGGTTCCACCGATAGCGAGGGAGAGATTAAAGGACCCCATATTCTTTAAAAGGTCTCCCAGGATGGCTGCTGAAGATTCCACGGCCACTTTGGGATTGAGAACGTCGAGAAGGACACGGCCATCCAGTGCCTCCCCTTTCACACCGAGTGAACCATTGACATTAAGAAGGGCTGAAGCCAGTCGGAGAGGCGATTCCTGTGGGCCTGCAGTTCCCGTCTGTTCTATTCTTAACTCTTTAATGTTTAGATCGATTCGATCTTCTGCAACTGTCTTACGATGGTCAAACTGTCCCGCAAGGGCAAAGTCTTTGGCAAGGTTACCGACCATGGAACCGTTTAGTCTGAACAGCGTGGGTTTTCCATAAATAGCAGGATGGGAGGTCAAACCGCGAAGTTCCCCTGCCAGTTTTTCAAAGGCAAACACGCCTGATGCCTTTTTCATGTTAGGCCGGGCGGAGAATTCGGCCAATTCAAGCAGGAAGTCGGGATAGCCTCGAGTGATTGGGAAGCGGACATCCATCCCCTTCATCCTTGGCACGGGTTTAGGGTTTTCCTTCTCTTCTTTGGGTTTGCCTTTCGATGTATATTGGCTCAGTTTTCGATACATGCCCAGGGCCCAATTTACTTTGTGGGCCACCTCTTTGCCAAGGAGGACACAGATCAGGTCTGTTGCTGAGGGTATCTGAACACCCAGTTTCGCCATCACGCTTTTGACATCTGCGTCCTTGAGCTTCTCTACCTCTTGCAAAGATGTCTTGAGATGATTCATCTCAGTCTGGAACTCCTGCTGGGCAGTCGTTAGGTTTTTTTGTGTATCATTGATCTTCTTTTGTAAGGCGTTCACTTTTTCAAGATAAGCTGGCAACTGGGCCAAATCTTTGGGACGTTGATCTTTTAGAGCTTGAAAAGACTTGACATCCTTCTGGATGTCCTCTCGGGTGGGTAATTCTTTAAGACGTTTCTCCCAGGTCTCCTTGGCCGCGGACACCTTTTTGGGGTAATCGCCAAGGAAAGCAGCGGACCGAAGATTGACACCTTTAAGCAGCTCTTCCGGTGAGCGTTTCTTCAGATCGGCCAGGATAGAAAAGTTCGGCAGGACACATTCTTCGACTCGCTTTTCAGCCTTGACCCCAAGATCTGATGGCTTTTTCTGGGCTTCCAACTTTTTCTGGAGCCGGAGAGGTAGGGCGCCTGAGGTTTTGCGGGGCGTATTCCAGGCCAGGTCCAGAACCTTCATGCGCTCGATCACAATCTTTTTCTTCAATAAAGGTGCGGCTCCCAGATCAAAGGCGAGCGATCCGATCTCAACGGAATTGCGCATGGGTTCTTCGGGATTTGCAACTTGGAGATTTTGAATATCGACGCTCAAACCAAAGATTTTAAATCTCAGGTCACCGATCTCCACCTTCGCCCCGACAGCAAGGCTGGCTCGGTCCTCTACAATTCCCTTGATAATGCCGTCGAGGAAGAAAAGGCTGAAAATGGTGATGAGACCCACAATGACAATAAAGACGACCAATCCTGACCAGCGAATCATCTTCATCCTGCCAACCTCCTCACCTTGCTGTAACGGGAATACCACTTATATACATCAGATGCCTTGAAAACCTGCACGATCTTCAAGCGGTTGAACCTTTCCATGAAAATCTCGCGATATTTCACAACCATGAACTTACCTCCCCAATAAACAGGATAAAAGGCAAGGAGGGAGAAAATCAGGCTTCCCATGAGGACTGTGTTGTTGAACCGGGTATAGGGGACGAGCGGTGCATTGTAGAAAGCGGTCCAGAGGCCTTGCAGAGATCCTACCCGGGTGAGAAGGAAGAGGCCGATCTGGTGAAACAGAGGATCCAGGACAAAGGCCAGGATTTTAAAGACCCCCCAGGAGAGCATGGCTGCACCGATATTGACACGGAAAAAAAGGATGACCAGCAACACAAGCAGATTGTGAGGGCTCGTCAGGGGTGTGAACCCGGGAACCATGCCCAGGGCAAAACCCAGAGAGATCTGTCGTGGATCTGTTTCAGAATGCATCATCCTGATCAGGCTAATGATCGGCTGTATCATGGGATAAACCTCATTTACGCTGAGATGAATTCTGCCTAAATTTATTGCATCCAGATGGATAAGTCAAATGATAATTGGGTTGACCTTTTTATACGAATGGGATGAGATAAAATCGGTCATGACCTATCTCACCTATGTTCGTGAGCAGATTACAGAGGCCTGTGTGATTCAAATTTTTTTCAGAATTAGTTTTTTAGAAATGTCTCTATCTCAATTCTTTCTCCATCCGTGACGACTGTGACGGCGCCATGTTTATCGGTTCTGAAAATCCTTGTGCCCAATCGTTCATACCTCCTTAGCACTTCGGGATGGGGAAGCCTTCCAAGGTTTTGTTCGCTCACACTGAGAATGGCATAAGAGGGTTTCACGCTCTCCAGGAAGGCTTGGGTGCTCGATGAAGCACTTCCATGGTGTGGGATTTTCAGAAGGTCAGCTTTGATAGGGAACCCCTTTCTCATCATCCGGTATTCAGCCTCTTTTTCGATATCCCCTACCAGAAGGATGGCGATCTCCTTAAACTGAATCTTAATTACGAGAGATTGGTTGTTCAGTAGAGAGGGATTCTGATTTACCCTCTGGGATTTTTTCATAACCGGTGGATTTAGAACGGAGAGCTGAGCGCCATGGATCATTTGCGGAAGGGTCTGATCATTCAATGAGGATCGTCTAATCTTCTTCTTAAGAAGGATCTCTTGCAATCGAATATAAGATTCTGAATCTGTTCGAAAACCGTTGTCCCAGAAGCACCCGATTGAAAAATGGGAGGCAATGAAGTTTAGGCCCTTGAGATGGTCTGGATCAGGATGGGTGAGGACGAGGAGATCAATCTTTCGTATCTTCTTATTCCAGAGGAACGGGGCAATCACATTCTTGCCGATATCGAAACGGTCCTCACGAAGGCCTCCCCCATCAATCAGCATTCGCTTCCCTTTCGGGAATTCCATGAGGATAGCGTCTCCCTGCCCGACATCGATGAAGGTGATCCTTAAATTTTTCTGAAAGCACTCCCTTGCATTCCAGAAGGCGAAATTAAGAAAAAGGGCGATGCAGCATCCCAGAAAGAGATATCTCACCCCTTTTCCTTTTCGAAGATGGGCCGCCATGAGGAGAAGCAAATAAAAGAGGATGATTTCAAAAGCAGTTGGGGTGGAGACAAAGAAGGAGGCGTATGGAAAAGAGGCAGAGAGAGCGACGGCTTTAAGCAGGGCCATTGTAATAAAGTCATTCACCTGGATGAGTAACGCAGCCAAGGGGTAGATGAAGAAGGAGAGAAGCGAAGCAACGAGGCTGAGAGGGACGATGACGAATCCCACCCAGGGAACAAAGAAGAGGTTGGTTAAAAAGCCAATGAGAGAGATCCGATTGAAATGAAGGGCCACAAAAGGGGCTGTGCCCAAGGTGGCCACTGCGGTCACCACCAGGGAAATCTTCAAATAAGCCCAGAGTCGCTGCCTCCAAGAAGTCTCTTGGGAGGGGAGTATCTCTTTCTCCTTCCACCACCGGAAGAGGCGCGGCACCAGGTAGAGAATGGAGAGAACGGCAAGAAAGGAGAGTTGAAAAGAGACATCGAAAAGGGAAGGAGGGGAAAAAAGGAGAATGAGAAAAGCGGCCAAGGCGAGCGTATGGAGAAGATTTCTCTCCCGACTGAACAGGATGGAGAGGAAGAACGTGATGACCATGATTGTGGCCCGAATTACAGAAATTCCTCCCCCTGCAATGAAGGTGTAAAGAAGGATAAAAGGAATGGTCAGGCCGGCTGCCCATTTTTTGACGGAGGTGGAGAGGAGGAGAAATTTTGATCGCTTGAGTATCCAGAGAAGGAGAGAGAAGGAGAGAAGGGCGACGATTCCAAGATGATCCCCCGAAATGGCCAGGAGGTGAGCAATGCCGGCCACTGTAAACTGTTCGGTGATCTCCTCTGGAATATCTCCCCGCTCCCCCAGGACCAGGGCTTTAAGAATTCCAGAGGAGAGGGGGTGCGTTTCCTTTGTGAGAAAATTCCGGATGTGATTTCTCATCCTCTCGATCATGTGGAGAAGGGAGTATTCAGAGGCTTCTCCGATTTTGACCCAGGCGGTCTCCTCGTTCAAAAATCCAATCGCGTGAATTCTTTCAAACGAAAGATAGCGTTCGTAGGAAAATCCGCCTGGATTATGAAATCCGCGAGGACGATGGAGTTTACACCTAAATCGAAGGCGGTCCCCCATTTGGAAGGGTGGATGTTTCTCTTTCAAAAAGATCAGGAGTCGGCCTTCGACAGCGAAATGTTGGCTGGAGTGGATGATCCTTTGGGCGCGAATCCGTATCTGCGTTCTCCCCTGGGACTCCTCCGGAGGACGATAGAGCGTCCCTTCCAGCGAGATCCCATCGAACCCAACAAAACAGGAAACGTGAGAGGGAGAGAGGGGTGGACGAAGATAGTGATGGATGGATAAGATGCCGAGGAGAAAGAAGAAGGCAATGGCTAAAACGGTGTCCACCGTTCTCCTTTTCATCACCAGGGAGAGAGCCCATAAAGCCAAAAGGGTCAGGGCAAGGACGATCAATGCTGTTGAAGAGAGAGGAAGGTCAAAATAGCCTAGACAAATTCCGATACCGTAAGAGAGAAAGATGGGAATAAGAGGTAAGCGAAGGATTCCGCTCATCTCGGCCATGACGGAATCAACCCTTCGGCTATCCCCGGTCTAAAGCCCGGGGTTTGCTCAGGGTTGATACTGAGCGGCGCTTTTGACCCCGTCCTAAAGGCCGGGGTTTGGCGCCGTCGAAGTATCAATCTCTGAAGAGATGGTTGGCGACCACTAACCGCTGAACCTGATTTGATCCTTCGAGAATCTGTGTCACCTTGGCATCGCGCATCATCCGTTCCACGGGATAATCCTTCATATAACCGTATCCCCCGAGGATCTGGACGGCGTCCGTGGTCACTTTCATGGCCACATCCGAAGCATAGAGTTTGGCCATGGTGGAAAGTTTCTCCGCTCCTTCCAGCCCGGCATCCACACGGGTCGCTGCCTGGTAAACAAGGGCCCGAGCAGCTTCGATGTATGTGGCCATATCTGCGATCATAAATTGAATTGCTTGAAAGGAGGAAATAGGTTTCTTAAATTGAATCCTCTCGTTCGCGTAACGAACAGAATAGTCGAGGGCCCCCTGGGCAATCCCTACGGCCTGTGCCCCCATAGCCGGTCCCGCCATGGTAAGCGTATCCCTGGCAATCTTCCATCCTTTGCCCTCCTCTCCCAGACGATTTTGTCCTGGGATTTTGCAGTTTTCGAAGATCACATCGGTCGTCACCGAACCTCTCATCCCTAACGTCTCTTCTTTCGGACCGAAGAGGAGTCCTGGTGTTCCTTCTTCCACGATCAAGGCGGACATTCCTTCGTTCCCTTTTGTAGGTTCGGTGAGAGCAAAGACGGAGTAAAAGTGTGCAATGCTCCCATGGGTGATGAAACATTTACGGCCGTTTAGCAGATAATCCTTTCCCTGTTTTTGAGCCCGGGTCTTGATCGAAGGCGCCTCCAATCCTATTTCTGCTTCATTCAGAGTAAAAGCAACGAGGCTGTTCTTCTCAGAGATCTGGTTGAAGTAACGTTCTTTCTGAGAATCATTGCCTCCTAGCCAGATGGGCAGGATGCCCACCCCCTGAGCGAGAAGTAGAAGGGATGAGGAACCGCTCACCTTCGCAATCTCTTCGATTAAAAGACAGAAGGTAGTGATATCTCCATTCATGCCACCATATTCTTCTGGAAGGAGGATGGAAAGAAATCCCTGTTTCCCAATCGTTTCCATCAGGTCACGGGGAAATTCCCCAATCTCATCGATCTCGGCCGCTCTAGGTTGGATGGTCTTCTGGGCCGTTTTGATGGCGGTCTCTCGAATCATCTGTCGCTCTTTTTCAATTTCTTTCATGAAATATCCTTGCGGGGGAGATGGGCGGGATGTTCGCGTAAAGAATAAATTAATTAAAGCAGGGAGCTTTTGTCAAGGGAAAATTAAGAAGGCTCCCAAAACTGTGATACCCCCTCTTGATTAAACACCTGCCTACCGCAGGTAGGGATTTCAAAAAGAGGATTACAAGGATTCTTCGACTTCTACAGAGATCTCAGTGAGTTCATTAATTCTTTCTCATCATGTGGGTCACGGCCTTCTCCAACCCATCGAGGGTTAGTTCAAACATGGGAAAGATCTCTTGGATGTGCTGAATGGAGGGAGTGTAAGGCCAGTGTTCGGTCAGGACAGGATTGATCCAGACGGAGCGGGGAAAGGTCTTTCCAATAAATTTCAGCCTTTCATAGCTAGGTTTCCCGGACCTCTCCTCCACATAGATGGAGCCATCGGTGGCCATCAATTCATAGGGAGCCATGCTGGCATCCCCCACGATGACGAACCTCGTCTCCGGATCCAGTCGGACCATTTCGTCAACCTTTTGGGGTTTAGAACGCCTTTGGGGATCCTCCCAGAAATAATCGTAGATCGTGTTGTGAAAGAAGAAGGTCTTGAGATCTTTGAATTGGGCGCGGGCATAATTGAAGAGGGTTTGCACCAGATCGATATAAGGATCCATGGACCACCCCCCGTTATCAATGGCCAGGACCACCTTTAGGCGGTCTTTTAAACTGCGATCGAATACGATCTCAATCTCTCCGCAATTCTTCATCGTTTTGTAAATCGTCTCGTCGATATTGACCGTGTCCTTAGGACCGAAGGGGACCATATTTCTCAATCGCTTTAGAGCCTCTCCCATCTGGGATGCAGTCATCGGACCTTCCTGAGTATAGTCGCGATATCTCCGCTCCATGGCCACCTTCACGGCAGACTTATTTCTGGACACTCCTCCAACCCGCATGCCACCCGGATGATATCCGGAATGTCCAACCGGTGAGGTCCCCCCTGTTCCGATCCACTTGCTTCCACCATGGTGGGCTTCGGTCTGCTCTTTCAATCGGTCAAGGAAATACTGGATGAGTTCCTCTGGGCTCAATTTGGCTAGATCCTTTTCATCGATACCAAGGATATCGGCCAACATTTTGGGATCTTTTAGCCAATCCTCCAGGAGGGCACGAACGACCTCGGATAACTCGACAAGGCTCGGTTCCTTTAGTTCAACGCCTTGAAAACGGTGGGCAAAAACCTGGTCGTAGAGATCGAAATATTTCTCGCTCTTCACAAGGATGGCCCGGGCCCCGGTGTAAAAATCATCAACCGAGTTGATGAGACCCATGCTCAGGGCCTTTTGAAGCCTTAGGAAGGAAGTAGGAGATACGGGGATCCCTACTTTTTTCAAAAGATAAAAGAAGTTGACGAACATAGCTCTTTCTGTGTTGTCATTCTGAGATGCCGATAGGCGACGAAGAATCTAATCAATCTAACAAACCCCATGGATTCTTCGCTTCGCTCAGAATGACAAAGTGTGAAAGGTTCAACTATATCCTGAATCTCGACACGGCGTTCTGGGCGACACCGTAATCCGGGCTCTTTTTAAAGAGGACACCCAAGTAGGGAACCTCCCCCTTGACTAGGTCCTTTGTCTGGATGTCAGGATCGGCTCGAAGAGCTCGGATCCAGTTGATCAGCTCCCGGGTCGCCGGTTTTTTCTCTATCCCTTTGATCTCTCTGAGGCGGTAGAAGGTCCGGACAGCGCTCTCAAGGAGTTCCTTTTCAATCTCAGGAAAATGGACCTGAACAATCCTTCTCATTATATCGGGCTCAGGAAAGGCGATATGGTGAAAATTGCAGCGTCCCAGAAAGGGATCGGAGAGGTCCTTTTTGGCATTCGACGTGATGACGACGACGGGCCGACATTTTGCCCGGATCGTTTTATCGATTTCGATGATATCAAACTCCATCTGATCTAACACGTCGAGCATGTCGTCCTGGAAATCGGTATCGGCCTTATCGATCTCATCGATCAGAAGAACGAGCCGTTCATCGGAGACAAAGGACTGTCCGATTTTACCCATTCGAATGTACTCTTCAATATTGCTCACATCCCTTCTGGAATCTCCGAAGCGGCTGTCATTCAAACGGGTGAGGGTATCGTATTGATAGAGGGCATCGATGAGCTTCATGCTCGATTTCACATTCAGAACGATCAGTCTCATCTGGAGGGCCTCGGCGACAGCATGGGCCAGCATCGTTTTCCCTGTTCCAGGTTCCCCTTTGAGGAGAAGTGGCATCTCGAGGGCAATGGAAATGTTGACAATTTTGGCAAGCTCGTCATCGAGCACATATTTTGAAGCACCTGCAAATACTTTCTTGTGATCCTTGGGGGCCATTTTTCTACTCCTTCATCAAGAGGGTATCGTTCACTTTTAAAGGTTTCCCAATCCCATGGGACAAAATTCACAATATCATAACCACTTTTTCTGGATGTTTCAATATCCGCATTTTTCGGGAGTCCAAATCATATCCCGTTCTTTCCTTCTGCATGGAATTGGGGTACCTTGCACAAACGCAGAATTTCTGTTTAAATTTGGGCGGTAAAGAGATGGCCTGAAGGACGCCTTCAAATAAACCATCGTGAGGCACTAAGTTAAATGTCCCTTCCTAAGATGGATCGGCGGTTATGGGTGACCCTCAATATCTCTGTCGGGATCTTCATGTCCACCCTGGACGCCAGTGTCGTCAATATCTCTCTCCCCACGATCACCCAAGCTCTGAATACTCATGTGAAGGCAGTGACCTGGGTCGTTGTGGCCTACCTCATTGTCATCACAGGATGCCTTCTTCTGATGGGAAGACTGGCTGACTTACTTGGACAGAAGAGGATCTACCTCTTTGGTCTATGCACTTTCACCTTAGGTTCAGCCCTCTGCGGATTTTCGCCCACTGTCTATTTTCTTATCGGTTCAAGAATGATCCAGGGCTTTGGCGCTTCTGCTCTCATGGCCATTGGGCCTGCGATTATGACAACGGCTTTTCCAGATAAGGATCGGGGCCAGGCATTGGGGATTGTTGGCTCAGTGGTCTCTGCCGGGTTCTTAACAGGGCCTATCCTTGGAGGATTCTTGGTTGAGCATATGGGATGGCGATCAGTCTTCTTTGTCAATCTTCCTATTGGCGTGATTGCGATCTTTATGACTTCAAAGTTCTTGGAAAGGAAACAACGAACGAAAGAGGTTCGGTTAGATCTTTTGGGAGCCTTTCTCATTTTTTGCTTCGTCACATTTCTTCTCCTCTTTCTTAATCGGGTGAGTGAGGGACCCACACTTCTTCTATTAGCCTGGTTCTCCCTCACCCTGGCCTGCTTCATCTTTTTTATTTTTTCAGAATTTCGGTCTCCTTCTCCTTTAGTGGATCTTAATGTTTTCAGAAGAAGGCTCTTCGTCTCTTCCCTTGGAACAAGCCTCCTTTCCTTCTGGATGAGTGCTGCGCATACCTTTGTCGCTCCCTTTTTTCTTCAGAATATTTTGGCATTCTCCCCGTCGAAGGTAGGGATTCTGATCTTTCCTCTTTCCCTCACGGTTATGGTTTTGGCGCCTTTGGGTGGAAGGGTTTCCGATCGGGTGGGCGTAAGAATCCCTGCGACCATTGGTTTGACCGTGATCTCCTTGACCATTTTTTCTTTCACTTTTTTGAAGAGTCATGTGAGCGATTATCATATCGTTTGGAGACATGTTGTCATCGGCATCGGGATTGCGCTCTTCAATCCGGCCAATAATAGCGCGATCATCGGTTCTTTACCTAAAGAAAAGATTGGTCTGGCTTCGAGTTTCCTAGCCCTCTCAAGGAATTTGGGGATGATGATCGGGATTGCCTTTGCAGAGATGGTTATCGCCTTAAGGATCCCTGCTGCGACTCCCTCTCTTGAGAGTATTCATGATGTCTGGAAGCTGGGCCTTCTCATTGGTCTGACGGCTATCCTTATTTCGTGGATCAGGGAGAAGGGAATGGAAGCTCTCCACCCTAAAGGGCGGAGCTTCCCGGCAAGGTAATCTCATTTTATACTGTGCCCCTTGGCCCCGTCCCGAAGGGCGGGGCATGCGGGGCACGTTCCGGTCATGCATCTGGGACATGAGAATCCCGAAATAGATGGATGTTCATTGCCTCTAAATTGTCCTGAAATTCCCACAATCAATTGACACTTTAAGGTTTTTTTGAGATGATAATTCAACAAGGGGGCTCATCGTGAAACGAATCGATGGGAGAGGGCCTTGTACGGTAAGGCCCATCAAGATTACAAGAAATTATCTGAAACATGCAGAGGGTTCGGTCCTGATTGAAATGGGGGATACGAAGGTCATCTGTTCGGCCAGCGTTGAAGAGAGGGTTCCACAATTTCTACGAAACAGCGGAAAGGGCTGGGTCACTGCGGAATATGCGATGCTTCCCCGCTCGACCCATACCCGCACCACCCGAGATTCCATGATGGCCCGTGGAAGCGGTCGGTCTTTTGAGATTCAGAGGTTGATCGGTCGATCATTAAGATCTGTCACCGACCTTGGCGGATTTGGGGAGAGGACGGTCTGGATCGACTGCGATGTCATGCAAGCGGATGGTGGAACGAGGACGGCTTCGATCACCGGTGCTTATGTGGCATTAGTCGATGCCTTCCGGAAGATGGTGAGGGGGGGTACGATTGAAAAAATACCAGTGAGGGACTCTGTGGCTGCCATCAGCGTGGGAAAAATAGATGGAAAAGTTCTCCTCGATCTGAATTATGACGAGGATTCCAGAGCCGAGGTCGATATGAATGTGGTGATGACCGGCGCCGGGAAATTTGTGGAGATTCAAGGAACGGCGGAGGTGGCCGTCTTTACCAAAAAGGAGTTGGATGAGCTAACGAGGGTTGCCCAAAGAGGGATTAGAGAACTCACCACAATTCAGAAGAGATCTTTAGAGGGAAAGGGATAACATTAGAAAACGGCAGGAGCTCCTCGTTGCCACAAGAAATAAGGGCAAAATCCGTGAAATTCGAAGGGCCTTGAAGGGATTAGGTCTTCGGATCCTCTCTTTAAACGATTTTTCTGATATTCCTGAGATCGAGGAGAATGGTAAGACATTTGCTGAAAACGCCTTAAAGAAAGCGCGGTTTTATTCAACTTACTGCGACCAGTTGACCCTTGCAGATGATTCGGGATTAGAGGTAGAAACATTGGAAGGCATGCCCGGTATTCATTCTGCAAGGTATGTAGGAGAAAGGGCTTCCCCTCAAGAAAATAATCGAAAGCTCCTGAGGGAGATGGAAGGGATTCCAACCTCGAAAAGAGGAGCGAGATTTAAATGCGTCATGGCCCTTGCTTCCACTGACGGCAAAGAGGCAGTCACAGAAGGGATCTGCAGAGGGAGGATTGGATTCAAAGAGGTGGGGAATAGGGGGTTTGGATATGATCCTCTTTTCATTCTTCCTAACCATGGAAAGACCATGGCCCAAATCTCTATTGAAGAGAAGAACCGAATCAGCCATAGAGGAAAGGCCTTGAGAAAAATGAGAAAATTACTGGCTCATTTTGCGCAATAGAAGAAGGTTCAGAGGTTGTCTTATTAAGCAATATATGTTATCAATATCACTTCGAAATAGAGGCGGGGCGTAGCGCAGCCTGGTTAGCGCGCCTGCCTTGGGAGTAGGAGGGTGACGTCGCGACGAATAAGGAGCGACTTTTGTCACGCCGCCGAGCGGGTGAGGCGGCCGGACCGGCCGTTCAAATGGAAATGGGATGTGTTCCCATTTTAGATAATTTTGTACTTGGGAATTGGTGATTAGATTTTGAAGTAACGGGGCGTAGCGCAGCCTGGTTAGCGCGCCTGCCTTGGGAGCAGGAGGTCGGCCGTTCAAATCGGCTCGCCCCGACCATATTAGCAAGGCGCATAGAGCATAGCGCAAAGGGTAATTTTGGAAAAGAAAAGCGCCTGTAGCTCAGATGGATAGAGCTACGGACTTCTAATCCGTAGGTCGGAGGTTCGAATCCTCTCAGGCGCGCCACGAACTTAAGCAATGCAAATTGCAAAATTAATCCCGCCAAGGCGGGACAAAGTTAGCAATATTGCAAATTGCTAATTGATCATCGCTAATTGACCATTTTGCAATGATCTTTTTGACGGTGAGTGTAGCTCAGTTGGATAGAGCACTGGGTTGTGGCCCCAGTGGTCGAGGGTTCGAGTCCCTTCACTCACCCCAAGGCGCCCGTAGCTCAGTTGGATAGAGCGTCGGACTTCGAATCCGCAGGTCGTCCGTTCGAGCCGGACCGGGCGCGCCACGAACCACGTAGGGTTCGTGGCTGCCCTGAACCTTACATGGTTCAGGGCGCCGTTTCTTTTAAGCAATGTAAGGTGCAGGGCTGCCATGTACCCTGCGTGGTGCATGGCACCAGAACATTATTAACTCGAATAGGTGAGCCGTTAGCTCAATTGGTAGAGCAACTGACTCTTAATCAGTAGGTTGCAAGTTCGATTCTTGCACGGCTCACCAATCCATTCCAGAGGAAGAGGCCTATGAAAAGGTATTTAAAATTCATAGCTATTATTACCTATCTACTCCTTTTATTATCATTCGCCGTGTTTGCTTCCGATAAGTATGTTTCTTCGAGGTATTCAGTCTACTATCATAAACAAAGTTGTAAAAAAGCGCTGAAAATCGACCCACTGATCAAGGTTATTTACAATTCGCCAAAAGAAGCCCTTGAAGCAGGAAAACGGCCCTGCCAGTTGTGCAAACCACCGACTGAGGTCTATGGGAAGGAAAAGAAGCCCCAGGAAAATTGATACTTCGACGGCGCCAGACCCCGGGTCCTCAGGACGGGGTTAAAAGCGCCGCTCAGTATCAACCCTGAGCATACCACGGGTGCTTGTCCTGAGCGCAGTCGAAGGATTAGACCGGGAATAGTCGAAGGGTTGATTGCTCTCATTTATTCACCGAAAGTAACTAGTCCTGCCATTTCCTACCACCTTTCCAGAGATTTCTGAAAAAGCCCAGAAATCCCTGATTACACCGATTATGAAGCGATTACACGGATTACAGATACATTGAAAAACAAAGGAGAAATCTGTGGAATCATTTTTTTCAAATCTGTGTAATCAGAGAGCGGAAAGTATTCTTTCAGAGCTCTCTTGCCTTTAAATTGACAAAATAGGCTGTGTTGTGGTAGAAATCTATAAAGATTGTGTATGATTTTCTGTTAACCTATTGAAACTAATAAAATTTTTTAAACAGAGCCGATACGTTGATCTTTATTTTTGATAATCTTTTTGATTCTTGAATGGTTACGGAGTCTTTGGCAGTAAGGCCAGGGGTGCCGTTGCGACGAATAAGGAGCAACTAATGGCACGCCGGCGATAAGGTGAGGCGGCCGGGGTGGCGAAATTGGAATACGCGCGAGACTTAGGATCTCGTGGTCGTGAGACTGTGCGGGTTCGAGTCCCGCCCTCGGCACCATAATAGAAAAGAGAAGGCAGTAGGCAGAAGGCAGCAAACAAAAAGCAGTAAGCAGTGAGACAATAACCTTACGAACTCAAAGGATAGGAAATGAAGGTAAGTGTTGAAGAGATAAACTCAATTAAGAAAAAGATGAGTGTGGAGGTCCCTGAGGAGCAGGTGATCAAAGAAGTCGATTCCTTTTATAGGGAATTGAGTCAAAAAGCCAAGATCAAAGGTTTCCGACCCGGGAAGGTCCCACGAAATATCTTGGAAAGGCACTTTAAGGATTATGTCAAGACAGAGGTCATTCAGAAGCTGATTCAGGAGTCCTATCCTCAAGCCCTCTCTGAGGCCAAGCTCCATCCCGTCTCAAACCCCCTCATCGATCCTGGAGAAATGGAGGGCGGGAAGCCGTTCCAATATGCTGCTACGATCGAAATTAAACCAGAGATAAAGTTGGAAGGCTATATCGGATTGAAGATTGAAGGAAAGAAGGAAGGGGTGAAGGATGAGGAGGTAGAAGAGCGACTGAAAAATCTCCAAAATATTCATGCCCAATTGAAGACAGTCTCAGACCCAAGACCCGTTCAGCCCGGAGATTTTGTCATCCTCGATTATGAGGCGAGTATGGAAAATAAGCCCCTGGACGAGGGGAAGGCAACTGACTTCACCGTGGAGGTTGGAAGCGGGCGTTTCATTCCCGACCTCGAAGAGAAATTGGTGGGTCTGAAACCGGACGAAGAAAAAGAGGTAGAGGTTTCCTTTCCTGACGACTATGGATATAA
>Ga0315282_10002633_pt1 | contig 32772 bp, 36 predicted proteins | sample YL17G07_20_MG_FD_203693 | JGI IMG/M metagenome (GOLD analysis project Ga0315282, IMG submission 203693) | Sediment microbial communities from Yellowstone Lake, YNP, Wyoming, USA - YL17G07_20 | ecosystem: Environmental > Aquatic > Freshwater > Lake > Sediment | place: USA: Wyoming | collected...
AGCTCCAAGCTTCTTGATAATGTAATCAGGGGTCTTCGGAGGAGCGGCGGAACCTCGATCGACTGCCTCTGCCATATCGATTCCTTTTTCTTTCATCGTCGGCACGTCAGAAAATCCTGTAAACCTGGTCTCTGTTGCAAACGCCAGGACGTGGAGCTTATCTTTGAATCGTGTCAGATCGTCCGAGGCGCCAAAGATAGCATTGACGTGCCCTCCCAGAAAGGCGGTCATCTGAGGTGCCGAACCTGTGAAAGGCACATAGGTTACCTTAGCGCCGGTCAATTTCTCAAACCGGAGCGCTGCCATGTGGTAGCCTGAAAAGGTTCCCGATCCGCCGACGGTGAGGAGGCCCGGGTTCTTCTTTCCATAGTCGATGAATTCCTGCAGGGTTTTGAAAGGGCTGTTGTTGAGAACAGCCAGGCCCAGTGGCGTCCGCTGGAAAAGGCAAATCGGGGTAATCTGTTCTGTCTTATACCCGACTTCCTGTTGCAGGGGTTGTAAAATGGTATGCGGAATATTGAACCCGGCGATCGAATAACCATCGGGCTTTGATCGTACCAATTCTCTCCAGCCGAGCGAACCCCCACCGCCCACCTTGTAGTCAATTAAAACCTTTTGCCCCAGAATTCTGCTAAGATGAGGCTGTTGTAATCGTGCTACCCGATCTGATTGTCCGCCCGGGTCAAAACAGATCAAATAGCTGATGGGTCGGGTTGGATAGGGTGTCTCTTTTTGAGCCCAGGACAGCTGGCTCAACGACAGACTCAAAACCAAGGTGAGAATAACAAGGCTGATCTTCTTCATTTTCTTCTCCTTCTTCCTGAAATGTCCTTCATCTGTATATCGTATTTAAGAGGTGATCGTCAACTTTTTTATTGGCGATTTCTCAAATTTCATTTGATCCTTCGATCACTTAAAGCAAAATGCTTCAAATCGAATCTTGCGAAAAGCCACTCAGGATCAACCCCTGCCTACCGGCGGGCCCTGAACCTAACATGGTACAGGGCAGGCAGGCTGAGTAAAGTTAATCGAAGGGTTGATTTTATCTTCTTTCTTTTGGATAATTGGGAGACTTCATTCCGTTGGAGAGGAATATGCGAATTGCTTATTTTGACTGCTTCTCCGGAGCAAGCGGAGATATGATCCTCGGTTCTCTGATCGATGCCGGGCTGAATCCCCAAGGATTAAGAGAGAAGTTGAAAACACTTCGGATTCCAACGGTTCGCTTAAAGGTTAAAAGAGTCTTAAAGGGAGGTCTCTCTGCGACGCAGGTCGTTGTAGAAGGGAGGGGCGAGAAAAGACACCATCGCACGCTCCAAGAGATCCTGAGGATCGTGGACAGGAGCAGTCTCGAAGCTGAAATAAAAGAGAAGAGCAGGGAGGTCTTTGAGCGGATTGCATCCGTGGAAGCAAAGATTCACCAAGTCGCGATGGAAGAGGTTCACTTCCATGAACTGGGCGGATTGGACTCCATCGTCGATATTGTTGGGGCGGTATGGGGCATTCGACAGATGGGCATTGAAAAGATTTATGTCTCAAGGGTGAACGTGGGAGCGGGATTTGTGAAGTGCGAACATGGGATCCTTCCGGTTCCTGCCCCCGCCACGCTCTCCCTGATGGAAGGGAGGCCTATCTATTCATCAGGAGCGGAAAGAGAGCTCTTGACCCCGACCGGAGCAGCGCTCCTCACGACGCTGGGTTCCGAATTTGGTTCGATGCCTGTGATCAACGTCGAGCGAGTAGGATACGGAGCTGGAAGGGATGATCTTCCCCATCCCAATCTCCTAAGGCTGATCATCGGAGCTTCGGCACCGGCGTCTGCAAAAGAAAGGGTCATCGTTGTTGAAACGAACATTGATGATATGAACCCTCAGATCTATGACTACGTGATGGAAAGACTCTTGGCCATGGAGGTTCTGGAAGTCTTTATCACCCCTATTTTGATGAAGAAGAATCGGCCGGGCCACCTCCTCACCGTGATCTGTTCCTCTGAAAAGCTGCCCGCTGTTACAAAATTTCTCTTGAGGGAGACCACGACTCTTGGCCTGAGATGGCATGAAGAAGAGAGGGCAAAAGCCGAAAGGGAAATCGTGCCCCTTAAAACTAAATACGGAAGAATCCGGGTTAAACTGGCCAGATGGGAAGGGAAAGTTATCAACCTTTCGCCGGAATACGAGGATTGTAAAAGGGTGGCGGCAGAAAAAGGAATTCCCCTTAAAGAGATCTTTGAGGAAGCGAGAAAGGAGGCTATCACCTTTCATAAGGGTTTACCCCGTTTAAAATAGTGTTTTGCTGATTTGCATCAGAGTCAACAATCTACGAGCTCCTTACTCATTGATTTAATTATTATTTTTCGTTAGTCCACAATTGCGGTCCAGCCTATTCATCGTTCCTAACCTCCTTGATATTTAGACTCCCCAGTCTTACATTTATTTAAGAGGGAGGTGGAAACCATGAACTTCAGAAAAAGCTTTTATTTTGTCAGCCTGTTGTTGGCGCTGGTTCTATTCGTGCCTTACCAGGGCTGGAGTCAATTGTTTCCGTATTACGGGGTCCAGGCCAAGCCGCAGGCTCATGACCCCATCATCACCCATGCTTTTGCTGTGACTAAGGGATATTACGGATACATCTGGAAAATCTACCTCGAAGCAGAAGATCCGGATGGACAAATGTTGGCGATTCTTTCCACGGTCGATGAGGTGGGTTATGGTCATTACCCGACGGATTGGATCTATCTGAAACCCCAATATCAAAAGCACTTCAAAGGCTATATCCAATGGAATACGTTTAGCTCCAAGACGTCGTACCTGCCTGAATGGACGCAAATTACTTTGAAAGTTTCAGTCATTGACAAGGCCGGGAAGATTAGTAACGAGGTGGTTTTACCATTTACCTTTGAAATTACGCCGGAACAGTACGCTTATAAAATTCCTCCTCCTTTTGATGAGGGGAGTCCCCCGTTGCTGGGTCATATCATGATCGATCTCTTTTATCCCGGGCAAGGAGGTTATTCATCCCATGGGATAAATTAGCCGGTAGGTTTAAATGCTTTGGTCCGAAGGCCCGCATTCGCGGGCCTTTTTTATTTTCTCTTGCTTTTCTCGATCTGGAGTGGTAAAAATTTTTCATTACGTTTCATTCCATCGTCAAGGAGGGAAAAGCCATGAAGCAGATTATTTTTGGAAGGAGATCCATCATTGCTTTCTTGTTGGTTATCTTTCTGTGTTTAGGGGCGGGCTGGATGGGCTGTTCGACCACTGTCAAGGAACGACAACAAGGGCAACCCGCAGCAGGAACCGCCGGAGGGGCAAGCACAGAAGGAGAAGGGATGGGCAAGTATTATTTTGACGATGTCCGTATTCCGAGCGAATTAAATTATAAGCCCAATAAGTCCTTTGTCTATGAGACCCCCAAATTTAAAGCGGGCGTTTTGGTTTTTAAAAAATGGCAGCTCGACATACCGTCTTTAATCGAATATTTTACATACAATATGGAAAAGGATAACTGGAAGTTGGTAAACAGTTTTAGGGGTAAGGAGTCTTTTCTCAATTTCTCCAAGCCGGATAAAACCTGCACGATCAAAGTGACTGATAAATGGTACGGGACAACGCTGGTAGAGATTCGAGTCGGTCCGTTGGGAGAAAAAAAGATGTAAGTGTCGCTATGTGGTTGCATCGAGTCAAAAGGACCATTGACCGCTACGGTCTGTTGGAAGAAGGTGATCGGCTGATTGTGGGTGTCTCAGCCGGGGTGGATTCAATGGTCCTCCTCCGTTTATTAAATGCCTACCGGGAAGCGTTTCATCTTTTTCTTATCGTCGCCCATGTGAATCATGGCCTCCGGCCCGGGGAGTCGGAAAAAGAAGCCGAGCTGGTTCAGAAGGAGGCCGAGCGGCTCGGTTTACCCTTCGAATACGGGCAATTCAATGTGAAAGAATTTCAAAAGCTGGGAGGGCTCTCTCCACAGGATGCGGCGAGAAGGATTCGTTTCCACTTCTTCTATGATCTCCTCCGGAAGCATCGTGCCCAGAAGATTGCCTTAGGACATAATGCGGATGATCAAGTGGAGACGGTCCTCCTGAGACTGATCAGGGGGTCTGGGTTACAGGGTTTAAAAGGAATCCTCCCCATCCGAGAGGAGAGGGTGATCCGGCCGCTCCTTGAGACCTGGAGAGCCGAGATCGAATCCTTTGCTTTGGGAGAAAAGATTCCTTTTCTGGTAGATTCATCGAATCTGAAGAAAGACTACCTTCGAAACAGAATACGCCTCTCGTTGATTCCATTGATTGAAGGGGATTATCAGCCAAATTTCAAAGAGATCCTCTTGAGGACCTCGATCCTCCTCAGGAGAGAGAACGATTACTTAGAGAGGGGGGCAGAGGAGGCGTATGAAAAGGTCGTCCGGGAAGAGAAGGGTGTGCTTTCTTTCAAATTTTCAGAATACCAATCTCTCCATCAGGCTATTCAATGGAGAATCACCAGAAGGATCTTAGGGAAGATTTATGATCGGGGAATGGTTATGGAGGAAGAAGAGTGGTCGGACGTTCAGAAAATTTATCAGAAGTTGCACTCTTCTTCCCCGAGCTTCCTCTTGGAGCTAACCCACGGAGTTTGGCTGGAGAAACGTTACGATATTGTTTCAGTGGGGAAAGGGGGAGAAAAGGCATTTCCGCCTTTCGAAGTTGAACTGATTTTCCCAGGCCACACCTTTATCGAAGAGATCGGGAAAGAAGTGGTGATTGGAGAGACAGACGTGGACGAATTCAGAAGGACCAGGGGATCTTTCGACACGGCTTTTATGGATTTGGAAAGCCTCCGATTCCCATTGAAGATGAGGAATTTCAGACCGGGTGATCGATTCTGTCCGCTGGGAGTTAAAGGACATCAGAAGTTGAAGGATTTTTTTATCGATCATAAGATCCCAAAGTTTGAGAGACCGAAGATCCCTCTGTTTATTTCGGGAGAGATGATTGCATGGATCGTCGGGCATAGAATTGACGAACGGGTAAAGGTCAATGAAAAGACGAATAAGATTTTGAAGGTAAAAGTCGCTTAAGAAATCCCCTTATTCTATCCTCACCCCACCTTCCATTCCAGAAATTCTGTGGCACCACTTGACAATCAATGGATGATTAGGTTAAGAAAAACCAATTCCCATAGAAAAAGTATGATTTTATAACCTATGAAAATATCAACGAAAATTAGATACGGAACAAGGGCTATGTTAGAGCTTGCATCTCATTATGGAGAGGGGCCCATCGAATTAAAAGAGATAGCCAGGAAAGAAAGTATTTCTCTGAAATATCTTGAACAGGTCGTCAATCCCCTTCGTGCGGGTGGTCTGGTGAAAGCGGTTCGTGGGTCGAAAGGTGGATATTCATTAGCCAAGCCTCCATCTGAAATCTGTCTGTACGATGTGATCGAAACTCTGGAGGGACCTCTTAATTTGCTTGAATGTTTGGGTGATCCAAAAGCTTGTCAGAAGGTCCCGTCCTGTGTCACTCGGGAGATCTGGAAGGAAGTCTCGGATGCAATATCTAAGATCTATTATTCGTTTACCTTAGAAGATATGGTCAATCGAAAAAAGGAAAAAGAGGGGCATCACTCTCCGATGTACCAGATTTAAACACGCTATGCGCAGGGCGTTTCCTTGGAGTAAAGAGATGGCAAAAATAGCCAACGTCGTTTCCGAACTAATAGGGCACACACCATTATTGAGATTGAATCGAGTGACCACGGGGTGCAAGGGAGAGGTGATCGCAAAGCTTGAGTCCTTTAATCCCTGCGGAAGCATCAAGGATCGTATTGGCGCATCTATGATTGAAGCGGCTGAGAAGGCCGGATTGATAAAGAAGGACACGATTATTTTAGAACCCACGAGTGGAAATACAGGAATTGCTTTGGCCTTTATCTGTGCGGCGAAGGGTTATCCTTTAGTTCTGACAATGCCGGATACGATGTCCGCCGAGAGAATGCATCTCCTCAGAATGTTTGGAGCAGAATTGATCCTGACGCCGGGTAATGAGGGGATGACCGGTGCAGTGAGGCTGGCGGAAGAGATGGGTTCAAAAGATTCTCGGTATTTCATCCCCCAGCAGTTCAGGAATGCCGCGAACCCGGCAATCCACAGGAAGACAACCGCCCTGGAAATCTGGGAGGATACGGACGGTGGGGTTGATGCGGTTGTGGCAGGGGTGGGGACAGGAGGGACGATTACTGGAATTTCCGAAGTGATCAAGAAGAAAAAACCGGGATTCAAAGCCATTGCCGTAGAGCCGGAGAATTCTTCTGTCCTTTCCGGAGGGAGGCCTGGGCCGCATAAGATACAGGGGATCGGTGCCGGTTTTGTTCCGGAAGTGTTTCGAATGGATTTGGTTGATGAGGTGATTAAAGTATCGGATGAGAATGCCGGACTGTTGGCGAGAAGGCTTGCCAGAGAAGAAGGGATTTTGGCAGGAATCTCTTCCGGTGCGGCTGCCTGGGCGGCCATTGAAGTAGCGAAGAGGCAGGAGAGCGAAGGTCGGAGGATCGTCGTCATCCTGCCGGACACCGGGGAACGGTATATCAGCACCTGGCTGTTCAACGGCACAAAATAAAAGGTTCTGGAATAGTGGAATGAGATTTGAATTTATGGCTTGTTTCGGATTTCGATATTAGGATTTCGGATTTCTCCCGGGAAGCCGGGGGAAGGGGGGGGTGGTCTTATGTTATGGATCATGGATAGCCCCGCCGCGCACCACGGCGTGTGCATGGCAGCCCTGAATCTGACATGGTTCAGGGCAATTCCAAATCATTCATTCATTTAGGAGGGAAGACATGGCTAAGACCATTGAAGAGATAAACGAGAAGATCAGAAAAGGAAAGGCGGTTGTGTTAACCGCTGAGGAGATTATTGATTATGCCGCTGAAAAGGGAGCCAAAAAGGCAGCTCAGGAAGTAGATGTGGTTACCACGGGGACCTTCGGTCCAATGTGTTCCTCAGGCGCCTATTTCAACGTCGGCCACACAAAACCCCGGATCAAATTGGGAGGGGGAAAGACCTATCTCAACGATGTCCCAACTTACACCGGATTTGCAGCGGTCGATTTTTTCTTAGGCGCAACAGCGATGCCGGACGATGATCCGAGAAACAAAATCTTTCCGGGGAAGTTTGCTTATGGAGGAGCCTACGTCATCGAAGAATTGGTTGCAGGGAAGGATGTCAGATTGACTGCCACTGCTTATGGCACGGACTGTTATCCTAAGAAAACTTTGGAGACTTATATCTCCTTGAAGGATATGAACGAAGCGGTGCTCTTGAACATCCGAAATGCTTATCAAAACTACAATGTGGCTGTCAATCTCTCGGAGAAAGTCATCTACACCTACATGGGAGTTCTTCAACCCAAAATGGGCAATGCAAACTACTGCAGTGCGGGGCAATTGAGCCCTCTGCTCAATGACCCTCTTTTTAAGACCATAGGTATTGGAACCCGAATCTTCCTGGGTGGAGGGGTAGGGTACGTGGTCGGAAACGGAACCCAGCATAATCCAGGAGTGAAGAGAACCGATGGAGGGGTTCCCAAAGCACCTTCGGGCACGCTCTCCGTGACAGGAGATCTCAAGATGATGAGTCCGAAATGGCTCAGGGGAACTTCCTTCACCGGGTACGGAGTCACGCTCACCGTTGGGGTCGGAGTTCCCATTCCCATTCTGGATGAGGAGATCCTGCGGTATGCTGCTGTTCGGGATGAGGAGATTCTGGCTCAAGTGGTGGATTATAGTGAATCCTATCCTCAATGCATTCCCGGAAGCATTGGAGAGGTGAATTATAAGCAACTCAAGAGTGGCAAGGTTACGATCCAAGGAAAGGAGATTGCCACCTCGGGTCTCTCGAGTTATCTGAGAGCGAGGGAGATCGCCCAGATCTTGAAAGAGTGGATCGGAGCGGGAAAATTCTTCTTGACCCAACCCGTTGAGCTTCTCCCTTCCGCTGATTCTGGGATCGTTTTTAAAGCCTTGAAAGAAAGGCCGATCAAAAAAGATTGAGATTTCAAATCGCAGATTGCAGATTGAAAGATCTGAAATCTGAAATAAAAAGGGGTGCCTTATGCAGAAAAAAAGAATCGTTCTCAATTATCCTCAGAATCTGGTCGACCAACCCGTCATCTCAAAATTGGTCAAGGATTATGATTTGGTCGTCAATATTATGAGAGCCCGCATTACTCCCAAGGAAGAGGGAAGGCTGGTCCTGGAACTTACCGGGAAGAGGGCCGCCATGGAGGCGGGGTTCAAGTATCTCGGTGAGATGGGCGTAAAGGTCCAGCCTCTGGCTCAGGATGTCAAATGGCATGAGGATCGCTGCACACACTGCACGGCCTGCATCGGCGTCTGTCCGACAAAGGCACTGGATGTCCGGAGACCGGATATGGAAGTTTCGTTTAAACGGGACAGGTGCATTGCCTGTGAACTGTGCATTCCGGTCTGTCCTTTTCAGGCCGTGGAAATCCTGTTTTAAGCGCATTCGGGCACGGAGCTGAAGCAGAGGAAAGACGGTCGGGATTCCGAAATTTTAGAATGCGCGCATCTTGGTTATGCTCATGCATTCTTCGCAGAAAAGCCGAGCGGTGATAATTGATTGCGACGCTTCGATTATATTCAAAAGGTGGCGCTCTAAAACTTCTTCACCCGACCGTCTTTCCAGTTTGGACCACGGGTTAAGGTGATTTACGGATAAGCTTAAGTGATGGGGGCGTGAAAGGGGGAGATGAGGCAAAGGGTAGTTGTTGCCATGAGCGGCGGGGTGGATTCGAGCACAGCTGCCTGGTTCCTCAAGGAGGAAGGTTACGAAGTCATCGGGGCGACGATGTGCATCGGTGAGGTGGATAAAGCCCAGGGAGGACCCGCCCGATGTTGCAGCCTTGCCGATATCGAAGATGCGAGACGCGTTGCCCTTCAACTCGAGATTCCTTTTTATGTTTTTCATCTTCGGGAGGAGTTCGAAAAAGAGATCATCCGGTATTTTTGCGAAGAATACGCGAGAGGAAAAACGCCGAACCCCTGTGTCCTCTGCAATGAGAAGGTGAAGTTTGGTTCTTTCTTAAAGATGGCGCTCGAACTTGAGGCCGATTTTATTGCCACAGGCCATTACGCAAGATTGGATTTTGATGACAGGGTGGGGCGGTATTTTCTAAAAAAGGGAGTCGACCGGAGGAAAGATCAATCGTACGTTCTCTTCTCCTTAACCCAGGACCAGCTTCGCCGCACGCTGTTTCCGTTGGGAAAGAGCCGAAAAGAGGAAGTGAGGGAAAAGGCCCTTCAATTGGGCCTTCGCGTTCATGACAAACCCGAAAGTCAGGAGGTCTGTTTTATTCGGGAATCCTCCTATCATCCTTTTTTATCGGAGAGGCTGGAAAGGTCCTTCGGGCCAGGTCCCATTGTCGATCAGCAAGGAAAGGTTTTGGGGAAACATATAGGAATCCCTTTCTACACCATTGGCCAGCGAAGGGGTCTCCGGCTGGCAAAGGGAAAACCTCTCTATGTGATCCGGATCGATCCAGAAAAGAATATGATTGTTGTTGGAGGTGAAGAGGAAGTTTATGGGGACACCTTCATCGTGGATTCGCTCAACTGGATCGTGCCGCGTGAGATGGTTCCCTTCCATCACACTCAGGTCAAGATCCGGTATAACCATCCTGGTTCGGAAGCCGGCATTTCTCCGAGGGGAGAGGATGAATTGGAAGTGAAGTTTAAGTCTCCTCAGAAGGCGATCACGCCCGGGCAGGCAGCGGTTTTTTATGATGGAGAAACGGTCCTGGGAGGAGGGTGGATCAAGGAGATAGTTCGGAGTTCGGAGTGATGAGTTCGGAGTTAGGAACAAAGACCCAGAAACTAAAAGAAATATTTCAATCTATGGAGAGGGTGGTGGTGGCCTTTTCGGGTGGAGTGGATAGCACACTTCTCCTGAAGGTTGCTCAAGATACACTGGGAGATAAAAACGTCCTGGCTGTCACGGCACTGTCTCCTCTTTATCCAGAAAGAGAATTCGTAGGAGTGAAGAAATTAACCCAGACGCTGGGAACCAGACACCGTGTGATTCAATCGAATGAGTTAGAAATCCCTGGATTTTCCGAGAATCCTCCGAATCGATGCTACTACTGCAAAAGCAAGCTCTTTGCAGAGCTGTTGGATTTGGCCAAAGAGGAATCAATCCCGTTTGTCGTCGAAGGTTCAACCCTGGATGATGACAAGGATCATCGGCCCGGAAGGATGGCGGTTCAGGAGTTAGGGATCAGAAGCCCGCTGAAGGAAGCAGGCCTCACGAAAGCCGAAGTGAGGGAGCTATCCAAGGCATTGGGACTTCCTACGTGGGATAAACCTTCTTTCGCCTGCCTGGCCTCGCGATTCCCTTATGGAGAGGAGATTACTGACGAAGGATTGAAAATGGTCGACGCTGCGGAGGATTATCTCTTCGGGCTGGGGTTCAAGCAGGTACGCGTCCGTCATTACGGGAATCTGGCAAGAATCGAAATCCTTAAGGAAGAAATGGCACGCTTGATGAACGGTTCATTGAGGGAGGAAGTGGTGAACCATTTGAAAAGGATCGGCTATCGTTACATCACGTTGGATCTTCAAGGGTTTCGCTCCGGATCGATGAACGAGGTTTTAGGATGAAGGCCATCGCCCTCCTATCCGGGGGGCTCGACAGCACACTCGCAGCCAGGGTGGTCATGGAACAGGGGGTCGAATTGGAGGCCCTCAATTTCATGACCGTATTCTGCACCTGTACCAATCGTGGCGCCACTTGTCTGGCTTCCCAGAAGGCCGTTGAGACCTTGGGCATTCCTTTAAGAGTCTTCAATGTTTCTGAAGAATACCTCAGCCTCGTAAAACATCCAAAACATGGCTACGGAAGCAATATGAATCCGTGCATTGATTGCCGGATCTTCATGCTCAAGAAGACAAAGGCGTATATGGCAGAGTCGGGAGCCGCCTTTATTGTGACGGGCGAAGTGTTGGGTCAGAGGCCCATGTCCCAGCGGAAGGACGCGATGCGGCTGATCGAGAAGGAAGCGGGGCTTGAAGGCCTCATCTTGCGGCCCCTTTCCGCCAAAGTTCTTCAGGCCACCGTTCCGGAAAAAGAGGGATGGGTGGACCGGGAAAGGCTGCTAAGGATTCAGGGCCGTTCGAGAAAGCCCCAGATCGAATTGGCAGAACACTACGGCCTTCGTGATTACCCTTGTCCTGCAGGAGGATGTCTTCTTACCGATCCCGGATTTGCGAAGAGGATGAAGGATTTGATGGTGAATCATCCCGGTTTTTCCTTAAACGACGTACACCTGCTTAAGATGGGAAGACATTTCCGTTTTTCTCGTGGCGTCAAATTAGTCGTCGGCAGGAACGAAGAGGAGAATCAGAAAATCCAGACCTTTGCTCAAGAGGAAGATATTCTGTTAAAGGTTTCCAGTTTTCCGGGTCCCCTTTCCCTCTTAAGAGGGACGCCTGACGAAGGAGACATAGAGAGGGCGGCTGCCATCACCGCTTATTATAGCAAAGGAAAGGATTTGAAAAAGGTAGAGGTAACTTATAAACGGATTGGTGAAGATGACTACCAGTCCCTGCTCATTCCACCGGTTCCAAGAGGAGGAATCGGAGGATTAATGATCAATGAATAGTACTTTTGCTCTCCTCTTGGGGGAGGGAAGGACTGGTTCAGGGGGGAGAAGGAAGAAGCTTTCTGATGAAGGTATGTCCAGAGTGCCGAACAAAGAATGACGATGTAAATAATTTCTGCAAGAAGTGCGGTTTTCTCATCACCGGTTCTTCATTTAATGAAAAAAGAGAGAAGGTTTTGGGAGGGCAGAAGAAATCCCCGTGGGTTTTCCTCTCCTTCATTCCTATTGCCTTGGTCCTGGGAGGGGTCGCTTTCTGGATCATCCAGGGAAGGATAACAGCCCACCCCAAGATTGCATCCCAGCCGAAGGTCATGGAGAGCGTAGACTATTCTGGGCTGACGATTCCGATGACGGATATTGCAGTGAGAGTCGATCATGGGAGGATTTCTATTCCGCTCGACGTGCTGAAAGAGAAGAAAATGGTTCGTTTTGAATATGGAAACAATGGGGTGAAGATTCCCATACTTGCGTATGTTACTTCGTCTGGAAGAGTGGTGGCGGCGATCAGCATGTGTGAGCCTTGTCGATCAACCCATTTTCACATCCAGGGTAAAACCCTGGTCTGTAATGCATGCAATACAGAATGGAACTTAGAGAACCTTAAAGGCATTCAGGGCGGTTGTGTCAATTATCCACCTGAAGTGATCCCGAGTACGATTGAGAAAGGCAGGCTTCTGATCGAAGAGAAGGTTGTTCGCGGTTGGAAGCCGAGGACTTAAGTAAGGGATGGAAAGCTGAAGGCTCCCGCCTATGCTGAAGCTCCGGCGGGCAAGCAAAGCTGAAAGCATATTCGGTCGCAAGACTAAAACGACGGGAGGATAATAAAAAATATGGCGCAGAAAAAGCGGATCTTTACCCCAGTCAGTGAAAAAGAAGTTACCCGAGCCATTGTGGATGCCTTTGCCAGGCAGTTCATCGATTATGTGGAGAGTGATTGCCTCATCGTCGGGGGCGGACCAAGCGGTTTGATGGCGGGAAGGGATTTAGCCTTGAAAGGGGTGAAGACCCTGATCGTGGAGCGGAATAATTACATCGGAGGAGGCTTCTGGATCGGCGGTTATCTGATGAATAAGGTCACTGTCAGGGAACCAGGGCAAAAAATATTGGAAGAGCTGGGTATTCCGTACGAGAAGGCAGTGAAAGGTCTCTACGTCGCTGATGGTCCTCATGCCTGCTCGAAACTGATCGCGGCGGCCTGTGATGCCGGGGTGAAATTCGCCAATATGACGATGTTTGACGATGTGGTCTTAAGAAAAGGGAATCAAGTCTGTGGCGCCGTTGTAAATTGGACACCTGTCAATGCCCTTCCTCGCGAGATCACGTGTGTGGATCCCATTGCCCTGGAGGCAAAGTTTGTGGTGGACTCTACTGGCCACGATGCCTGCGTGGTGAAAAAGTTGGAAGAGAGAGGAATTCTCAAGACTGCCGGTTTTGGAGCGATGTGGGTTGAACAGTCTGAGGATCTGGTCGTCGAGCATACAGGAGAAGCCCATCCTGGTCTTATTGTAACGGGAATGGCCGTGGCAACGACCTATGGTTTGCCGAGGATGGGACCTACCTTTGGAGCCATGTTGCTTTCAGGGCGAAAAGGAGCTCAAGTCATTCTTCAAAAGATGAAATAACCTCCCTTCATCTCCTGAAGGGTGAAAAAGTTGGGTTTCCCAGCATTACGACCAGAAGGACGGTCAGGCTTCCGAAGTCTTAGAAAGCGCACGTTTAGATCATGGGTAAGCTTTCTTGGCGGATAAGCTGAACGATGATAATCACTTGCGACACTTTGCTTATGTTTAAAAGAATGGCGCTCTAAAACTTCTTCACCCCGACCATCCTTCTGGTTTCAGGGACGAATTGATCTTTTCACACCTTCCCTTAAAATAAGGGGGGACAAATGGGGGGTTATTTTTTTGTCCGGGGAAAAGATCGACAATGAATCTTCCTCGCTCTATCGACTTATATGAAGAAGGGGATTTGAGTGGACTGGACCTCACCCAATTGGGAGAATACGTCGAAGAAAGAACTCACATCCCTTTCCGCAGACGAGGAAGCATTTACAAGAAAATTCCGAAGACGAAATTAGAAGAGATTGCGAAAGAGTTCGGCAGAGCCAGGGTGAAGGATCCTGGAAAAAGGTTTGTCCCGGGAGCTCCTTTTCAAGCTGAAGTTGACTACGAGAGACGGAGGATCGACGACCCGACCTGGAAGATCTTTGGCATTTTGTACGAAGGAGCTCTATACCAGGCAGCGGTTTCAAATTTGGTCGTTCAAGGTGGATCGGTTTTTAAACGCTGCATGATTCTTTTCACCAACCAACTCTTTGGAACGCTGGATCGGGATAGCAACAGATATCATGCTCGAGTCAGCCTTTATGGTTTTCCGAACCTCATTTCCATCACCGGGCTTGTAGAGGCCCCGGCGAAACCGAAAGAATTTTATTTAAAGAAGCGGATGGGCCTGCCAATAGAGGAGTTGAAGGAAGAATATCAAGGGAGGTTTCTTGACCATGGGGACTCGAGGATGACAGAAGTCTTGAAAGGGTACGCCATGCAGGCCCTTTTGTTTCATCTGACCGGTGACCCTTTTTGCGATGATCAGGATTGCCGTCTCTTCAACAGCCACTGGCAGGAAGAGGTCCTTCATTCCCAGATGGATGGTCGATACGAATTCTGTCCCGGACATGAAAAAATACTGAAAGAGCTAAGGGAGCGACCGTGAGAAAAGAAATCCAGAAGATCGGAGATAAAGTCCTCGGAGGGGGGAGTGTGAGCATGAAAGATTTGCTTCCCCTTCTCGGGGCAAAGGGGTCCGACATCTTAGATCTTGCCGCAGTGGCCAATCGCGTAAGAGAGGTGTTCAGCGGGAACGAGATCGATCTCTGTTCCCTGCTCAACGCTAAATCAGGGAGGTGTTCTGAGGACTGTGCTTTCTGCGCCCAATCGGTTCATTACAAGACCGAGGCTCTGGTTTATCCTCTGGTAGATATGAATCGGATGGTGGAAAAGGCGAAGGAGGCTCAGAAAAAAGGGACGGGCCGCTTCTGTCTCATCACCAGCGGCAGGCAGCCGACCGACAAGGAGTTTGAGACGATTCTAAAGGCCCTCGCTCAGATACGGAGGGAAACAACCCTTGATCTCGATTGCTCTTTGGGAACATTGAGCATGGAAAGAGCAGAATCTTTGAAAAAGGTTGGAGTGACCCGATATAACCATAATTTGGAAACGGCAGAGAGCCATTTCCCCCGGATCTGTTCAACCCATTCCTTTCAAGATCGCGTTCGAACCATCGAGGTTTTGAAAGAACAGGGATTCTCTATCTGTTGCGGAGGAATCATCGGTCTGGGAGAATCGCCTCAACAAAGACTGGAGCTCGCCTTTTCCTTTAGGCAGCTCGGGATTGATTGCGTTCCTTTCAACATTCTTAACCCGAGACCGGGAACTCCGCTGGAACGTTCGGAACCCATCGCTCCCTTGGAGATCATCAAGACCATTTCTCTATTTCGCCTCGTCCTCCCGAAAGGGACGATAAAGATTGCTGGCGGTAGAGAGGCCAACCTGAGAGATTTGCAGTCCCTCGCGCTCCTTGCGGGTGCCAACGGTCTGATTGTGGGGAATTACCTGACCACCCCCGGTCGGAATGCCGAGGATGATTTCAGAATGATTGACGATGTTGGATTTAAATTGAAAAAGTCTTGAGCCGTCTCATATCGTTCTTACTATCTCAGCAATGGCTTTGCCCACATCGATCGTGTTAGCACCACCCCCCAAATCAAAAGTCTTTATATTCTCACCGATCACGACTTCGATTGCCTCTTCAACGACCCTGGCTGCCTCGGGATAGCCGAGATGCTCAAGCATCATCGCTCCCGACCAAATTTGCCCTATTGGATTGGCAATACCCTTGCCGGCGATATCCGGGGCAGAGCCGTGCACGGGTTCAAACATCGATGGGAAGGTCCTCTCGGGATTGAGATTTGCAGAGGGCGCGATGCCAAGGCTTCCGGCGATTGCCGGTCCGAGATCTGAAAGAATGTCGCCAAAGAGATTGCTTCCGACGACAACATCAAATTTTTCGGGATGAAGCACAAACATGGCGGTGAGGTTATCGATGTAATACTGGTCCGTTTTTATCTCCGGGTATTTTCGGGACATCTCCTTAAATATCTCATCCCAGTAGGGCATCGTGTAGATGATTCCGTTTGACTTGGTGGCTGATGTGACATGTTTCTTGGGCCGCTTCCTGGCCAATTCGAATGCAAATTTCATCACTCGTTCCACACCCTTTCGGGTGAAGATGGACTCCTGAACAGCCATCTCCTGATCCGTTCCGGAATAGATCCTCCCCCCGACATTGGAATATTCTCCCTCCACATTCTCTCTGACGACGCAAAAATCCAAATCTCCTGGCCCGATGGCTCTCAAAGGACTCGTGATCCCTCTTAATAGCTTCACGGGTCTTAGGTTGACGTATTGGTGAAACATTCTTCTGATGGGAATCAGCAATCCCCAGAGCGAGACATGATCCGGAACGCTCGGGTCACCGATCGCTCCGAGAAAGATGGCATCGAACTCCTTCAAAATATCCAATCCGTTAGAGGGCATCATTTGACCGTTTGACTTATAGTATTCGCAACTCCACGGAAAAATCTGCCATTCCACCTTCAGACCAAATCTCTCACTAATGGCATTGACGACTCTCATACCCTCCGGTACCACCTCTTTGCCAATACCATCCCCCGGGATGACCGCAATCCTGTGCATAAGCTCTCCTTTAAAATTCGAATTAAGATCACATAGTATTTTAGAAAATCGACGCTAAATTATCAACCCGGCCGTTTGAAATCTTTAGTGGAGAGATTTTGGATTTTTATAAAAATTTCTTCCTGTGGCCTAAGAGCTTGGTCCGACAGTCGATATCCTATCGAGGTCAATAGACCAACGGAGGATTATTAACTTTTTGGCGGGTGTAGATGGTTTTGTAGCGGTGGCTGAAGGTGGGGTTTTTAAGGCAAGCCGTGCATTCTTCGGAGGAGATATCTACGGGCTCGAGAAGGACTTCGAATCCGAGTTCTTTGTATTGTTCCACCATCTCCGATAGGCGGGGTTCATCAATGGTGAATCTTTTTTCCCAAGCTTCTCTTTTCAGTTCTTCTTCTCTGGTCATCCCTTGAGTCCCCTTTTTCCCCTCTTACTTATGGCCGTATAAGCGTTTCCATCCGTCCGAGTGAGAGATGGCTTTTGGTTCACAGACGGCGACACAGGGAGCTGGCTCTATACCGTAACCGGGCTTGCAGGGAGCACAACTATACCTGATCTTCTTGCGCTCTTCGTGCTTTACAAGAGCCATTGGTTCTGCACGGAAGATGTCAATCTCGTCCGGCCCCAGTTCGAGGATTTTTGCTGGACAGACCGCCGGACACTTACCGCATCCATTGCATTTGTCCGTATCCACGGCGACATACCAGTCGCCGGATCCATCCTTAAACCCATAATTGGCAATCATGTTCGCTCCGCGGCATGAGGCCTAAGGTTAGAGGATGAAAGGCAATTTTTCTCTCTTACCTCAAGCCTCAAACCTCAAACCTATCGTCTCTATCGTTCTTAGGTTTTTCGTGCGCTCTTTGCTTTTCCCATCTTCAAGAGAGCCTGTCCGAAGAGGGCTGCTCCAATGCCACCGGCGAGTTGAGTGTCGAAGGGGTATTTACGATCGGCATACTCCTTTTTGCACCAGGTGCGCTCAGCCGTCTTAATACCTAATTCCTTTTCCAGCCTTTTGACGACGCCTTCGTTTTTGGCAATTCCGCCGGTGATGACAAACTTTTCTTTCACGCCGAGGCGGTTCAGCAGTTCCATGATTCGATGAGCCATGGCGGAGCAGTAAGCCGCCATGATCTCGTTTTCGGGCATTTCGGATTCCAATAGGCCGACGACCTCGCTCTTAGCAAAGACAACACAGGTGCTGCTGATCATCGGGGGCTCCTTTGAAATCTGAAAGGAGCGGGGACCAATTTCCCATACGGGCACGCGGATGAGGTCCGCAAAGACTTCCATCCCACGTCCGGTTCCTGCAGCACATTTGTCATTCATCATGAAATTGAGAACCTTGCCTCGGTCATCGACATTGATCGCTTTGCAATCCTGGCCACCCATATCCATAACCGTCCTGACTTCCGGACCATACATGAAGTTGGCCCCTCGCGCATGGCAGGAAATCTCAGTAATGGACTGCTGAGCCATCGGCACATTGACCCGGCCATAACCGGTACCGATACAGTAATCCATATTCTCAATTTTCATGCCGGACTTTTCGAGAGCAAAACCCATGCCTTTCCAGGCACTGTTCGGACTATCTGAACCGGTCCTCGTGTTGCCATAAGCAAAAAGTTCACCATCTACCATGATCACAGCTTGAGTGCTCACTGACCCGACATCCACTCCAGCCGTGATCAGCTTTCCTTTCTTCCAATCTGTATCCGGGTTGACCCAATTCATTTCAGGCCATCTCCAAAACTCTTGAGTTCTAACTTCGGACACTTCTTCCTCCTCCGTTATTAGGCTATTGAGTTATCTTGAACAATTTTTCATGACGCACGCGTCGCCCTCGAACCATGGAAATTGTTTTATCGACCGTAGGGGCGGCCCTCTGCGGCCGCCCCTATTGAGGAGCCCACAGAGGGGCTCCCCTACATTTGTTGATTGGGACTCGGTTATTTTCTATGCAATTAACCTTTTCATTCTGACCGGTTTCCCTTTCAACTATTTTGCCTTGACTTCTTCGGCGTAAACTCCGGCGATGGCTGCCTCGGCTGCTCCAAAAGCTCCCATATAATCCGGGTCTTCTGGAACGAGGACCTCCATCTCAATACTCTTCCTGAGGGAGTCGACAAAAGCAGCGTTTTTCGCCATCCCTCCTACCATTACGACATCCTTCTCCAGGCCGACAATACGGGCGACGGAAGCGACTCTTCCCGCGATAGCGTTCATGACAGCCCTCGCGATATCCGGTTTTGGAGTTTTCTGGTGGATGAGTGAGACCACCTCGGATTCCCCAAAGACGGCGCACTGGGCATTGGTGGAAAAGGTCTGGGCGGATTGAAGCGCGATCTCTGACATCTCATCCACTGAGACCTCGAGTGCCCTGGACATGGTCTCGACAAACGTACCCGTGCCGGCTGCGCACTTCTCGTTAATGGCGAAATCCAAAACATTTCCCTCAGGGCTGACTCTGATGGAGCGGCATTCTTCTGCCCCTACGTTGATCACCGTTCTTGCAGTGGGGATCAATTTAATCACCCCACGAGCATCGGCGGCTGCGTCGGGAAGGACACCGTTCGCGAAACCTACTCTTTCGGCCGCGCTCCCGGTGGCAACCACACGTGCCACGTCCTTTCGGCCGAGGCCAGCTTTCTTGAGGACCTCGTCGTAAAGCTGCTCCACTGCCTCTGCCTTCTTTATTCCCGTTGGGCCCGCTATTTTCCCGACAATCTGGCCATCTTTCTTGATGACAATATGAACGTTTTTTCCGCCTACATCTATTCCTGCAACGATCATCCTCGACCCCGTTAACCGATTTTTTTAAGCCCGCGGTGATTAGACAGTCTTTTCCTATCCCTCTAATGTGCTTCCTACATGGCCGTAGAAGAATCGATCTCCAAATTCCTGTTGAAGTCTAAATGCTGCCCTCATCCCTGTACAATGGCAGACACCTATTTTCTCCACTTTGATCTTTTTCAATGCTTTGACGGATTCGTCCAATTGCCCTGGCGTCAGAAAATCCAAGTGTGTTCCTCCCAGGATCGCGTAAAAGTTTTTCTTCCCCGTTTTATGGATGACGTGATGAATGATATTTATCATTCCTGAATGGGCGCACCCAAGAATCAGAACGAGTCCTTTTTCTGTGTTAAGAATAAGAGATTGATCATCCGGGAAGAGGTCCAAAACCATTTTCCCATCGATTTCGGCGAAAAGCATCGGATCGGGCTTCTCAAAAGATGTTTTTCTCGGCACTTCGCCAGTCAAAAAAACTCCTTTTCCAACTTCAATGAAATCCCTGTTGAAAATAAAATTAGCGCCCAGCGACTCCAGATACTTTTTCTTGTATGGAAGACCCACAAATTTCCTTATTTCTTTCTTATTTTCCTTGACGAGGTGAATTCTGTCGAGAAAAACGTCTGGGTGAGTGTGGACATCCACTTTCCCTTTCAGCTTCAGGACTTCGGGCAATCCTCCCGTATGATCAAAGTGTCCATGGCTCAAGAAGATCTTCTTAATACTCCTTAAGCCTTTGTTCAATTCGAGGGAGTTTTTTACAACCGAATGACCGCTGCCGGTATCGAAGAGGTAACTCCCTTGGCCCGTCTCAATGAAGGCAGAGAATCCATGCTCCCCCAAACCAATCCTGCGGCCTACCGTATTTTCGCAGATGATTGTTATTTTCATCAGTCCCTCCTGTTACCCATATAGCACAAGGCCACTTTAAATGGAAAGCCTAAAACAGTCCTTGCCCACGTGTAAAATTCTAACTCTGGATTTTCATGAAATCAATTTTATGTTATAGTTTTCCCATGACTTCAGTAGATGAAGCGTTAGATAAGATTCTTTCCCACATCCATCCTTTAGGATTCGAAAAGGTTTCTGTCTTAGATTCGTTAGGAAGGGTGGTCGGGGAAGATATCCACGCCAGAAGGGATATTCCACCTTTTGATAATTCAGCCATGGATGGATATGCGATCCTATCCGAGGATGTCGAGAAAGCTTCCTCGAATCACCCTGTTCGCTTAGAGGTGATTGAAGACCTCCCCGCAGGGTCTATTTCTACAAAAAGGCTACGGAAGGGGAAAGCCATCCGCATCATGACGGGTGCTCCCGTTCCAAAAGGAGCAGATGCAGTCATCCCCGTTGAAGACACAAAGAAGGAAAATGGGTCGGCGTTGATCTTAAGAGCGGCCACTCCCGGCGAAAACATCCGGAGGTCTGGAGAGGATGTGAAAAAAGGGGACCGTGTCATCTCCAGGAACGATATGATCCGCCCGGCAGAAGTGGGGATGCTTGCTTCTGTGGGACGCTCTTTTGTTTCTGTTTATCAGAGACCGTTGGTGTCGATTCTCTGTACCGGGAACGAATTGGTCGATGTGGACGGCGATCTGGATGAGGTCAAGATCATCTCGAGTAATTCCTACACGTTGGGAGCACAGGTGAAGGATTGCGGAGCCATCCCTCTCCAACTGGGCATTGCCAGGGATCGGAAAGAGGAGATTGAAGAAAAACTGCGTCAGGGAATCCGGGCGGATGTCATCATCTCCTCGGCAGGGGTTTCTGTGGGGGATTATGATTTCGTCAAGGATGTGATGAAGCGGTTGGGCATGGAGATGGTCTTTTGGAAAGTAGCCATGAGACCGGGACAACCTCTGGCCTTTGGGACAATCGGAGGAAAGCCGGCGTTTGGCCTCCCGGGGAACCCCGTCTCGTCCATGATTTCTTTCGAACAATTTGTGAGGCCCTCCCTTTTGAAGATGATGGGCCACCGTAAACTTTTCCGACCCGTGGTTGAGGCCGTTCTGAAGGAAGACATTAAAAAAATGGCCGGGAGGCGTTATTTCATCAGAGGTTCGGTCTCTTTTGAAAAGGATCAGTACTTTGTTTCGACCACAGGGGAGCAGGGGTCCGGAATCTTGAAATCGATGGTGAAGGCGAATGGTTTAATCGTCATTCCTGAAGAGCAGGAAATGGTCAGGGCAGGGGAGAGAGTCAAGGTACAACTGCTGGACTGGAACTTTTGAGAAGGAATGATGGAATCATGGAACGATGGAATATTGGGTTGAAAATAGTTTCCTGAGTATTCCCATTATTCCAACATTCCAATATTCCAATATTCCAAGGGAGATTCGGGTGATCATCCCTATTATTTCTATTGTTGGAAAATCGGATAGCGGAAAGACCACTCTGATCGAAAAGTTGGTGCCCGAGTTGACCCGACGGGGCTATCGTGTCGCTACAGTCAAGCATGATATCCATGGGTTCGAAGTGGACCGTGAGGGCAAGGATAGCTGGCGGCATAAACAGGCAGGGGCTCATAGTGTAGTCATCTCATCGCCCACAAAGGCTGCACTTATCCGGGATGTGGAAAGGGACATGAACCTGGAGGAAATACGGGAAAAGCTGATCAAGGATGTTGACCTTATCGTCTCGGAAGGCTACAAAAAGGATGTTCAGCCCAAGGTCGAGGTTTTTCGGAAAGAGAAGCATAAAAAACTTCTCTGTACAAAAAAGGATAACCTCGTTGCCATCGTTTCAAATCGAAAATTTCGCGTGGGCGTTCCGTGCTTCGACCTTGAAGATGCGAAGGGGTTGGCCAACTTCGTTGAGAAAGAGTTCTTGAAGTCGAGGAAGGAAAAAGAAATTTCGCTCAAGGTTAATGGAAGGCCAATTCCCATGACCCCATTCGTCAGAGATTTTTTGACCGGGACGATCAAAGGGATGCTCTCCGCTTTGAAAGGTTGTGAGAAATCTGAACGCATCGAGATTTATATTGGGGACGAAGAAGGGTGAGATTGTTCTGTCCAATCCCGCATTAGCGTGCAACTTCCCTGTGATCTAAAACAGATCCCATTGCCGGAACTGCTTCCCTGTCCCTTTTTATGCACAACTTCCGCTAAGGCTCTTCCCTGAAGATATGGACGACGCTTCCGCCCAAAAAGATCAACTTTCCCTTAGGGGCAACTGTAAAAGTCGCCTGGGTTACTCCATCTAAGAGCGTCAGTACAACATCAGAGCTGAAAGAGCAGGCGTTAGTATATTGGATATTTCCTGAGCCAACCGAGAGTTTCCAACATAGGTTGTTCACGAAATCAATTTTCGTGAAACTCTCTATGGCGATTCCTAGGGGAATGGCTGAATTTGCTATCGGTGCTTTCACAAAGAGGCTTAATAACATAACCCCGCCCAGAAGAAGATAAAACTTCCGACTTTTTCTGAGATGGCGCAGTTTGTTCATCATCACGATTTTTCCTCCTTTCTACTTTTTTCGGCAACACAGTCGTTGGCGCACATTAAGCGATCAAGAATTGTTTCTTTCACCTCCTTTCCATCATGGATAAAGGGCATACAAAAAATAATTCTTCCATGAATCCACCTTAACCAAGTTTGAAGTTGCGACTTTTAGCGCCTGTTGTTCGTTGAGACGCCACCCTGTTTGCATTTCCTTCCCCAAAATTCGAACCCGACCTTAATTTCTCTAACGCCATTCTACCGCCGGTGGATTCCTCAGCGGCATCCGCACAAACTTGAGTTTGGGGTATCCGACCATCAGGACTCCGAAGCACTTGTGACCTTCCGGTAAGTTCAGGGCTTCCACCAAAGGTGGATAAAAACTTGTTGCGGCCATCATATATCCCGCCCAGGTTGCCCCCAGTCCCAAAGGCAGTGCAATCAATTCTGCGTATGCGAGAGCTAAGATGCAATCCACCAGGGCCAATCGAGAGTTTTCAGTCGCATGAGCGATAATGAGATGCGGGGCGTTGCGGCATATGGGATCTTTTCCCATATCCCAAAATGCAACCACCCGATCGTAATGAAACCTTTTAGCCAAAGCCGGGTCCTCTTTAATGGTCACACGCATCCAATCCACGACCAGGCCTGAAAGGCGCCTTACCTCTGCCCTATCCTCGATTACCAGAAAATGAACCGGTCGGGCATTGTGTGCGGACGGAGCATAGCCTGACACTTGAATCAGTTTGTTTAGCTTGTCACGTTCAACAGGTTTGTCCTTGTAATTTCGGATGGAGCGTCTTGACCGAAGAAACTGTTCAGCTTCCTCCAGATCGATGAGCAGCTGACTCCTGATTTGAGGGCAATCTTCGGGCCTCATGGTATCAAGTGCCAATGCCCCGGAGGGACATACAGCCACACAGTGACCACAGTTGATGCATAACTCTTCGACATCAGCCATCAGGGTTGGTACTGAGTCTGCTTCCCCCATTTCGATCAGTCTCCGGCCGCAAGCCTCGACACAGATCCTGTCCCGGTTGCACTTCTCCGGATCTACATAAAAACGCATTTCATCCCCCGTCTGATGTGAGTTCTTAATGAGTATGGGTATATATCGAAACTCCAGTTTTCGTAAGCAACAGACTCTCTCAATCGATCTCCAATGGTTGGATAAGAGTCTACTCGTTCCGGATCGAAACTTCAACAAGAATTATCAATGAGAGGATGAAAGGTTGTATGAATGCATGGGAAGGAGGCAACCGACCAGAAGTCCTTAACTCATCACCCAGAGAGATTCTTCTCTGAGGGCGATGCTGACTTTTTTCCCGGTCGAGAGACTTAGATTCCTAAAAGCATAATTGGGTATGGAAATTTCAAAGAGGATGTTTCCCGGCGTCGCTTGGAAGTAGACGGTCTGATATCTTTCTTTTCCGGCGATATCCAGTATCTTGCCTTCGAACATATTTTGTTTTAGAGAATCCTTTACAAATTTTCCCTCGCGGAGGATCATCACCTCTTCGGGTCGGATGAAGAGATCAACTTCCTTTCCCACTTCCATTTTTTTCTGGTACAAACTACTCGGAATCGAAAATTCGAGGCCATCGACTCCAAGAATCAATCGCTGAGATAATTCCTCATTCCTTAAGATCTTCGCCCGAAAGAGATTTCTCGCGCCCAAGAATTGAGCCACCTTTTTAGACTTAGGTTTGAGAAACACATCGTCCCGTTTTCCAACCTGCTCCACCTTTCCATCGATAAAGATGGTGATCTCATCCCCTAAAAAATATACCTCTTCAAAGTCATGGGTCACGCAGAGAGTTGTCGGATGAAAGGAGGAATGGAGATTTTTTAGAAGACGTTGAATATCGATTTTAATGGAAGGATCGAGTCCGGAGAGGGGCTCGTCAAGAAGAAGGAGTTTTGGTTTGGGTGCCAAGGCCCTGAGAAGGGCGACTCGTTTCTTTTCTCCTGCGCTGAGATGGGCGGGGTATCGTTCGAGGAGAGGATCGATTTTCATGACCCCGACCAAAGCTTGGACATATTCTTCAAAAGTTTTCATATCCAGGTTTCTTGCCCGGATTCCAAAGAGGATGTTCTCTTTCACCTTGAGATGGGGAAAGAGGGCCAGATCCTGCGGAACATAAGAAATTCCTCTGAGCTCTGGTGGTACGTCTTGAACTTCTTTGTCGCCGATCCAGATCCTTCCCGACTTTGGTTTGCGAAGCCCCATGATGGATTCAAGAACCAGCGTTTTGCCACTCCCCGTTGGGCCGAGAAGGAAATGGAATCCCCCTTCTTCAATTTGAATATCGAGATTCAGTATCTTGAACGATTCAAAAAGAATGGTGAGGTCTTGGATCTTAATCATAGCGGAATCTTTTTCCGGTCAGTCGGACACCGTAGAGGATGAAAAGGCCAAAGGCCACCAAGATCAGTATCAGGACGATGGCCTTGTCAATATTGGCAGAGGCCAGAGCAGTAAAGATGGCAATGGGCATCGTTTCCGTCTTCCCTGGCATTGCTCCTGCCAGGGTGACGGTGGCTCCAAATTCTCCAAAGGCTTTTGCCCATGAGAGAATGACAGAAGCGAGGAGTCCTCGGAACGAGAGAGGGAGCGTCACCCTGTAAAACGTCTGCCATGGGGAGGAACCCAGTGACCGAGCCACCGCTTCGTACCTCGGAGAGATTTCATCCAAGGAGGCTTTCATTAATCTGGTTGTCAGACCTGCAATCGTCGCAAACTGAGCTAAGACAATACCGGGCACTTCAAAGACGAAGAAGATGCCCTTTGTTTGAATCAACTCCCCCAGGGGAGTGTTGAAGAAAACGAGGAAGGCAGCGCCAAGAGCGATGGGGGATAGGATCATCGGAATTTCTAAGAATGTATCCAAAATTCCCTTACCCCTAAATTTGAAACGAGACAGGGCATAGGCCGACGGAAGCCCGATCAGTACGGCAAAGAAGGTGGCGATGGTGGCAGCAGTGAGGCTCAACCGGATAGAAAATAGAGTGTAAGGGTGAGACAGGGCTTCCCAAAATCCTTTTCCGCCAACAAAATAGAATAGGGAAAGGATGAGTCCCAGATAGAAGATGAAGATACATACGGCAGCACCGATCATCGTGTAACGGAAACTCATCGTTTCATGGTCCTCCATTCCTCGGGAAGGAGGTATTCCCCTCCCACCGGCGTATCGGATTTGGTAAAATGTCGTGCTTTATAAATATCTGTGAGGTAGTGGTATTTCTGAAAGATGGCCTTCCCGTTGGAGGAGAGAAGAAAATCGATAAATGTTTGGGCCAGGGTTTTGTCCCGGGTAAATTTTGAGATGGCGATAGGAATAAAACCGATCCTGGGGATTTCTTCAGGCTTTAAATAGATGGTTTCGATTCTTTGAGAATCCCAGTATTGGAAAACCTCCCAACCCAAGACAGCGTCCACTGCCTTGAGGGAGATGGCATTTGCCGTTTTCTCACAGCTTTCCGTATAATTCTTGAGATTCTTTTTAAGCTTCTGCTTTTGAGCACGGGTGAGATTCTTTTCGATGATTTCCACTGCATAGGTACCAACGCAGACCATTTCCGGATTGGCGATCGCTACCCTCATACCGTCCTTCGCCAGATCTCCGAGGGCAGAGATCTTTTTTGGATTCCCTTTTTGAACATTAATCGCGGGGATCAGATAAGCAAGAATCTTTTCGGATTCAGGGAAAACCAAACCCTCTCTTTTTGCCATCTCCATGAAATCGGAGGATCCCGGGAAGTAGAGGTCCCCCTTCCTGGTCAATTTCATCTGGGAGAGGACGAATCCAGAACCGCCAAAGACGACATCGACAGGTATTCCAAATTTCTCCTTGAAGATCTGTGCCGCTTCTTCAGTAACAGGTTTACTTGCAGCACCCGCGAAGACTAAGATTCTCTCCGGTGAGGAATCGGCATTTTGAATGAAAATGAATACCGAAAGAATCGTTATTCCCAAGAGCTTTTTCATTTTCATTTCCCCCTCGTCCTCGCTGCACGCCGGCGACTTCGCTTCCCCAAAGTGGGCGGAGGGTTCGGGCTTATGAAGGAGGCATGGAAATGTTTACGGTAGATGTTTTCCAGACTCGTGTCGATATCTCTCCGAAATCCCTCGTAGTGGTTCATGAGATTTCTTGCCTGAGAAGTGACCAGGGAGCCTCCTCCGGATTGGCCGCCGACCTTCCGTTCGAGAAGCGGAAAACCGAGCCTCTCTTCAAGGGTCCGGATCAACCGCCATGCCTTGCTGTAGGACATACCCATCTGATTGGCTGCCCGGTGGAGGGACATCATTTTTCCCACTCGTCTCAAAAGTTCATAAGGACCGTCTCCAAAGGCTTTTCCGTCGTTATCCAGCCAGACTTTATACCCAACCTTCACGGTCTCACTCCATCGTTATTCTTTGCCGAGAATAACGCCAATATACCCAATACGGGTCAATCTGTCAAGGCCATCGTGCCTTAACAAGGGGGTCCTTAACAAGCCATCGTCCTTAACCAAAACGGGTAGGCGCAGGACTTCGGCGTGAGCTCAGTCGAACGCTTTAGCCTTCGTTGAGATCGCAGCCTGAAGGCTGCGACTACTGAAACTTTCTCTTCCAGAAAAGAGAAGAAACTGCGAAATGGCGAGTCTCTCATTTGCGTCTGGATATCCTATTTGTTAAGATTAGGAGGATTTTTGGAAGGTAAGATGAGAAGACGAAAAATTGTTTTCGTTGCACTGGCCATTGGAATTTTATTCCTATTTCAAGAGGTTCCCGTTGCTCGAGGAGGAGTCGGGCAAGAGGAGATTCAATCGGAGGAGCAGCGAGTTGTGAAATGGATCAAGGAGCGGGACGCCTTTTTCAAGAGCCACCAGCGCTCGCCTCTTTCTACAAAGGATAAAAAAACCTTTAACGGCTTGAAATATTATCCTTTCAGCGATCAGTACGTCTTCTGCGGTTCGATCGAGCGCACCATTCTTCATATCAACAACCCGAAATATTACGCAACCTTTCTGACCAACAAAGGGACAAACAAACGCTACCTCCGTTACGGGAAATTTCATTTCACTTTGGATGGGAAACAATACACCCTTGAAATTTATAAGTCTATCTTGAGCGATATGCTGTTCGTGCCTTTTAAGGATAAGACGAATGGAAAAGAGACTTATGAGGGGGGAAGGTATATCGATGCCGAGATTCTGGCAGATTACAAGATGGTCTTAGACTTCAATATGGCTTACCATCCCTCTTGTGCTTACAACGAGAAGTTCGTCTGTGTTCTCCCACCTCGGGAAAATATGCTGGATGTCGAGATCCGGGCCGGCGAGAAACTTCTCAACCCTCATCAGCCTTGAGTCCCCTCTCCCCAAATAACTTCCCCCCTTTAGCAAAGGGGGGGAGGGGGGATTTAAAATGGCAACTTTGGCAAAATCCCCCTAAATCCCCCTTTTTCAAAGGGGGATATTACAAACACTCATAATTCACGGATAAGTTCTTAAACTTTGGATCCGGGAAATTAGCCTTCGTGCCGGTGAAAGAGATAGTGAGAGTGGATGTGGCGGTGAATCGTCTCGCCGTGACGGTGAATATGCTCATGAATCAAATTCACCCTGAGCAGAAGATCCTGGTCTCCAAGAATTTCATTCACCCCTCCTACTTTCTCGATGCGATGTTCTTCTGAAAGGACAGCGACCCTTGCCTGAAGCTCGTCCACGAGGGAGAGGTCATGGGTGGCGACAACCAGTGTCTTTCCGGCATCCTTTAATGCGAACATGAGTTCCACAAGAAAACACTGCGTCTTCGGGTCGAGGCCATTGGTCGGTTCGTCGAGAAGCAGAACTTCCGGATTCATCGTCAGGACCGAACCGATGGCGACCTTCTTCTTCTCACCTCCCGAAAGCATATAGGAAGGTCGGTTTTTGAGTTGTTCGATATTAAGCATCTTCATCACCTCAAAGGCCCTGTCGAGAGCCTCTTTCTCATCAATATCCAACTGAAGCGGGCCATAAAGAAGCTCATCTAACACGGTGGGACAAAAAAGTTGAACATCCGAATCCTGAAAGACATACCCGACGCTCTTCCGGAAGAACTTGAGAGATCCTTTATTCCGCAAAGACCTCTCCGACACGTCGGCTTCCCGAAAGAAGAATCTTCCCTTTGAAGGATATCTTAGCCCTCCCATGATCTGGAGAAGCGTTGACTTTCCGCTGCCGTTGGCGCCGATAACGGCAAGGTTATCTCCATCAGCGACTTCCAGGTCTATTTCGGAGAGCGCAGGAATTTGGTCGTAGTAACTGTAGCTTATTCCTTCGAGTCTTATGATATTTTCCATCAAATAACCTCACATCAGAAGAAATAAAAGCCCTATAGAGAAAAGAATGGCTCCTGATGCCCAGTCCATTGGACGCATCTTTCCGAAGCCGTAGAGTTTGATCGAATCCGAAAAGCCTCTGCCAACCATAGCCCTGAACACCTCTTCACACCTGAGCTGGGTCTTCCGAAAGATCAAGGCGAGCCGTCCGGCAGTCCATTCCCTGGCCTTCTTATTGTCTTCTTCCCCCAGCATCCTCGCTCGCTTGGAGAGGTACATATCTTCGATCGTTTTTGAAAAGAGGAAGATGTACTTATAGCAGAGGCTAATGATGATGAGAAAGGTGTCAGGGACTCTCAGAATCTTGAGAGCCCTCACCATCTCGGGGAAGGGAGTCGTATACAGCACTAAGAATGACAGCGACAAAGAGTTGATCACTCTCATGGTGAGCATGGCCACCCCCAGCATTCCTTCTTTTGTGATCCCGATCGTTGCGGGGATATGATAGATCCAGAAGTCGTAGGGCCTCGAAAGCGTGGCAACAGGCAGAATCATTTCTCCTTTCGTCACGAAATTGAAAGCAGAGGGTAAGGCGATCAAGAAACCAAAGAAGAACCCAAAGAGGAGAACCCTCCTGTAGAATGTCACGGCCTTTAAGCGAGAGAGCAGGACGAGGACAAAAATGAAGATCGAAACGTAGAGTTCTGACAAAAGGTCTTTTCTTAGGCTTACAATGATGATGAAAAAGATGAGGAAAAAGATCTTTATCCTTGGATCAATCTTCTGGAAAAACCCGGTCCTGGGGAAGAACTCTGAATGAATGTAACCCTTTTTGATCACACGGGCCAGATGGTTTATCCCTTTTTCGACAAAGGAAACTCTTACCCTTCCTGAATCAGGCTTGAGAGGAGCAGGGGAAGATCGGTCTAAGAGGAAGGAAGGTATTCTATTTGCCATGTTTCGCTATGAACCTCGAAATAATAAACACAATCAAGACGCATACCCCTATACCCAAGAATCCTGATGCAATATAGGAAACCACCTGAAAGGTTTTGGACGCTCCTACACCGCCAAAGTTGTAGTCGGGTATCGGAGCCTTCCATATGTCGGTCAATTTCTTCAGTCCTTCAGGAACAAATCCGAGGAGCTTCTCAAGTTTATCTATTCCCCATTCGCCCCATGCGCCCTTGGCGTTAAATCCTTGAGGGAGGAGGATCCCGAGAGGAGTTAAGAGTGCCATGACCAGAAGGCCTATCCAGAGTTTCTTCTGAAATTTTGTCATCTCAGACCTCCTTGCAAGTTATCCGGTCCCCGAAGGACCCGATAGGGCATGGATGAGATCGTGCTCGTGCTTCAGAAAATACTTTAACAATAACATCGTTACCAATCCCTCGACCACTCCGAAAGCGAGGAGGTGCTCGATCGCCATGGCGGGAATTGCAACGGATAGCGGATAGGGTGCGTAAAGGGGTCTGCCGTCAGCTCCCGTTGCGATCAAGGGCTGAATCCCAAGCTCAGCGGCAGTAAACAGGGCAGCCGCCAACAGGCCGAGGTATCCCGAAAGAAAGGCCGAAACCGCGAGCCTTACCCTACCTTCTGATTTTCCTTTAACGAGTTTGAATACTCCGTAGGACACGAAAGGCATGACCACGGCCATGTTAAAGCAATTAGCTCCGAGTGCGGTGATCCCACCATCGCCAAACACGATGGCCTGGATGATTAACACGACGGACACTGCTAAAACCGCAGTCCAGGGCCCTAAGAGGATGGCAATAATGCCCGCGCCTACGGCATGACCGGTCGTACCTCCGGGAATGGGGATGTTGAACATCTGAATAAGAAAAGAGAATGCGGCAGCCATGGCAAGGTAAGGGACATGCTTTAGAGACAGCTCTTTTTTAAGCTTGCTCTGTGCAATTGCCCAGAAGCCAACAGAGACTCCATAGAGTGGGACATAGGTCTGGGGCCCTAAGTAACCGTCAGGGATATGCATAAAAACCTCCTCTGACTAAACGACCCACGGTCGATGTCACGGTTTGAAGAACAGTGCCAACCGTGGCCTTGAAAAATAAAAAGGCCGCGAAGACTATCTGACTTCTGTCAGAAACAAGACCTTCGTGGCCCCGATTAATAATTGGTAAATGGTTATTCGGTCATTAGGTCATTCAATTACTTAATTACCAATTACTTGATTACCAGTTACTTAATGACCCAATGACTCAGTGACCAGTTTTATCCTTCTTCAAGAAGGATTCGGTGATCGATGAGGTTCATCTCTTTGATCCGGGCTTTAACCCGTTTCTGTTCTCCAAAGATATTTTGAAGGTAGAGTTCGTCCTTTTCCGGCCGGAGGATGGAGATGTCCTCCAGGACCAATTCCTCCTTTCCTTCTTTTACTAAGTATACATTCGCCTCACACATGGTTTCCTCCTCGTTCACGCATCCCTCCTTTCTATAGAAGGGAAGGGGGATTAAGTTCTGGCAATTTCCTGGATCCGTTTGATCAGTTGATCAATCAAATGGGGAAGGGGTTCTTTCGCAGCACCGATGATCTCAACCTCTGGCATTTTTAGCGGAAGGAGAAATCTCACCGCAGGTGACGAAGCAATGGCCTCTGCCATTCTGGGGGTCAACTCGCCCATCATTGAATTGGCCAATACAATGCTTATTGCCCCGACGATGACATCAACCGTCTTTGCGGTTTGAACTATGGCGTTCTCCCCGGAAGCCCCTTTATTGGCCCCTGCCTTCAACATGGCCCCTGTAGCCATCGCATTTGTCCCCAGGCCGATTACCTCAACCTCCTCGGCGAGGACTTCTCGAAGACGCTTGATAATAGCACTTCCGATCCCTCCGCCCTGGCCATCGATCACAGCAACCGACTTTTTCTTCTTCTCCATCCCCAGCCTGCTCAATAAAAAAGCCACTTCTGGCCGCGCCTTTCGTAGGGGCATCACCTTCGTGGCTAGTTCTCAATATACAATAATAACGGAATTTGTCAAATATTTTTTTAATCCTTCCTTTTCTTAATCAGCGCTTCCAAAAAGTCTGAATGTGGTTTATATTACGAACCGAAGTTGAAATTGGTTAACGATCGGTCTTCCACTCTGAATTGAGATCGAGAAAAAAAGATGTGGGTCTTATTAGGAATGTGGGTGATTGGCATTATTCTGTATCCCACGTGGCTCGTGGGCGGAGAAAAACCTCTCACCATCCTGCATACCAACGATCTTCATTCCCATCTTCTGGGCTTTTCGCCGAATATTGACTACGGCCCTCTAAAAACGGGCGATGACGCGACAGTGGGCGGCTGGTCAAGGATAGCGGCAGTAATAAAATCCGAGAAAGCCAAGAGAACGAATCCAACGCTTGTCTTAGACGCGGGAGATTTCCTTATGGGTTCGCTCTTTCATATGGTAGCCCGGGAGGAGGGGGCAGAGCTCCGATTGTTGAAGGAGATGGGGTACGATGTCATCACTCTGGGAAATCACGAGTTTGATCTCGGACCGCAGGGATTAACAAGAATTCTCACTTCGGCAAACCGGAAAGGCGGGATGCCGGAAATTGTTTTCTCGAATGCCATTTTCGATAAGCAGAACAGCGAGGATGACACGCTCGAAGAAGTATGCGCCAAGGGCCTCATAAAACCGTATATCGTCGAACAGGTACAGGGGATCAGGGTTGGATTTTACGGGATATTAGGAAAGGACGCGGCAGAAGTTTCACCCTTTGCAAGACCTCTCAAATTCAGGGATCCCATCGATGCCTCTCGTGAAATGGTGAAGATTCTGAGAGAGGATAAAAAGGTCGACATGGTCATCTGTCTCTCACA
>Ga0315282_10002634_pt1 | contig 32763 bp, 28 predicted proteins | sample YL17G07_20_MG_FD_203693 | JGI IMG/M metagenome (GOLD analysis project Ga0315282, IMG submission 203693) | Sediment microbial communities from Yellowstone Lake, YNP, Wyoming, USA - YL17G07_20 | ecosystem: Environmental > Aquatic > Freshwater > Lake > Sediment | place: USA: Wyoming | collected...
CCAGCCGCCTGCCCAGGCGCCTGGGGGGACCCCATCGCCCGCCCAGCCTTCTCTCGTCGCCCCTCCGGCCGGTCAGGTCCCCGCTGCGCAGCCACCCGCCGCGCCCCCCGTTGTCCAGCCGCCGGCGCCAGTGGCCTCGGTGCCGCCCACGGCCCGGCCGTCGCAGGCGATGCTTCCTCCCGAAGAGATCTACAAGAACGCGCTGACCGATTACACCAAGGGGAACTACGATCTGGCCATCACCGGATTTCGGGCCTACATCCAGAACTACCCAAAGACCAGCCTGGTCGCCAACGCCCAGTACTGGCTGGGGGAGTCGTATTACAGCCAGAAGAACTACGCCCAGGCGGTGGAGGAGTTCGACGTCGTGATCCGGGATTACCCGGACAGCCCCAAAGTGCCCAGCGCCCTCTTCAAGCAGGGGGATGCCTACCTGCAGTTGAACGACACCAGACGGGCCAGCGCGGCGCTCTGCGAGCTAATAGCCAAATATTCCAAGACCCGCGAGGCCCGCCTGGCGCGCGAGCGGAATGTCCGCTGTCGCCCGTAAGCAGGTCTTCCCTCCAGAATAAGAGCGGCGGCGTCCCCCTCCGGGACGCCGCCGCTCTTCGTCCGTTCTCTTCCAGACAGGTGGGTCAGGCCGAGACCAGGGCAGTGAGGTCGTGGATCTGCTTCCGGAAGGCATCCTCGCTGGCGATCTTCCGCTTCACCTTCTCGCAGGAGTGAATCACCGTGGAATGGTCTTTGCCGCCGAACCCCTCACCGATGTCGGGAAGTGAAGCCTTGACGATCTCGCGGCACAGGTACATGGCCACCTGGCGGGGGAGAACGATGGACTTGTTCCGCCCTCGAGAGCGCAGGTCCTCCACCCGAACCCCGTAGAATTCCGCCACGGCCTTCTGGATGGAGGGGATCGTGGGGAGCCGCTGCTGTTCCGCCGTGAGATCCTTGAGGACTTCCTGCGCCAGCTCCAGGCTGACTTCCCGGTTGGTGAAGGACGCATGGGCCACGAGCCGGACCAGGGATCCCTCCAGCTCGCGGATGTTGGACTTGGCGTGCTTGGCGATGAACAGGGAGACCTCGTCGGGCAGGCGCACGCCCTCGGCCTGGGCCTTCTTCCGCAGGATGGCCGCTTTCGTTTCCAGGTCGGGCGGCTGGATGTCGGCGATCAGGCCCCACTCGAACCGCGACCGCAGGCGCTCTTCCAGGGTCGGGATCTCCCGGGGCAGACTGTCCGAGCTGATGACGAGCTGCTTCGAGGAGTCGTAGAGGTCGTTGAACGTGTGGAAGAACTCTTCCTGGGTCCGCTCCTTCCCGGCGATGAACTGGATGTCGTCGATCAGGAGAAGATCCAGGCTGCGATAGCGGTTCCGGAACTCGACGGTCGCGTCGAAGCGGATGGCGTTGATGAGGTCGTTGGTGAACTTCTCCGAGGAGACGTACGAGACCTTGATCCGCGGGTTGCGCTGCAGGGCCAGATGCCCGATGGCGTGAAGCAGGTGCGTCTTCCCCAACCCCACGCCCCCGTAGATGAACAGGGGATTGTACGCCTTGGAGAGTTGCTCGGCCACGGCCAGGCAGGCGGCGTGGGCGAACTGGTTGCTCGTCCCGACGACGAAGGAATCGAAGCTGTACTTCGGATTGAACTGGGCCGCGGCCTCACGGGGCCGGCGGGACGCCCGGTGGTGCGCGGGCTCGTCCCGTACGAGGGCGCTCACGGCCGCGTCTTTCTCGGGGAGGAGCAGGACCACCTCCACCTTGGTGAACAGGAGATCCTCCAACGCCGAGCGAAGGAGACCCAGGTAGTGCTCCTCGAACCATTCTTTGAAGAACCGGTTGGGAAGCAAGACGTGGATCCGGTGATCCTCGACAGCTCCCAGACTGAGGGGGCGGAACCAGGCCTCGAAGCTCTGCCGGCTGATTCGATTCCGGATCACCGAGAGTGCCTCGTCCCAGAGTTCGCGCGCGTTCGCCAAAGACACCGGCCCTTTCATGAAGTGCCCTCCGGACAACTTATCCACAGCCCGTCCAATCCCTTAACTAATTGAAAAGTTTTGATCGGTACGGCTCATGGTGCGATCAATCGGCTTCCAGAGCGGTCTTGGGGTTATCCACAGGCTTCTCCACAGGTGTGGATAACCTGGAACCCTCGCTTTTTTCGGCTTCTGGGGGAGCTGTCCCCAGGTTGTGCAACCCGGTGATGGGCATTGAGAGATGTGGAACGTATTGAAAATAAACAATTTGTCGGCCTCACAGGCCAGCGAGGCTCCCCTTGTAGCGCACCCCTTGGGAGGTGTCAAGCCCCTTTTTCGGAATTTTTTTCGTTGTGGGCAGTTTCGGTCAAACCTTCGTGTTTTTGAAGAGTTGCTTCTGCCTTCAAGACTGCTCCGACCTCGGGGGGAATCGTGGGTCCAGTGTTTCTCTCGCCGTCGCGAGGGCATCCCGCCTGGCTAACATCTCCCATGGGGCCGCAGGAACGATCCCCCATTTACCTTGACACCCCGTTTTTCACTGACGTACAGTGGGTGCCGTTTCCCTGTGAAGGTTTGGGGATCGTCGCAAGGCCGAAGGACATTCGATTTCCCATTGTGTGACACGGAGGTCTCGATCATGCGCTGGCGCCTGCTGGGTGGGCTGATCCTCACATTGACCTTGGGACTCACGGCCCGGCTCGAGGCGCAAGCGCCCATCCGGATCGGCGAGATCAACTCCTATACCGGGATCGCGGCGGGGTTCACACTGCCGTACCGCCAGGCGGTGGAGATGGCGGTGGACGAGGTCAACGCCGGCGGGGGGCTCTTGGGCCGGCGAGTAGAGGTCCTCTTCCGGGACGACAAAGGCAATCCGGCGGAGGCAGTCAAGCACGCCCAGGAGCTCGTGTCCAGTGAGCATGTGGCGCTCTTGGCCGGGACGTTCCTGAGCAATGTCGGCCTGGCGGTCTCCGACTTTGCCAAACAGCACAAGGTCCCGTTCCTCGCTGCGGAGCCCTTGACCGAGGCGCTCACCTGGTCCCAGGGGCACCGGTACGTCTTCCGTGTTCGCCCCAATACCTACGCCCAGGGACGCATGCTGGCAGATCGCGCAGCCAGGCTTCCGTACAAGCGATGGGCGGTGATCGGTCCGAACTACGAGTACGGTCGGCGGGCCTGGGAGACGTTCTGGGCGCGCCTCAAGGAGCTGAAGCCGGACGTGGAACTGGTGGGGGAGCATTGGCCCACGCTTGGCAAGATCGAGCCCGGCGGATACGCGACCGCCCTCCTGGCGCAGCGCCCCGATGCCGTCTACGTCTCGCTGTTCGGCAGCGACTGGATCGCGTTCGCCCGTGAAGGGAACAAGCGGGGCCTGTTCCAGTCGGCCTTTTTCGTCGGCATCCTCCTGGGAGAGCCGGAGTACATCGAGCCGTTGAAGCTGGAGGCGCCCGAGGGCATGCTCGTCACCGGCTATCCGTGGTACGACATCCAGGGCCCCGCCCACAAGGCGTTCGTGGCCAATTTCGAGAAGCGGGCGGGCAGGACGCCGGTGGAGGGAAGCCTGGTGGGATACGTCACGTTCCTGTCCATCTTCCAGGCCATCCGGAAGGCGGGCAGCACCGAGACGGAGAAGCTCGTCACTGCGCTGGAGGGCCTGCGGGTCGAGACCCCCATCGGCCCCATCGTCTACCGGCCGTTCGATCACGAGTCCACCATGGGCGCCTGGGTGGGTACGACCAAGCTCGATAGGATGCGCGGGGTGGGCGCCATGGTGAACTGGGAGTACGTCCCAGGCGACCGGGTCCTCCCTTCCGAGGCCGAGGTGCGGAAGATGCGGGAGGCATCCCGCTGAGTTCCTGCGCGCGGACGAACCACCCATCTCTCGATCCCAACCCTGACCCCATTCAATGGCCCTGTTACTCGTCCAACTCCTGACGGGTCTGGCCAACGCGATGTTCCTGTTCCTCGTCGCGTCGGGGCTGTCCCTCATCTTCGGGGTGACCCGGGTGATCAACTTCGCCCATGGGTCATTCTACATGCTGGCGGCCTATCTGGCGTCCACCCTGGTGGCGATCCTCCCCCTGGGGGCCGCGGGCTTCTATGTCGGCGTGTTCCTGGCCTCCCTCGGCGTGGCGCTTTTGGGGGGCGTCATCGAAGTCTGCCTCTTGCGGCGTATCTACCGGGCGCCGCCCCTGTACCAGTTGCTCCTCACCTTTGCGGTGGTTCTCGTGATCGGGGATGCCGTCAAGTTTTTCTGGGGGACGGAGAACAAGACGGGGCCCAATCCGCCCGGCCTCTCCGGCTCCGTGCCCATCTTGGGTCAGCTCTTCCCGACGTACGATCTGGCCATCCTGCTCCTGGGGCCGTTCGTGGCCCTGGGATTGTGGTGGGTGCTTCATCGCACGCGGTGGGGCATCTTGATCCGCGCCGCCACTTTCGACCGGGAGATGGCCGGGGCCCTGGGGGTGAACCAGGCCCGGCTCTTCACCGGCGTATTCGTCCTGGGGGCGTGGCTGGCGGGCCTGGCCGGCGCCCTCCAGGTGCCGCGGGTGGCCCTGACCGTGGCCATGGACAGTAGCGTCCTCGTCGACGCCTTCGTGGTGGTGGTCATCGGCGGCATGGGGAGTCCCTTCGGGGCGCTGCTGGGGGCGGTGCTGATCGGCGTGCTCCAGGCCTTCGGCATTCTGTTCCTTCCCCGCGAGTTCCACCTCGCCCTCATCTTCATCCTGATGGCGGGAGTCCTGATCGTGCGGCCCTGGGGTCTCCTGGGGCGACCCGAGGCAGAGGGCGCGACCCCGGCCGCGAGCCTCGGGTTGGAGACGAGCCCCAGGCCGCCGCTGCCGCGGTGGCTCCAGGTCGGGCTCATCCTCGTGCCGGTCTGGTTGCCCCTCATCCTGCCCACGTTCTACGTGTGGGTCCTGGCGGAGATCTTGGCCTTCACGCTGTTCGCCGGGAGCCTCCAGCTCCTGGTCGGCAGCGGCGGGATGCTGTCCTTCGGCCATGCCGCGTACTTCGGCCTGGGGGCGTACGGTGCGGCCCTCCTCATGAAGCCGGGGGGACTCCCCATGCCGGCGGCCTTTCTCCTGGGTCCCCTCGTGGCCGGCGCGGCGGCGCTCCTCTTCGGGTTCTTCTGCGTCAGGCTGTCGGGCGTCTACTTCGCCATGCTGACGCTGGCGTTCGCGCAGATCGCCTTTGCCATCGTCCACCAGTGGTACGAGTTCACCGGTGGAGACAACGGCATCCTCGGCGTGTGGCCGACGGCAGCCCTGGCGAGCCCGCTGCGGTATTACTACGTGGCCCTGGTCGCGGGCGCGGGAGGGTTCGCCCTCCTCCGGCGCGTGACGCGATCCCCCTTCGGCTACACCCTGCGGGCGGCCCGGGATCACCCGCAGCGCTGCCGGGCCATCGGCGTCGATGTCCGGGGCCATCGGCTGCTGGCCTTTCTTGTGGCCGGCGTCTTCGCCGGGTTGGGTGGATCCATCTTCGTCTTCTTGAAAGGGAGCGCGTTCCCGGACTACCTCTCCATCCCGGTCTCCATCGAGTCGCTCGTCATGATCCTCCTGGGCGGCGTTCACGCCCTGGCCGGAGCGCCGGCAGGCGCGGCGGTCTACAAGCTCCTGGACACGGTCATCACCCAGTACACGGTCTACTGGCAAGCCCTTCTGGGGGCCGTCCTGGCCTTCCTGGTGCTGGCGTTCCCCCACGGTCTCATCGGGTTCGTGCAGGCGCAGTGGGGGCGGAGGAGGGCGGATCGTGGCTGAGACGCCGCTCCTTTCGGCCCGCGACGTGTGGAAGGCCTTCGGCGGTGTCCAGGCGGTGGCGGGGGTGAGTCTAGAGCTTCCCCCTGGCGAGGTGCGCGCCCTGATTGGCCCGAACGGCGCCGGCAAGACCACGCTCCTGAACCTGCTAACAGGCCAACTCTCCTGCGACGACGGGGTCGTGCTCTTCAAGGGGGAGCGGATCAGCGGCCTTCCGCCGGAACGAATCTGGCGCAGGGGGATCAGCCGGACCTTTCAGATCACCGCCACCTTCAGCAGCCTAACGACCCTGGAGAACCTGCAGGTGGCGATCCTGTCGCACCAGGGCCGCAGCCGCGACCTTGTCTCCAAGGCCGCGCACCTGGCGCGAGAGCCGGCCATGGATTTCCTGAGGGTGGTGGGGCTGGACGACCAGGCGGGCAAGGTGTGCGCCACCCTCGCCTTCGGAGATCTGAAACGGCTGGAGCTGGCCATCGCCCTGGCCAACGGACCGGAGCTCCTGGTCCTGGACGAGCCCACGGCGGGGATGGCCCCGCAGGAGCGACTGGATCTCATGGCCCTGGCGGTGGACCTCGTGCGGGAGCGGGGGGTCACCCTCTTGTTCACCGAGCACGACATGGACGTCGTCTTCAGCGTGGCCCATCGGATCACGGTCATGCACCAGGGCCGGATGGTCGCGGAGGGCACGCCTCAAGCGGTGCGGGACAACCCCCGGGTGCAGGCTGTGTATCTGGGAATCTTTGCCGATTCGGGAAGCGCGGATCCTGACGGGAAGCCATGCTCGAAGTGATCGACCTGGAAGTCTATTACGGCTTGAGCCACATCCTGTTCGGCGTAACCCTCCGGGCCGCGCGGGGCGAGGTGGTGGCGCTGCTCGGGAGAAACGGCGCCGGGAAGTCCACCACCCTCAAGGCCATCATGGGGCTGGTCCCCCCGTCGGCAGGCCGGATCCTCTTCCGGGGTGAGGACCTGGCGAGAAAGCCGCCGCCCCTCATCTGTCGGAAGGGGATCGGCTTTGTTCCCGAGGACCGTCGCATCTTCCCCGACCTCAGCGTGCGGGAGAATCTGGAGGTGGGACGGCGCCGGGGAGGAAAGGGCGACCCCATGGGGAGCCTGGAACGGGTTTTCGGACTGTTTCCGGCTCTCCGGGATATGGCGGGGCGACCCGGGGACAGCCTGAGCGGCGGCGAGCAGCAGATGCTCGCCATCGCCCGGACCCTCGTGGGGGACCCGGCGCTCCTCCTCCTGGATGAGCCGTCGGAGGGCCTGGCCCCGCGCGTGGTGCAGGATCTGGCCGGTCACATCCAGCGGCTGAAGCGGGAGGGCATGACCATCCTGCTGTCGGAGCAGAACCTCCACTTCGCCGCCCGGGTCAGCGACCGCGTCTACATCCTGGAGAAGGGGCGCATCCAGTACGAGGGGACGGTCCAGCAGTTCCGAGCCGACGCCGAGGTGCGTCGAAGGTATCTGATGGTGTGAGGCCGAGCCGGTCTTTTCGCATTCCGCAATGAAACGGAGGGGGCCTCCTTCAGCAGGAAAATCCTTGTCGCCAGCCCCGCGAGTGTGGCATCCTTTGCCACCAAGCAGAGGAGCCTGCAAGTCATCCATATGCACCATCAGGTTGGGCGATTGGAGGTCGAGATGATCGAGGATCCGAAGACGGCCCTGGCGATGCACCGGTGGATGGTCCTGAGCCGGGCGCTCGACGAGGTGTGCTGCCGGGAATCGGCCCACTGGTTTCCCGCCGAGGGGGAAGAGGCCGTGCCGGTGGGCAGCTTTTACGGCCTCCGGCCCGACGACGTCTGCGCTCCGGCCTACCGGGGGGCGCCCATCGTGTACGTCATGCGCGGGGCCGGGCTGGAGTATGTCCTGGCGGGGGCGCTGGGGAAGCGGACCGGGTTCGCGCGAGGGCGCCACTTCAACTTCACGGCGCCCATCGAGTTCAGGGTCCTCCCGTACATCGCCGGCGATCTGGGGCCCATCATCTCGCAGGCCACCGGAACGGCCTTCGCGCAGAAATACCGGAAGAGCGATGCCGTGACCGTGGTCTCCTTCGGCGACGGGACAAGCAACCGGGGGGACTTCCACGAGGCGATCAACCTGGGGGCGGTCTGGCGGCTCCCTGTCGTCTACGTCATTCAGAACAACCACTACGCGATCTCCTTCCCCGTCGAAAAGGCGACGGCGGCCAAGGCCCTCGTGGATCGGGCTCTCGGCTATGGGATCCCCGGCGTGGCAGTCGATGGGAACGACGTCCTGGCCGTCCATGCCGCCGTCCAGGAAGCCGTGCGAAGGGCGCGGGCGGGCCTGGGGCCGACGCTGATCGAGGCGACCACGTTTCGCATGCGGGGCCACATCGCGGCGGACACCGCAGCCTACCGGTCTTCCGCCGAGGTGGAGGAGTGGAAGGGTCGGGATCCGATCCACCGGCTTGAGGAGAGACTATCAGCGGCCGGCGTGCTTTCGGCCGAGAAGGCGCAAGCCGCCTGGGCCGCCGGCCGGGAAGAGGTCGAGGCCGCCACAGCGGCGGCCAAGCGGCATCCGGACATTCTGCCGACCGATCTGGGGATGGAAGACGTGTTCGCAACGCCCGTACAGGAGGCCTGAGGAGATGCCTGGCAAGCGGCTCACGTTCGCAGAGGCCATCGTCGAGGGCATCCGCGAGGAGATGCGCCGGGATCCCAACGTGTTCCTGGTCGGCCAGGACATCGGGGCCTTCGGCGGATCGCTGCGCTCGACACTGGGGCTGTGGGAGGAATTCGGGCCGGCGAGAGTCTTCGACACGCCGATCTCCGAGTCGGGCGCGACCGGGGTCTGCATCGGCGCGGCGCTGGAGGGCCTCCGCCCCATCCTCGACATCTCGTTCGGAGAGTTCCTGGCGGCGGCGATGCCCCAGATCGCCCTGCACGCCCCTGCGGTCCATTGGCTCACCCTGGGCAAGGCGCGGGTTCCCCTCACCATCCGGACCAAGGTGGGGGACGGGCCGTACACGCACCATCCCCAGTCTTACGAAGTCTGGTTCACCCATATCCCCGGCCTGAAGGTCGTGATGCCCTCCACGCCGGCCGACGCCAAGGGCCTCTTGAAGGCGGCCATTCGGGACGACGATCCGGTTCTCGTTTTCGAGCACATGTACCTATACCACGGCGTGCGGGACGAGGTGCCGGAGGGCGAACACCTGGTCCCCATCGGTCGGGCAGACGTGAAGCGGCCCGGTCGGGACGTCACAGTTGCCGCCACCGCCTGGATGGTCCATCGCGCTCTTCAGGCGGCCCGCCAGCTCCAGGCGGAAGGGATCGAGTTGGAGGTGCTGGACCTTCGGACGCTGGCGCCGCTGGATGTCCCGGCGATCCTGGCCTCGGTGAAGAAGACCGGTCGCCTGGTGGTGGCGCACGAGGCGTGGAAAATCGGAGGTCTGGGCGCCGAGGTGGCTGCTACCGTGGCAGAGCAGGCCTTCGCGTCTCTCAGGGCGCCGATCGTCCGGCTGGGGGCACCCCATGCCCTGATCCCGACACACCCCACCATCCGGCGGGCGTTTCTGCCGAATGCCCAGGATGTCTTGGACGCTGTGCATGCCGTGATGAAGTACGCCGCCTGATGGGAAGAGGCATCAGCCTTCAGCGATCGGCAGTCAGTGTGATGCTGAAAGCCGACCGCTGACGGCTGAGGGGGTCGCGAGGCATGACCGAGGCCGTCCGGAAAGATCGGGGCATCCCGGTTCGAGAGATCATCCCGCTCAAAGGGATGCGCAAGATGGCGGTTGACCATCTGGCCAGGAGCCACGCCCAGGTGGCCGCCGTCACCAGCCTCGGCGAGGTGGACGTTATGGAGTTCGTCGCCCTGCGCGAGCGACTGGCAGCCGACCCGTCCCGCACGGACGGCGTGCGACTGACGTACACGCCCCTCCTCGTCAAGGCCCTGGCCCAGGCCTTGGCGCAGCACCCGTCGCTGAATGCGGCCCTGGCGGAGGACGCGCCGGAGATTCGCGTCTACGCCGAGGTGAACATCGGTGTGGCGGTGGCGCTCCCCGATGGGAACCTGATCGTCCCCGTCGTCCACCAGGCCGATCGGAAGGGCCTGGCGGAGGTAGCCGCGCGCGTGGCGGATGTGACCGAGAGGGCGCGGAGCGGGACGCTCACGCCGGAGGACGTCCGGCGGGGAACCTTCACGCTGTCCAACGTGGGGATGGTCCGGGGCGTGGGGTGGTCCACGCCCATCGTGCATCTGCCCCAGGCGGCGATCCTGGGGACGGGACGGATCGAGCCGAAGGCGGTCATCCGGGATGGGGCCATCGTGGTCCGCCCCATTCTGCCCATCAGCCTGACCTGGGATCACCGGATCGTGAACGGCGTGCCGGTGGGGCAGTTCCTGGAGGCCCTCACGGATCTCCTGGAGCATCCCGAGAAGCTTGAACTGGGGATCTGAAAACGGACGGGAGAGACAACAGCGGCTGTCACCGGTCGGCGCCACCCCTCATCCCCGCCTTCTCCCCCAGGGGGAGAAGGGGAGGTTGAGGGGACGGAGAAGAATGGCCGAGAGCGGAGCGAAGCGACCATGATCGAAGTGCGGATGCCGGATCTGGGCGAGGGGGTGACGGAAGGGACGATCGTCCGCTGGCTCAAGGCGGAGGGGGATGCGGTGGGCGAAGGGGAGACCCTGGCGGAGGTCATGACCGACAAGGTGAACGTGGAGTTCGAGTCGCCTGCGGCCGGCGTCGTCCGCAAGCTGCACTTCCCCGAGGAGGCCGTCGTCAAGGTGGGCACCGTCATCGCCCTGCTGGAGCCCCCGCCAGGCTAGCTTCATCCGGCCTGTAGCGCTCAAGGCGAGGATGACTGGGCGGCGACAACATGCCGAGAATGGGATTGACAGGCCCGTCGCCGGTTGAATAGACTTCACCCACCTCCGGCCGTTCAGCGTGTGGGCCCACGATTCCGAAGTGTCGGGCCTCGTGTTTCGGCTCCAGGCTGACCGGATCGTGATGTCTTGGGCTCCACGACAGTTCAAAAGGAGGGAAGAATCGTGGCACACAATCGAAGGGGAATCACGAGACGCGAGTTCCTGCGCAACACGTCGATGGCCGCGGGGGCGGTCTCTTTGGGGGGACTTGCCCCCACACTGGTCCAGGCCGGGCAGGCGGCCGAGCCGAAGCTGGGCGCCCGTCTCATCGGGAAGCTGGAAGGACCCGAGATCATCCGCGACGTGGCGAAGTTTCCCAAGACGTTCAAGGAAGCGCCGATGCTGGCCGAGCTGGTGAAGGCGGGCAAGTTGCCCCCGGTGGAGAAGCGCCTGCCCGAACCGACCGATCTGATGGTGATCAAGCCGCTGAAAGAGATCGGGAAGTACGGCGGCCGGTGGCGCCGCGGCTTCACCGGTCCCGCCGACACCGAGAACGGGAACCGGATCGTTTCCACGGACAAGCTCCTGATGTGGGATTACACGGGCAACAAGGCCGCCCCGAGCCTGGTCAAGGATTGGAGGCAGAGCGACGATGGGAAGGTTACCGTGATCTTCCTGCGCAAGGGGCTCAAGTGGTCGGATGGAGAGCCGTTCACCGCAAACGACTTCGTGTTCTGGTACAACGACATCTATCAGAACAAGGAACTCGTGCCGACGCCGATCCCGGAGCTCCAGATCAACGGCAAACCCGGGCGCCTGTATGCGCGCGACGATTACACCGTGGTCTTTGAATTCCCGGAGCCATATTTCCTGTTCGTGGATATCCTCGCCGGGGATACGTTGATCGGCGGGGGGCAGGCGACGGGGATGGCGCGCGCGGTCTTCATGGGCGGGTACGCGCCGGCGCACTACCTCAAGCAGTTCCTGCCCAAGTACTCGTCGGCGGACGAGGTCCAGCGGAAGGCCAAGGCCGCCGGCTTTGACAGTTGGGTGAGCTACTTCCGCAATCGCACCAACTGGGCGCTCAACACCGACCTGCCCGTCCTGGGGCCCTGGAGGACCGTCGGCCCGATCAACACCCCCACCTGGGCGATGGAGCGGAACCCGTACTACTGGGCGGTGGACACGGCCGGCAACCAGCTTCCGTACATCGACCGGCTGGTCATGGGCCTGGCCGAGAACCTGGAGGTCCTGAACCTGCGCGCCATCGCGGGAGAGTACGATCTTCAAGAGCGACACATCAGCCTGTCCAAGCTGCCCGTGTTCGTCGAGAATCAGAAGAGGGGGAATTACAGCATTCACCTGGACACCTCGCAGAGCGGCTGCGATGCGGGCATGCTGATCAACACGGCCTATGAGGCCGACCCCGAAATCGCCAAGTGGCTGACCAACCGGGATTTTCGCCGGGCCCTCTCGCTCGGCATCGACCGGAACCAGCTCAACGAGGCTTTCTGGCTCGGGATCGGGACGCCCGGCTCGACCGCGCCGGCCGAGGATGTCGCCATCAATCCCGGGAAGGAGTACCGGAAGAAGTGGGCGGTCCTGGACGTGAAACAGGCCAACGCCCTCCTCGACAAGATCGGCCTGACGAAGAAGGACAGCGAGGGGTACCGCCTGCGCACCGACGGCAAGGGCCGGGTCCGCATCGAGCTCATGTCGGTCGGCGGGCAGTTCATCCCCTATACGCAGGTTGGCGAGATGATCAGGCAGCAGTGGGTGAAGATCGGGATCGACGCGGACGTGAAGGAGACCGAGCGCAGCCTTGCCTTCACCAAGACCGCCAATGCGGAACATCACGTCATGTTCTGGACGGTCGGCGGGTCGGAGAACCTCTACCTCTTCCCGCGCCACGTCTTACCGGTGGATCCGGCGGAATGCCATCTCGGGATGCCCTTCGCGCGCTGGTATGCTTCCAACGGCACCCAGGGGAAGAAGCCGACCAACCCCGAGATGCTCCGCGCCTTCGACCTCTACCGCTCCGCCTCCGGTAAGAAGGAGGCCGAGCGCACCAAGATCGCCCGGGAGATCTGGAAGATCCTCGTTGAGGAGTGCTGGGTCATCGGCACGGTCGGGCTGTCGCCGGCGTTCATGGGCGTGCGGATCGTCAAGAACAACATGGGCAATATTCCCGAGCGCCAGACCAACGCACAGCACGTGCGCACGCCCAACACATCGCACCCGGCGACGTTCTTCTTCAAGTCCTAGCCACCATTCCAGTGATGTGAGGCGGCCGCCCGACAGGTTCGGGCGGCCGCCATCCCTCAAACGAGGGGGAGGGGCATGCTCGCCTATCTGGTCCGTCGGCTGATCCTGGCTATCCTCACGATGTGGGCGGTCTCCGTCCTCTCCTTCATCGTCATCCAGCTTCCGCCGGGTGACTACATCACCTCCTACATCGCCCAGATGTCGTCCTCGGGCAGCGGCGTCTCGGCGGAGGAGGCGAACGCCCTCCGCCAGCAGTACGGCCTGGACCAGCCACAGTACATCCAGTACATCCGGTGGATGAAGATGGTGCTCCAGGGAAACTTCGGCATGGCCCTGGAGTACGGCCGGCCCGTGGCGGAGGTGATCGGGGATCGCATCTATCTCACCATGGTGGTTTCCGTGGCGGCGATCATCTTCACCTGGTGCGCGGCCTTGCCCATCGGCATCTACTCTGCGGTCCGCCAGTATTCCATGGGGGATTACCTCGCAACGTTCATCGGCTTCATCGGCCTGGCCGTCCCCAGCTTCATGCTGGCCCTGATCCTCATGTACTTCGGCTTCACTCTCTTCAACGCCAACATCGGGGGGCTCTTCTCGGACGAGTTCGCCGAGGCCCCCTGGACGCTCGCCAAGCTCTGGGACCTGACGAAGCACCTGCCCCTGCCGGCCCTGATCCTGGGTCTGGCCGGGACGGCGCAGCTCATCCGCATCATGCGGGCGAACCTCCTGGACGAGTTGGGCAAGCCCTACGTCGTGACCGCCCGCGCCCGCGGCTTGTCCGAGGCCCGGTTGATCATCAAGTATCCGGTCCGGGTGGCCCTGAACCCGTTCGCCAGCACCATCGGGTACCTGCTCCCGTATGTGGTCTCGGGGAGCATCATCGTCTCGCTGGTCCTGAGCCTGCCCACGGTGGGGCCGCTCCTGCTCAAGTCTCTGGTGGCCCAGGACATGTTCCTGGCCGGGACCATCGTCCTGCTGCTGGGCGTCATGACGGTCATCGGGACGTTCATCTCAGACCTCCTCCTGATGTGGATTGATCCCCGCATCCGGTTCGAGGGGAAGCAATGACCGAGCCCGCGGCCCGTCCCGTCCCGCCGGTCGAAGAAGAGACGGCGGCGGCGTCGACGGCCGCCGAGGAGCGCATCTCCGTCGCCACCCAGTGGCAGTTGATGTGGTGGCGCTTCCGCAAGCACCGCGTGGCGATGGTCAGCACGGTCGTGGTGCTCCTTTTTTACCTGGTCGTGATCTTCGCCGACCTCTTGGCCTACGCCGATCCTCTCGCCTCCGAAGCGCAGCGCTCGCTGCTCCCGCCGCAGCGGATCCACTGGTACGACCGGGGACGATTCGCCCCCCATGTGTACGGCCTGACGGGGGTGCGCGATCCCATGACGTTCAAGCGCGTCTACACGCCGGACCCCAACAAGAAGATCCCGATCCGCTTCCTCGTCCGGGGCTTCGAGTACCGGCTGTTCGGCCTGATCCCCATGAGCCTCCACCTCCTCGGGGTCGAGGGCACGACCCCCGAGGAGTCGTTGTTCCTGCTCGGCACCGACGAGCAGGGACGCGACCTCTGGTCCCGACTCATGTACGGGACGCAGACCTCGCTCATCATCGGCCTGGTCGGCGTCAGCCTCAGCCTGATCCTGGGGGTCTTCCTGGGAGGCATCTCGGGCCTCTACGGGGGCGTCCTCGACACCATCATCCAGCGCCTCATCGAAATCCTCCGCTCCATCCCGACCATTCCGCTGTGGATGGGGCTGGCCGCCGCCCTTCCCAACGACTGGACGGTCATCCAGGTATACTTCGCCATCACGATCATCATTTCCCTCATCGGATGGACCGAGCTGGCCCGGGTGGTCCGCGGCCGGTTCCTCTCCCTGCGCCAGGAGGATTTCGTCATGGCGGCGGAGCTCAGCGGCTGCGGCCAGATGCGGATCATCTTCACGCACCTGGTGCCGTCGTTCCTGAGCCACATCATCGCGGCCACGACGCTGGCCATCCCGGCCATGATCATCAGCGAGACCTCCCTCAGCTTTCTCGGCCTCGGCCTCCGGCCGCCGGCCATCAGCTGGGGGGTCCTGTTGCAGCAGGCGCAGAACATCCAGGCCCTGGCGATCTCGCCCTGGCTCCTGATTCCGTCGATCCCGGTCATCATCATCATCTTGGCCTTCAACTTCATGGGCGACGGGTTGCGGGATGCGGCGGACCCGTATGGGCATTGAGCGACGAGATGGCAGTACGCAGAAAGCAGAAGGCAGAAGCATCCGTTCGCTGCCCTGCCTGCTGCCCCCTGCCTGCCGCCTACTGTCGTAACGGGTGGATGAGCCGCAACCACTTGGGGGACGACTGACCGGAGGATACGAGAGTTGGCGATGCAGCAAGACGGGATGCCGATTCTGTCGGTGCGCGACCTGAGAACCTACTTCTTCCCGGATGAGGGCACCGTCAAGGCGGTGGACGGGGCCAGCTTCGACCTTTTGGCGCGGACGACCCTCGGTATCGTGGGCGAGAGCGGCTGCGGGAAGAGCGTGACGGCCCGCTCCATCCTCCGGATCGTGGAGCGGCCCGGTCGGATCGTGGGCGGCTCGATCCTGCTCCGCCGGAACGGCACCGAGCTGGACCTGGCCCAACTCGACCCGGAAAGCCAGGAGATGCGCCAGATCCGGGGCGGGGACATCGGCCTGGTCTTCCAGGAGCCGATGACCTCCTTCAGCCCCGTGCACACCGTCGGCAATCAGCTCGTCGAGACGATCCGCCTCCACCAGCCAGTGAGCAAGGAGCAGGCGCGCGAGCGGGCTATCGCCGCCCTCCGTTCGGTGGGGATCCCCAGGCCCGAGCGGCGGATCGACGAGTTCGCCTTCGAGCTCTCCGGGGGCCTGCGCCAGCGGGCCATGATCGCCATGGCCCTCTCCTGCGGCCCGCGCATCCTCATCGCCGACGAACCGACCACGGCCCTCGACGTCACCACCCAGGCCCAGATCCTGGACCTCCTGCGCTCCTTGCAGGAGCGGGAGGGGATGACGATCATCCTCATCACCCACAACCTGGGCGTGGTGGCCGAGATGTGCGAAACCGTGGTGGTCATGTATCTGGGGCGCGTGGTGGAGGAGGGCCCGGCGGACGCCATCTTCCACAACGCCAAGCACCCATACACCCAGGCACTCCTCCGCTCTATCCCCAGCATCCATTCCACTGCCCGGGCGGAGCTGCCGACCATCGCCGGCTCCATCCCGCACCCCTACAATCGGCCGGCAGGTTGTCCGTTCCATCCCCGTTGCCCAGACTTCGTGGCAGGGACGTGCGACAAGGCCGAGCCCCGGCTCACGATCGTGGGCGACGGGCAGGCGGTGAGCTGCTTCCTCTACGATCGGACCTGACCATGGGATCGCCCGTGCGTTTGCTCGAGGTCAACGGCCTGAAGAAGTTCTTCCCCATCCGCCGCGGCGTCATGCAGCGCGTGGTCGGCCACGTCCGCGCCGTGGATGACGTGAGCCTCTTCGTCAAGAAGGGGGAGTGCCTATCGCTGGTGGGCGAGAGCGGTTGCGGCAAGACCACGACGGCGCGCTGCATTTTGCGGGCATTCGCGCCGACGGCCGGCCAGATCCTGTTCCGGACGAGCGAGGGAACGGTGGTGGACGTGGCGACGCTGCCCAAGGCGGGGCTCCGCCCATTACGCCGTCAGATGCAGATGATCTTCCAGGACCCCTTTTCCTCTTTGAACCCACGGCGGACGCTTTTGGACATCGTGGCCGAGCCGCTGGTCGCCAACAGGGTGGGCACGCGCCAGGAGCAGGTGGATCGGGTGGCGGAATTGCTCCGTCTGGTGGGGCTCCGGCCCGAATACATGCGGCGCTACCCCCATGCGTTCTCGGGCGGCCAGCGCCAGCGCATCGGCATCGCGCGCGCCCTGGCCCTGAACCCCAGCCTGGTGGTGGCCGACGAGCCCGTCTCGGCCTTGGACGTGTCGGTCCAGGCCCAGATCCTGAATCTGATGCTCAGGCTGCAATCCCAGCTCGGCCTCACGTACCTCTTCGTGGCGCACGACCTCAGCGTGGTGAAGCACGTGAGCGACCGGGTGGCCGTCATGTACGTGGGCCGCATCGTGGAGATGGCCCCCACGGCCGCGCTGTTCGCCACCCCGAAGCACCCGTACACCGAGGCCCTGATGTCGGCCGTCCCCAAGCCGGACCCCCGCCTCCGCTCCCAGCGCATCGTTCTGGAGGGCGAGGTCGCGGACGCGGCCAATCCCCCCTCGGGCTGCTACTTCCACCCGCGTTGTCGGTACGCGGCGGGCCTGTGCCGGACCGAGACGCCGCGGCTCGCGGAGATCCAGCCGGGCCACTTCGTCAGTTGCCACCGGGCGCACGAGCTGACGCTTCGAGGTGTGGGGGAGATTCCCCAGGCAGGAGGTGGAACGTGAAGCTCGGTATCTGCCTCCCGCACTACGGTCGGCCGATCGAGGTGGGTCGCCTCCTCGAGGTCGTCCGACGGGCGGAAGAGCGGGGGCTCGATTCGGTCTGGGTGACCGACCACGTCATCGTCCCCCGCGACCTCGAGATCATCGCCAGGGACGTCCGGCCGCAGCTCGCGGCATAGGAACGCGGGGCAGGGTCGTGAGCAACAGTCGGCTCGTGTACTCCACCGACGGCGGACGCGTGCCCATCACGGACGAGCGCCCCCGCTCGGACATGCGTTTCCGGTCGACCCCCACCGGCCGCGCCATCTGGCCCGGGCCGAGGTCATGCTCCCGGCCGGCCCGATTCGATTCTTCGCCCTCCGCGTCAGAGAGCAGGAGACCATCCCCGCTGGTCAATATCCAATCTGGTTGAAGGCGAATTTGGCTTCGACAGGCCTTGCAGCGACAAGATATTCGCAACATCCTATTTTTATTGGCAGTGAGTTACATTCGAAGCGAGTTGACTACGTAATACTTGACAAATAGGGGCTCAGGTTTTATATTTCATTGGAAGTAAGGTTTGAATTTTGAACCACTGGAGGACAATCGAGTGCACATGGACCAGTTCACGTTCAAGGCACAGGAAGTCATCCGGGCTGCTCAGAAGGTCGCGGATGAGATGCAGCACCAGGCCGTGGACGTTGAGCACCTGCTGTTGGGCCTCGTGGAACAACCAGAGGGCATCCTGGTTCCCCTGCTGCAAAAGGTCGGGGCCAGCCCGAAGAAGATCGCTGCGTCTCTCCGTGGGGAATTGGGAAAACTCCCCAAGGTCTATGGCCCGACCCAGACGTATATCACTCCCCGCCTGAATGAGGTGTTCAAGCGGGCCCAGGAAGAGGCCGGTCGCCTCAAGGACGAATATGTCAGCGTCGAGCACCTACTCCTGGGGATTCTGGATGAGCCCTCGGGCGTTGCGGTCCAGGCGCTGCGATCGAATGGGGTGATCAAGGATGCCGTGTATGCCGCGCTCCAGTCCATGCGGGGCGGCCAGCGCATCACCGATCCCAGCCCCGAGGAGAAATACCAGGCGCTCGAACGCTATAGCCGGGACCTCACGGATCTGGCGCAGAAGGGAAAGCTGGACCCGGTCATCGGGCGGGACGAGGAGATCCGGCGGGTCATCCAGGTGCTCTCGCGCCGCACGAAGAACAACCCTGTCCTGATCGGCGAACCGGGGGTCGGGAAAACCGCCATCGTGGAAGGGTTGGCCCAGCGCATCGTGCGCGGCGACGTCCCGGAGTCGCTCAAGGACAAGCGGGTGGTGGCGCTTGACCTGGGGGCGCTGGTGGCCGGGACGAAATACCGGGGAGAGTTCGAGGACCGGCTGAAGGCGCTCCTCAGGGAAGTCACGGAAGCCGCCGGCCGGATCATCCTGTTCATTGACGAGCTGCACACGCTGGTGGGCGCCGGCGCGGCGGAGGGCGCGGTGGACGCCAGCAACATGCTGAAGCCCGCCCTGGCCCGAGGCGAACTGCGCTGCGTGGGCGCGACCACGCTGAACGAGTACCGGAAGCGGATCGAGAAGGATGCCGCCCTGGAGCGGCGGTTCCAGCCCATCATCGTGCGCCAGCCCACCGTCGAGGACACCATCTCGATTCTTCGTGGATTGCGCGAGCGGTACGAGGTCCATCACGGCGTGCGGATCAAGGACTCGGCCCTGGTGGCCGCTGCGACGCTGTCCAACCGCTACATCACCGACCGCTTCTTGCCCGACAAGGCCATCGATCTGGTGGACGAGGCTGCCAGCATGCTCCGGATGCAAATCGACAGCCTCCCGACCGAGCTGGATGAGGTCGAGCGCAAGATCCGCCAGCTCAACATCGAGCGAGAGGCGATGAAGCGGGAAACGGACCTGGACACGCTGGAGCGGCTCGGGCGGCTGGAGGCGGAACTGTCCGAGCTCGAGAAGCAGCAAACGGTCCTCCGCAGCCGGTGGGAAAAGGAGAAGGCCAGCATCCAGCGCCTCCGCGCCTTGAAGGAGCAGATCGAGAGCGCCCGGCTCCAGGCGGAGCAGGCGGAACGGGAAGGAAATCTCGGCAAGGTTGCCGAGATCCGCTACGGAACGCTGGCGGGCCTGGAGAAGGAACTGAAGACGGAGCAGGCGGCCCTGACGGCGGCGCAGGGGCCGGATCAGATGCTCAAGGAAGAAGTGGATGAAGAAGACATCGCCAAGGTGATCTCGCGATGGACGGGGATTCCGGTGGCCAAGATGCTCCAGACCGAGACGCAGAAACTCCTGACGATGGAGGACCGGTTGCGGCAGCGCGTCGTGGGGCAGGCCGAGGCGATCATCGCGGTCAGCAACGCCATCCGGCGGGCGCGGGCCGGCCTCCAGGACGAGAACCGGCCGCTGGGCTCGTTTCTGTTCCTGGGACCCACGGGGGTCGGCAAGACGGAGTTGGCCCGCGCGCTGGCGGAGTTTCTCTTCGACGACGAGCGGGCCCTGGTGCGCCTGGACATGTCCGAGTTCATGGAGAAGCATTCGGTGGCCCGCCTGATCGGCGCGCCTCCCGGCTACGTGGGGTACGAGGAGGGGGGCCAACTCACCGAAGCGGTCCGCCGCCGGCCCTACACCGTCATCCTCTTCGACGAAATGGAGAAGGCCCACGCCGAGGTGTTCAACGTCCTGCTGCAGGTTCTCGACGAGGGGCGGCTGACCGACGGCCAGGGGCGCACGGTGGACTTCAAGAACACCCTGATCATCATGACCTCCAACCTCGGCAGCCAATACATCCAGGAGGACCTGGAGGATGCCGAGATCCGGGAGAAGATCAACGAGCTGCTGAAGACCGCGTTCCGCCCCGAGTTTTTGAACCGCGTCGACGAGACGGTGATCTTCCACCGCCTCGGGCTGCCCCAGATCAAGCAGATCGTCAACATCCAGCTGGGCTACCTGCAGCGGCGGTTGAGCGCCCGGAAGCTGGAGCTCAGCGTCACCGACCGGGTGCGGGAGTACCTGGCCCGGGAGGGCTTCGATCCTGTCTATGGCGCGCGGCCGCTCAAGCGGGCGATCCAGCGGCTGCTGCAGGATCCTTTGGCGCAGCGGCTGCTTGGGGGGGAATTCCCGGAGGGCGATCGGATCCTGGCAGACCTCCAGAGCGGCGAGCTCATCCTGTCGCGGGAGGAAGGCGCGCAGGCCGGCAAGGCTGAAACGTGAGAGGGGAGTCCTGAGGCACCAACGCCCTTCCGGCGCTTCCGACCGGAAGGGCGTTTGGTTTGGCCGCGGGGCAATCAGGATGAGCGCGAGGACGGCGTCGGCAGATTCTTGACTAGGCCCAGCAGATGATCCAGGTTGATCGGCTTGTCGCAATAGTGTGACGCGCCCCGCGCCATGGCCTCGCGCCGGATCTCGTCCGTTCCGTAGGCCGTCATCACGATGACGTGGGTGTGGGGGGACCGCTGCTTCAGCAGGGTGAGGAGATCCAAGCCGGCATGGGACTCGCTGCCCGAAAGGCGGACATCCAGAAGGGCCAGATCGAAGACCTGTTTCCGGATAGCCTCTTCAGCCTCGTCACGACCGAGGCAGGGCGTCACGTCGGCCCCAGCGCGCCTCAGGACATGCGAAAGCCCCAACAGAATCGTGGGCTCATCATCGACAATCAGGATATGAACCGCTACGGCCATAGGGTCTCCTGCCAGGAAACCGGGCACACTGGCTGACCGGGAATCGGATTCCCAGGCTTTCGGCCATGAGATGAGCAAGCGGTGTACCAACGAGGGAGTTATGAAAGGCCGTACCTGCGGATCTTGTCCTGAAGCGTGGATCGGGAAATCCCGAGGACCCGGGCGGCATGGCTGCGGTTTCCGGACACTGATGCCAAGACCTCGCGGATGTAGCGCTGCTCCATCTCTTCCAGCGTACCCGCAATCTCTGGGGGCCGACCGTCCTCCGGCATTCCGGCGGGCGCCTCTGCGGGAGCCCCGGCGGCGGCAGGGAGGGGCGGGGGAGACACCGTACCGGCGAGCTGCTGTATCTCGGCAGGGAGACACGACACTGGAATCACGTCGCCCTGGCAAAGAATCATCCCCCGCTCGGTCACGTTCCGGAGCTCCCGGACATTTCCCGGCCAGGAATAGGCGAGGAGGACCTGCTGCGCCTCCGGGCTGTAGCCCCGGATGCGCTTCTTCAGCATCCCGCAGAACTCCTGGATAAACAGGTCTGCCAAGATCAGGATGTCGTTCCCTCGTTCCCGGAGGGGCGGCACTGTCACGGGCATGACCTTCAGCCTGTAGTACAGATCCTCCCTGAACGTCTGCTTCTCCACCAGCTTGGACAGGTCCTTGTTGCTGGCGGTGATGACCCGTACGTCCACGGAGATGTCCCGCGTCCCGCCGACCCGGCGGAACGTCCGGTTCTCCAGGACGCGCAGAAATTTGGGCTGGATCGCGAGAGGCATGTCCCCGATCTCGTCCAGGAACAGCGTCCCGCCGTCGGCGATCTCCAATAGCCCCCGCTTCAACGCCTTGGCATCGGTGAAGGCGCCCCGTTCGTGCCCGAACAACTCCGATTCCAGCAGGTGCTCGGAGAGGCCTGCGCAGTTGATCTCGAGGAACGGCTTGTCCGCCCGGGGGCTCCGGTGATGGATGGCGCGCGCCACCAGTTCCTTGCCCGAGCCGCTCTCTCCCTGGACGAGCACCGTGGTCTGGGGCGCCTTGGCCAAGAGATCCACCATGGTGTGGATCTCCCGGATGGCGGGAGAATTGCCGAAAATCTGGCCCGGGGCGCGCCCCTGAGCCTGGTAGCGATAGTAGAGGTTCTCGCGCCGGAGCTTCAGCATCTCCAGCGCCCTCTCCACGCGGAGCTCGGTCACTTCCAGGCTGGCGGGGTCCTTCTCGAGGAAATCCTCCGCGCCCTTCTTGATAGCCGTGACGGCGATCTCGACGCTGCCGTGGCCGGTGAGCAGGATGACTGCCGCCTCGGGGCAGACAGCCTGGAGGCGTTCCAGGATCTCCAGGCCGTCGCCGTCGGGAAGCTTGAGATCGAGGAGGATCACCTCCGGCTCCTCCGCCTGGGCCGTCTGCACCGCGGCCGCGCCGCTGTCCGCCTCGCAGGCGCGGTACCCCTTGCGCTCCAGGAGGTGCCGGAGGCTCTTCCGGATGGTCGGCTGGTCGTCAACGATCAGGACGGTTGCTGCCATTAGACTCGCTGGCTCGGGCGTCGACCGCGGCCGGCTACGAAGCAGCGGACAGGGGGAGCGCCACGGTGACGGTGGTCCCCACCTGCTCGGTGCTCTCGATGCCGATGGCGCCGCCGTGATCCTCGACGATGCGCCGGCAGATCGCCAGGCCCAGCCCTGATCCGGTGGATTTCGTCGTGAAAAAGAGGTCGAAGACCCGGTCCAGGTCTGCCGCCGGGATGCCGACCCCGGTGTCGGCGACCACGCTCACCAAGTACTCGCGGGACGGCTCGCCGGCGCCGGCCTGCGGCTCCAGGCTGTGCTGCACGGATGCCGGGAGCGCGCCGCGAGGAGCGCGCTGCAGTCGGATGGTGAGCTGGCCACCCGGCGGGGTCGCCTGGATGGCGTTCTTCAGCAGGTTCAGGAACACCTGGCGCAACTTGTCCCCGTCCGCCGGGACCTTGGGCAACCCGTTGCCGATGTCCCGGATCACCTGGACCTTGGCCCCGGCGAGTTCTTCCTTGGCCAAACCGAGGATCTCGTCCCAGATCTGTTCCAGGGCCTGCGGCGTGCGCTGGGGCTTGGACGGCCGGGAGTAGTGGAGCAGATCCTCCACCAGGACATTCAGGCGCTTGATCTCGGCTTGCATGGCCGCCAGCAGCTCTTGGTGCACGGGATCGAACTTCACCTCCGTCATGAGGATCTGCGCCACCGAGCTGATCCCGAAGAGGGGATTGCGGATCTCGTGGGCCACGCCCGCAGCCAATTCGCCGATGGCGACGAGGCGATCCTTGCGCCGCGCCTCCGCCCGGATGGCCCGGAGGTCGGAGAGATCGCGGAAGATGATGATCGTCCCCTCGGGCCGCCCCTCCGCGTCCAGGAGGCGCGAATTGTTGAACCCCAAGGGCACGCTGCGTCCGTCGAGGGAGGGGAGGTCCAACTCCCGCAGGATGGTGTCCACCTGGACCTCCAAGAGCGGCCCGGCCCCCGGGAACACGTCGAGCAGCCGTTTGCCCACCACCTGGTCCGGGGTCACCCCCAGCGTCGTCTGACCGTGCTGGTTGATCATCCAGATCCGCCCGTCCCGGTCCGTGACCAGGAGGCCGCTGCCCATGCGGGAGATGATGTTCTCCAGGAGCTGTCGGCCCCGGTTGATCTCCAGCGTCTGGGCCTGGACCTGGTCCTGGAGTTCCTGGACGAGCCGCTTGTTCTCCGTCAGCAGGTGATGGCGCTCCAGGGCGCGGCGGGTCGCGTAGATGAGGTCGCTCGGCTCGAACGGCTTGGGGAGGAAGTCATACGCCCCCAGCTTGAGCAGGTCGATGACCCGGCTCTGCGACGAGTGGGCGGTCATGATGACCACCGGGATGTCCGGCTGTTCGCGCCCGAGGATCTGGAGCGCCTCGAAGCCGCTCGTCCTGGGGAGCATCAGGTCCAGGAGAATGGCCCCCACCGGCTCCTCCCGGGCGAGACGCAGCCCCTCGTCGGCATCGGGGGCGGCCAGAACCTGATAGCCCTCACCGGCGATGATCTCGACGCACAGTTCGCGCACGAAGCGCTCGTCGTCCACTACCAGCACCGTATCGGGCCTCTGGGCTTCCATGGTCGGCAACCATAGCAGAGGCGAGGCGGAGCTTTCAAGAGGAATCTACCTGGCGCCCAATTCTCCGGTGCCGGGAATTCGGTTGACGCCGAACAGCGGCTTCACTAAGCTCGCCGCGGGGACCTGGGAGCAGGGGAGCACGGGGGCGGGGGAGCGAGCAGCGGGTGCGCAGGGTCAGTGTGGTCAACCAGGTGGCGAACGCCCTCCGGGAGGCCGGCGTGGCGCGTGAGGAGCGCCTGCTGGTGGCGGTCTCGGGCGGGGTGGACTCCATGGCGCTCCTCGACGCCCTCACGCGCCTCCAGGACCGGCTGGGCCTCCTCCTCCACGTGGCCCACGTGCATCACGGCCTGCGGGGCAGGGCGGGCGACCGGGACGCGGCCTTCGTCGTGGCCGAGGCGGCGCGGCGAGGTCTGGGGGCCAGCCTGTGCCGGCTGGATCCGACCGAGCGGCGCCGGGGCGAGTCGGTGGAGATGTGGGCCCGGGCGGCGCGGTACGCCTGTCTGGATGCCGTCGCGGCGCGGGTGGGGGCCTCCCGCATCCTTGTCGCCCACACCCTGGACGACCAGGCCGAGACCGTGCTGCTCCACCTCCTGCGCGGGACGGGACCCCGCGGCCTGGCAGGGATCCCTCCGCTGCGCCATCGGATCCTGCGACCGCTCCTCACCGTCTCGCGGGGCGAGATCGAGGCGTACGCCGCCGCGCGCCGCCTCGCCTATCGGACCGATGCCAGCAACGTTTCGGACGCATACCTCAGGAATCGCGTCCGGCACCATCTCCTCCCCTTGCTGGCGAAGGAGTATAATCCCCGGATCGTGCGGTCGCTGGCCGCCCTGGCCGCCCTCATGCGAGAGGACGAGTCCGCCCTGGCGGAGCAGGCCGCATCGCTTCTCGGGCAGGCGGCGCGGGAAGCCGGCCCCGCCGTCCGTCTCGCCGTCGAGGTCCTGCGCGCCGCGCCGCCGGCCGCCGCGCGCCGCGCCTTTCAGGACGCCTTCCAGCGGGCGCGCCCGGAGGGCACCCGGGTCCGGCACGCCCTGACCCGGCGCCATGTGGAGGCGCTGCGGCGCCTGCTCACGCACGACGGGGTGGTGCGCCTCCCTGGCGGGGCCGAGGCCCGCCGCGAGGCGGCCGTGATCCGAATCGGGCCGTCGGCCGGCGCGGGACCGGGGACCCCGGGAAAGAATGCGAAGGCGGCGGAGCCTCCGGGCGAGATCCCGGTTCGACCCGGAGTCTGGACGCGATGGCTGCCCCTGGACTGTCGGGTCCGCGTGCGACGCCTCGCGGACGGGGCGCGCGCGGCCCGCCGGGCCCCCTGGCGCGAGATCCTCAGCCCGCGACTCTTGGAGGCGCCGCTTCTGCTCCGCGGCTGGCGCCCCGGCGACCGGTTCCGGCCCCTCGGGATGTCGGGCGAGAAGAAGCTCCAGGATTTCTTCGTGGATGCCAAGGTCCCCCGCCGGGAGCGGGGGCGGATCCCCCTGCTGCTTGCCGGCGGGCGGATCGCGTGGGTGGTCGGGCAGCGGGTCGCGGAGGACTTCCGCTTCCGGGGCGACGGCCCGGCCTGCCTCGTCGAGGTCGAGTTCGCCGGCAAGCGGCGCCAATTGAAAACCGACGACTGACAACTGAAAACCGACCATCCGTCTTCTATCCGGAATTGACCGGTTGTCGGTTGTCGGTTTTGCATTTTCCATTGGCAGGATGCGTCATGCGATACCGGCCGGGGAAACCCCTGATCACGGCGGCTGAGATCCAGGCCCGGGTCCACGAGCTGGCCACGGTGATTTCCCGGGACTACGCCGGTCGGGATCTTCTCCTGCTCTGCGTCCTGAAAGGAGCGGCCATCTTCTGGGCCGACCTCTGCCGCGCCCTTCGCATGCCGTGCCAGAGCGACTTCGTTGCCATGGAAAGCTACGGGGATTCCACCTCGCCCCTGGAAGAGCCGCGGTTCACCAAGGCGGCGGACGTGGCCCTCTCGGGGCGGAACATCCTGATCGTGGAGGACATCATCGACACCGGGCACACCAGCGCCCACCTCCGGGAGCTGCTCCGCGCGGCCTCCCCCAGCAGCATCGCCATGTGCGCCCTGCTGGACAAGGCGGAGCGGCGGCAGGTGGCGACGCCCATCGAGTACTGCGGCTTCGTCATCCCCAACGCCTTCGTGGTGGGCTACGGGCTGGATTTTGCCCAGGACTACCGCCACCTCCCCTACATTGCCGTCCTGGAAAGCCTCCCCGAACCGTAGGGCTTGGCCGTCGTCTCCCCACAGCGGCCCTCGACCGATCCGTGCCTGGATGCGCTGCGCGCGCCCAAGAGCGGCCGCAAGAGGCCCCCGTATCCCCATGTTTCCTGTTGTCTTTCGCGGACTTTCGTGTTACAAGTTGACCAAGTGCGTGGCGGTCCAGGCGACCGCGCGGAAGGAGATTTCGGGTGAGTCCGTTCTTCAAGAATCTGGCCCTCTGGCTGGTGATCGGTTTGATCATGGTGCTGGTGTTCAACATCTTCAACCAGAGCCAGCCCATGCAGAAGGAGCTGATCTTCAGCGACTTCATGAGTAAGGTGGAGCGGGGCGAGGTCAGCGAGGTCACCATCAAGGGGAATGACGTCACCGGCCGGCTGACCGACAACACCGCCTTCCGCACCTACACCCCCGACGACAAGGACATGATCGGCCTCCTGCGCAAGCAGGGGGTGAAGATCACGGCCAGGCCGGCCGAGGGCAACCCCTGGTACGTGCAGGCCCTCTTCTCCTGGCTGCCCATGTTACTCTTCATCGGCGTCTGGATCTTCTTCATGCGCCAGATGCAGGGGGGCGGGGCCAAGGCCCTGTCCTTTGGGAAGAGCCGGGCGCGCCTGCTCTCCGACAAGCAGAACAAGGTCACCTTCGCCGACGTGGCCGGGGTGGACGAGGCCAAAGAGGAATTGCAGGAGATCATCGAGTTCCTCAAGGACCCCCAGAAATTCCAGAAGCTGGGCGGGCGCATCCCGAAGGGCGTCCTGCTCATGGGCCCTCCGGGCACCGGCAAGACCCTCATGGCCCGGGCCATCGCGGGCGAGGCCAACGTGCCGTTCTTCTCCATCTCCGGATCGGATTTCGTGGAGATGTTCGTGGGGGTGGGGGCCTCCCGGGTGCGGGACCTGTTCGAGCAGGGGAAGAAGAACGCCCCCTGCATCATCTTCATGGACGAGATCGACGCCGTGGGGCGCCACCGGGGCGCAGGGCTGGGCGGCGGCCACGACGAGCGCGAGCAGACCCTGAACCAGCTCTTGGTGGAGATGGACGGGTTCGAGAGCAACGACGGCGTGATCCTCATCGCGGCCACGAACCGGCCGGACGTCCTGGACCCGGCCCTCCTCCGCCCGGGCCGGTTCGATCGGCAGGTGATGGTGGCGCGGCCGGACGTGAAGGGGCGCGAGGGCATCCTGAAGGTCCACACGAAGAAAATCCCCCTGGGTCCGGACGTGGACCTGCCGGTCCTGGCCCGCGGCACGCCCGGCTTCTCCGGGGCCGACTTGGCCAACCTGGTGAACGAGGGGGCGCTCCTCGCCGCCCGCGCCAACAAGAAGCTGGTGGAGATGTCCGACTTCGAGAACGCCAAGGACAAGGTGCTCATGGGGGTGGAGCGGAAGAGCCTGGTGATCAGCGCCAAGGAGCGCAAGATCACCGCCTACCACGAGGCCGGCCATGCCCTGGTGGCGAAACTCTTGCCGGGCACGGATCCGATCCACAAGGTGACCATCATTCCGCGGGGCCGGGCCCTGGGCGTGACACAGCAGCTCCCCACCGAGGACAAGCACAACTATTCCAAGGAGTACCTGCTCAACGACATCGCCATCCTGTATGGCGGACGCATCGCCGAAGAGATCGTCTTCGGCGCGCAGGAGGTCACCACGGGGGCCATGAACGACATCGAGCGGGCCACCGAGATGGCCCGCAAGATGGTCTGCGAGTGGGGCATGAGCGAGCGGATGGGCCCCCTGCAGTTCGGGAAGCGCGAGGAGATGATCTTCCTGGGACGGGAGATCGCCCAGCACCAGGATTACAGCGAGCAAACCGCCATGGAGATCGACCGCGAGGTCCGCCGCATCGTCATGGAAAATTACGAGCGGGCCAAGGAGCTGATCCAGAGTCGCCTGGAGACCTTGCGCGGCCTGGCCGAGGCCCTCCTGGAGCGCGAGGTCCTGAATGGCCCGGAGATCGACACGATCGTGCAGCGGGCCGGATCCCCGGCTCCCGCAGCAGCGGCGTAGCCGCTCTGTCCGGCGGCCGGCGCCGACGCGCGCCCCGGGGTGCTGGTCTGCGGGATGTCGAGGCGTTACGGAACACCGAGCCGGATGACCAATGGGGCAGGGGATCACGACCACCCGGCACACAGCCATCCCCGAGGCCGACCTGACGGTTCAGGCGGGTGGGGGCGTTGGGCGGCCCGCCCGGGCCAACGTCTCCGAGCCCGTCCCGCCGCGCCTTCCGCAGCCTCCCCTGTCTGTCTCGTTTGACGCCAGGTCTGTCACCGCGTTCTCGCCTCGGAAAGAGACGGCCCGGGCGCCCGATGCAGGAAGATGAAGGGGAGCGACCGACCTCGCAAGCTCCGGGGGGCCTAACGGGATGCTCGATCTGCTTCATCAGTTCCGCTGGATCGACGCGCTGGACATCCTGATCGTCACGTTCGCCATCTACCAGATCATCCTGACCTTTCGCGGGACCCGGGCGTTTCAGATGCTCCTGGGCTTGGCGCTCCTGTACCTGGCCTCGCGGGTCTCGCTGCGCATCGGGCTGCTCACCGTGAACTGGGCCCTCTCCAACCTCCTGGCGGTCTGGTTCCTGCTGATCATCATCCTGTTCCAGCCCGAGCTGCGCCGGGCCCTGGCCAGCGTGGGGCAGCGGGGGAGCCTGCTCAGGGCCTTCTCCCGCTACCAGGAAGCCCACATGATCGACGAGGTCGTGCGGGCGATCACGTCGCTGGCGGCGAAGAAGATCGGGGCCATCATCGTGGTGGAGCGCGATTCGCGCCTCTCCGACAGCACCGATTCGGGGACCGTGGTGGACGCCCAGGTGTCCCGCCGTCTGCTGGAATCCATCTTCTACCCGTACTCGCCCCTCCACGATGGCGCGGTCATCATCAGCCGCGACCGGATCGCGGCCGCGGGCTGCTTCCTGCCCCTGAGCATCAACCCCGAGTTGCCCGCGGATCTGGGGACGCGCCACCGCGCCGCGGTGGGGATCACCGAGGAGACCGACGCCATCGCCATGGTGGTGTCGGAGGAGACGGGAGCCATCTCCCTTGTCACGGGCGGCGAGATTGCGCGGAACCTGGACGCGGCCGCCTTGCGGCAACTGTTGAGCGAACTCTTGGGCCCGCCCCTCAAGGCTTTTCGCCGGCGCAAGGCCGGGTCAGCCGCCGCCCTTCGCGACCCGGCCAAGTGACCCACGAGGGGGCGCACGAGGGCGAAGGGACGTACGGATGCGGACCCGGCTCTTGGACAATCTCGGCCTGAAGATCCTCTCCATCATCCTGGCGATCTTCCTCTGGGCCGTGGTCGTGGGAGAGCAGAAGGTCGAAGTCGCGATGAACATCCCCCTCGAGATCAGCGGGCTGCCCCGCAACCTGGTCATGGTGAACGAGCCGACGGACACGTTGGAGGTCCACGTGCGCGGCCCCAGGACGCTGGTCTCCACCCTGTCGCCCGGCGAGGTCGTGCTGGCGGGCCTGCCCAGAAACTTCGTGGAAGGGGAGAACCTCGTTCCCATCCGGCCGGACATGGTCCGTGTCCCCCGGGGGATCGAGGTCGTCGAGGTCGCCCCCCACCGCGTGCGCGTGATCCTGGATGCCATCGTGGAGCGGGAGGTGGAGGTGACCCCCCGCCTGGAGGGAACGCCCGCCAAAGGGTACGCGGTGAAGCGGGTGACATCCAGCCCGCCGCGCATCCGAATGGCCGGCCCGAGGAGCGACCTCCGCCGGCTGACGCGGATCTTCACGGTGCCCATCAGCCTGGACGGCCACAGCGCCTCCTTCAGCGCGCGGGCCATGCTGGAACCGGCGGGACGCCAGGTCCGCGCCCTGGATGACACCCCGATCATCGTGGCCGTGGAGATCGGGACGACGAAATCCTGAGTGCATTCTTCTCGAGGGTCCACAATGACTCGCTTGTTCGGAACGGATGGGGTCCGGGGCATCGCCAATCAAGAGCCCATGACGCCCGAGACGGTGGTCAAGCTGGGGCGGGCCGCGGCCCACCTGTTCAAGGCGCCGGGGGCCCGGCGGAGCATCGTGATCGGGAAGGACACGCGCTTGACCGGCTACATGCTGGAGACGGCGCTCACGGCCGGGATCACGTCGATGGGCGTGGACGTCCTGCTGGTGGGTCCCCTGCCCACCCCCGGGATCGCCTTCATCACGCGCAGCCTCCGCGCCGACGCCGGGGTTGTCATCTCCGCCTCCCACAACCCTTTCGAGGACAACGGCATCAAGTTCTTCTCGGGGGACGGCTTGAAACTTCCCGACGCGATGGAGAGCCGGATCGAGGAGCTGGTCGTGAGCGGAGCGATCGACCGCATCCGCCCCGGCGCCCACGAGATCGGAAAGGCGTTCCGGGTGAGCGACGCCGTGGGCCGCTACATCGAATTCGCCAAGAACACCTTCCCCAAGCGGTTGAGCCTCCGGGGGCTGAAGATCGTGGTGGACTGCGCCCACGGCGCCACCTACCGGGTCTCTCCCACGGTCCTGCGGGAGCTGGGGGCGGACGTGGTCGCCCTGAACGTGGCGCCGGACGGCGTGAACATCAATGCGGGATGCGGGTCCCTCCACCCCGAGGTCGTGCAGCAGGCGGTCGTCGCCGAAGGGGCGGACCTGGGGTTCACGCACGACGGCGACGGGGACCGGCTCCTGTGTGCGGACGAGCGCGGGGCGCTGGCGGACGGAGATCAGATCCTGGCCATGTGCGGACTGGATATGCTGGCGGAGGGGCGGCTCCCGTCCCGCGCGGTGGTGGCCACCGTGATGAGCAACGCCGGCCTGGAGGTGGCCATGCGCCAGGCCGGGATCCGGGTGGTGCGCACGCCGGTGGGGGATCGGTCCGTCTTGGAGGAGATGCTGCGCGGCGGCCACGCCCTGGGGGGCGAGCAATCCGGCCACGTGATCTTCACCGAGCACAACACGACGGGCGACGGCATCGTGACCGCCCTGCAGGTGCTGGCGGCCATGCTCCGGGCCGGCAAGCCGCTCTCCGAAGTGGCGGCGTGCATGCCCCGCTTCCCCCAGGTGCTGGAGAACGTGCGGGTCCGACGAAAGGAGGACCTGGAGAGCCTGCCCGCGGTCCAGGCGCGGATCCGGGAGGCCGAGGCGGCGCTGGCGGACGGGGGGCGGGTCCTGGTGCGCTATTCGGGAACAGAGAGGCTGGCGCGGGTCATGGTCGAGGGGCCGGATGAGGCGACCATCCGCCGCTGGGCGACGGAGATCGCGGCGGCCATCCGGGAGGCCCTGGGGTAGGAACCGATAGGGACAGCGGCAGGGACAGGGAGAGCGAGCATCTGTTTCGGCTGTCGCTATCGGATCTCGCTGTCGGGGGAGCGAGGCGATGACTATCCTGTTCGTCAGGCTGGATCACATGGCGGCGTTGCGGCAGGCGGGCGGCAGCCGCGATCCGGATCCCGTCATTGCCTCTGCCTTCGCCGAGCTGGCGGGTGCCGGCGGGGTGAGCATCGGCGTCGGGCGCGAGCGGAACGGCACCCAGGAACGGGACCTGCGCCTCCTCAAGGAGACGGTCCGGACCGTCTTGAATGTCTGCATGCCGCCGCAGGAGGAGTGGGTCAAACTGGTGCTGGCCGTCCGGCCGGACCTGGCCACGCTCATGCCCGAGGGGCGCGAGGGCTCGGGCGCGGAGCGGGGACTGGACGCGGAGGACCGCCGGTCGGAGATTCAGCCGGTGATCGAGACGCTGAAGTCGGGCGGGATTCCCGCCAGCCTCCTGGTGGACCCGGCGCCCGCGCAGGTGAAGGCCGCCCATCGGGTGGGGTCGGCCGCGGTGCTCCTCCACACCGGGCGATTCTGTTGGGCCGAGAACGATGCCGCCCGGGGGGCGGAGTTCGAGCGCCTGGTGAATGCGGCCAAGGTGGCCGCGAAGCTCGGGCTGGTCGTCCACGCGGGAGGCGGCCTCACCTACCAGACGGCGGGCCAGGTGGCGGAGGTTCAGGAGATCGAGGCGATCCACGTCGGGCACAGTTTGATCGCGCGCGCCTGCCTGGTCGGGATGGGGGAAGCGGTGCGGGAGCTTCTGCGGACGCTCCGCGAGGCGGGCGAGCGGCAATGATCTTGGGACTCGGCACCGACCTCGTGGCGATCGGCCGCGTGGAGGACGTGCTCTCGCGGCATCGGGAGCGCTTCCTCGACCGGGTGTTCACGCCCGCCGAACGGGCCGACTGCCTCTCGCGCGCCCGCCCGGCCACGCATCTGGCGGCGCGCCTGGCGGCGAAGGAGGCGGCCATGAAGGCCCTCGGCACCGGCTGGGGGCTGGGCGTGCGGTGGCGGGAGATCGAGGTGCATTCGGGGGCTTCGATGCCGCCCGCCCTCCGCCTGACCGGCGTGGCCAGGGAGCGGGCGGAGGCAAGGGGGATCCGGCAGGCCCTGGTCAGCCTTTCCCACGACGGGGAATACGCCATCGCCGTGGTCGTGGCCACGGACTGATCCGGTTGCAAGGTTCAACGTGCAAGGTTCGACGTTGAACCGTGAACCTCGAACCTCGAACCTCGAACCTCGAACCTCGAACCTCGAAC
>Ga0315282_10002635_pt1 | contig 32763 bp, 24 predicted proteins | sample YL17G07_20_MG_FD_203693 | JGI IMG/M metagenome (GOLD analysis project Ga0315282, IMG submission 203693) | Sediment microbial communities from Yellowstone Lake, YNP, Wyoming, USA - YL17G07_20 | ecosystem: Environmental > Aquatic > Freshwater > Lake > Sediment | place: USA: Wyoming | collected...
TCCCCCAGACCCGATGCGGCGACACTGGCCGGCGAGCTGCGCGCGCTGGGGAAGACAGTCACTCCGGAACAGGTCGAGGCCGTGTGGGCGCATTACGAGCTGGGTAAAAAAAAGCCCGCTTCTCGGCGATCGCGGTCGAGCCCAAGGCATCGCCGGTGCTGTCCGGCGGCAAGCCGGGTCCGCACAAGCTCCAGGGTCTTGGGGCGGGCTTCATCCCCAAGGTGCTGCGCACAGAATTGATCGATGAGGTCATCCAGGTCGACCATCTCGAGGCGGGCGAGCTGGCCAGGCGCGCTGCTCGCGAAGAGGGGATCGCCGTCGGCATTTCGTCAGGCGCAGCACTCGTCGCTGCCTTGCAGGTTGCCAGGAGGCCGGAGAACCAGGGAAAGCAAATCGTGGTAATCATACCATCGAACGCCGAGCGCTATCTGAGCACCTGGTTGTTCGAGGATTTGGACGCGGAGGGCAACTATGCATGAGGTCGGAACCAGCAGTGCAGCGATTGTGTCAATCGTCAACGAATTGAGCGGATACTCGGGCCGGTTCGCCGCGCTCAGCAAGCGCCTCCCTTGCGCCTAGCCGCTGCCTTCCCGAAGCACCGTCGCTGATGTCGCTGATAACCTCCGTGCCGTATTGTTTCCCGGATACTTCGGCAGCACGGAGGCCAACGGCGAGAACCTTCGTTCCCAAATAGGTGCAACGCTTGACTTGATTGCGCGAGTCCTGAAGGACCAGATCCGACGTGCGCTCTGCTTCCAGTGTGAGAAGCCGGATGCGATCTCGAATTGCAGTTGGCGCGCTGCGGAGTTGACCCACCACTTTCTTGAGAAACTTCCGGAGATCCAGCGGACCCTGGTGGAGGACGTAAGGGCCGCCTATGAGGGAGACCCGGCCTGCACTACTCCGGACGAAGCGATCCTCGCCTACCCCGGGCTTTACGCTCTCGCGTTTTATCGAATCGCCCATGCGCTCTTCGAGCTCGAAGTGCCTCTACTGCCGAGGATGATCACCGAAATCGCGCACAGTGCCACGGGCATCGATATCCATCCCGGAGCGCAGATCGGCAGGCAGTTTTTTATCGACCACGGCACGGGCGTCGTGATCGGCGAAACGTGCATTGTCGGCGACCGTGTGCGGCTCTACCAGGGCGTGACTTTGGGCGCGAAGAGCTTTCATCTTGACGAGCAAGGACGCCCCATCAAAGGAATACCGCGGCACCCGATCATCGAAGATGACGTCATCATTTACGCGGGAGCCACCATTCTGGGCAGGATTACCATCGGGCGGGAGTCAGTGATCGGCGGAAACGTCTGGCTCACGCGCAGCGTCCCTCCCGGCAGCCGAGTGACGCAGGGGATCGCGCGCTACGACAGCTTCAATTCCGGCTCCGGCATCTGAAATTCGCAAATCTGGGGACAGTCACGGAAATTCTCCGCAGTGACATACCCCGTTTCACTCAGGCTGTGCACTTGGGAATTTCCGTGACTGCCCCCGAATTTCCGCCCGCATCGCCAATTGACTTTCTTCCCTACCTTGGTTAGAATTCGGTCACTGCAGGCGAGTATTGGTTTCAGAGCGACCGTCACATGCCGACCGTCTGTTCGGTCCAGCAGGAGCAGGCTCGCCGCGTGTCGTGTCCCTTGGATCATGAGCGGCTTCGCATCGACCGAGGACATTGGTATCACTGGCTCTCCCTGGCTTGTTCGAGTGGATTTCGAATCGAGTAATCTTTTTGGCGGCTGAGAAACGTCGTAGTACGCTGCCATTCGCACAGCAACGTATAAGGAGGTGAGCATGACTGTGAGAATTCGGTGCGTTTCGCTGGTGTTGGCCCTGTTGGTCTTTTCAGCAGCGGCGGCATTTGCGCAAACCAGCACATCCCGTATAACCGGCACCGTCACCGACCCATCGGGGGCCGTCGTCCCGGGGGCCTCGGTAACGGCAATCAATGAGGCGACTGGGGTGACTTATTCCCAGGTTACGACCGAGGGAGGCGTATATGCCTTTCCATCCTTACCCCTCGGCGCTTACACCATCAAAGTTGAACTCTCAGGATTCAAGACCGCCCAGAACAAAGGCAATATCCTCGAGATCAACACACCGTTGGTCGTGAACGTGCACCTCCAGGTGGGAGGCACGAGCGAAGTCGTCAGCGTGATCGGGGACTATCAAAAGCTGGAGACCACCTCTGCTCAAATCGGGAATACCATCGAGCAGAAGGCGATCGAATCCCTTCCGCTCAACGGGCGGAATCCGCTCTCGCTGCTCACGCTGGAACCCGGGGTCGTGCAGCGCTCTTACGGCGGCGCCGGATCGGGCATGCACGTCAATGGCTCCCGCGACCGGGCCTACAACGTCACCATCGATGGCATCGATGCCAACGAATCGAGCGTGCCCAATCCGATGTCCAACGTGTATCGTCTCAACCCCGATAACGTTCAGGAATTTCGGACCATCACTTCCAATGCAACTGCAGAACAAGGGCGCAACAGCGGCGCGAACATCGCGATAGCCACACGCCAGGGAACCAATGATTTTCACGCCAACTTTTACGAGTTCTTCCGCAACACTGCGTTGAACTCGAACGAATTCTACGCGAATTCGATGGCGGCAAAAGATGCCAAAGGAAAGGCCATGCGGCCCGATATCAAGATGAACCAGTTCGGCATCGAGGGGGGTGGTCCGATCATCAAGAACAAGACGTTCTTCTTCGCCGGTTACCAGAATCAGCGAATCAACACCACTCAACCCATTGATCAGACGTACGGCTTGCCGACGCTTTATACGCCAACGGCGTTGTCCGGAACATTCCGATACTGGGTCGCGGACCCTAAAGTCCCCTTTATTTATGCCGGCCAGACCATAACAAGAAACAACCCTATCCTGGTCGATACTGCCACGGGCGCCTTGAAACCGGACGTCCCCGTCTGCAGCGCCACGGTGACCACCAATTGCGTGGCGAGCTACAACATTTTCGCAAACGATCCCCAGGGAATCGGCGCCGATCCCAAAATAATGGCGATTTTTAAGTCCTACCCGATCCCAAACAACTATGCATTGTCCGGGGACGGCCTTAACACTGCCACGTACTACTGGAGCCCGCCAGCCAAATTCCAGGGGCCTAACATTCTAGCCCGCGTGGATCACGCCTTCAATGAGAACAACCACGTGTTTGTACGGTATATGTTCGCCGATTACAACACGCTGAAAGGGGATCCGCTGAACGGGCGCCCGATGGTTTTTCCGGGATTCACGCCTCTGGGGGAAGTTTTCCGAAGAACGCAGGGCCTGGCCGCCAACTATCGCCGGGTCATATCCCCAAAGATGGTGAACGAATTCACTATGGGCTTCAGCCGGTTTCAGTATCTCTTTACCCAAGGCGAAGCGAATCCGTCCTGGCCCGATGTTGGTCCTTATTCGTTTGCCAACGTCACCTATCCTTATCTGAACACGCCGAGAACCTACCGGGCTGTTACGACGCCTCAGTTCGTCGACAATTTCAGCATCCTCCACGGCAAGCACGTGTTCGCGATGGGGTTCAACATCCGGCTGTACGAACACAACGACGAGCGCGGGCAGCCAGGCGGAACCAATGTCACGCCCACTCTGAACTTCGCTTCCACTTACCGAACCCCTCCCGGGTTCACAACGCCGAGCGTCGCGAGCTCCACCAGGGCCGGGATATACAGTACCGACAGCACAACGTTGCTTGGAGCCATCAACGATTTGATCGGCATACCGAGTCGGCTCTATCAGAACTTCTTGGGGAATTTGACCGCCGATATCTTTTTGCCATACAAGACCGGGAACAGCGTAACCATGTGGGCAGAAGGTCATCGTCTCAAACAGTTCAATTTCTACTTCCAGGATGAATGGAAGGTTCGCCCCAATATAACCGTGAATTATGGCTTGCGTTGGGAAATCAACATGGCGCCCACTGAGGCGGGCGGCCGCGTTTATTTGCCCGACAAGCCTGTTACCAGTTCGGACGGGGTCACCTTCGTTCACGCTGACAGCTGGCTGAAAACAAACAACCTTGGGGCATTAGGTCCACGGCTGGCCATTGCCTGGAGCCCGCGCAACGATCCGAAGCTGGTCGTCCGGGCGGGATATGGGATTTATTATGATCCCCTGAATTCATTCATGGTCACTTCCGTTTCCGGTAAGATTCCAGGGCTCGTCACCACCTGCACTGCGGTCGTGGGAGGAACCACTTCACCCTCCGGATGTGTGGCGCCCCCGGACCTGCGCATCAATCAGGGCTTCCCTCTCCAGTTGAGCCCTCCGACCACGAAGCCGAGTTCCTTCCTGACTCTGCCGGCATCGCTCTACGGCAGTGCTCCATCCCTGGTCACCCTTGACCCGTACATGGGACTTCCCACGGTTCACCAATGGAATTTGAGCATTCAGCGTGAACTGCCGGGCGGTTTTGTCGCTCAGGCCGCCTACGTGGGCCATCGCGGGACACACCTGATGCGCATTTACAATATCAACCAGATCAATGGCGACGCGGTTATCCCCTCGTTCCTGATCATGCAGGCAAACTATAACGCCGGCTGCCAGCCCGATGGCACGGGATGCCCCGCTGGTGTAACCGGAACACCGGTGCCGATCGTGGCCAACGGTTCGATTCCGTCATCGTTGGTCAGCACCGTCATCAATTCCAGCACCACCAAGGGATATCTACCCACAAACAACGTGGGCGCGTTTGCCTACCGCATCGAATCGAATACTTTGAACCTCCATCTGCGCCCGAACCAGCAGTTCAGCACCATCTCCTACATCGATTCGGGCGGGGATTCTTACTATCACGCCCTCCAGACGACCCTGCGTAAGCGGTTCGAAAAAGGGCTGATGTTGGGAGTTGCTTACACCTTCGGCAAATCCATCGACGACCAGTCGATCGATCCGGTAGGCGCCTCCTCTGGAGGCGGGTACAGCGCCACCGCTGCACGCTATGCCGTCGACTCCCGCAATTGGAGAGGGGAGCGGGGCCGATCCGACTTTGATCGGACGCATGTTCTCTCTGTGAATGCGTTGTGGGAGCTTCCCGTAGGGAAAGGAAAGTGGTTGGGCAGCAATTTCAAAGGCCCGCTCGATGCCATCCTCGGAGGCTGGTCCGTCAATGGGATCTCCACCTATGAGACCGGCGAGCCCTTCAGCGTAATGAGCGGAGTGTATACATCCAACTATGGCCACACCTCTCGGGCGGCACTGGTGGGGGCCATGCCTAAGATGGAACTCGTCCAGCTGCCGGGAGTCATAGGTCCCTCGTTTTTCAAGGATTCCAGTGCCTTCACGTATCCCGCTGTCGGTTCCAATGGAATGGGCAGAAACCTGTTTACCGCCCAGCCCTACTACAACCTCGATCTGGGAATAACGAAGAACTTCAGCCTGACTGAGCGCGTTAAGATGAATTTCCGGATGGAGATGTTCAATGCGCTCAATCACCCCAACTTCGACAATCCGCGCGATGCCTCTACCGGGTCACCGACGTTCACTTCCTCGGTGTTCGCGCAGGCCTGTTGCCAGACAGTTGCGCCGCCGGCCACCCAGACGATCATCCAGACGGGTGAATCGGCGCGCATCATTCAGTTCGCGCTGAAGATCTCGTTCTAGCTTGATCACGCTCTGACAAACCCGCCCCGGGCCGCTTTCGCAGCCCGGGGCCTTTTTTTAGTCGAGGAGCTTATGGGAGTATCTTCGTGGATTCTGGAAGTGATTTTGGGCGCGCTGCTGGCGGCAGGGATAGAAGTTGCGCCGGCAAGCGATCTCTTTGAAATCGACGTGCGTCAGGTGGCCGGAGCCTGGGAGAAAGAGCACGTCTCACCGCCCAATCCCTATGCACTCAAACACGCCGAGCTAAGACAGCACTTGCAGAACCTTTCTGCTTCCTTCCCTGAACTGATACGGATCGAACCGGCCGGCAAATCAGTCGAGGGACGCGAGATCTCACTCGTGACCGTGGGCCGCGGCGCAGAGCGGATCCTGATCTGGTCCCAGATGCACGGGGATGAGCCGACAGCAACCTGTGCCTTAATCGACCTTTTGAAGTACTTCGGGACTCACCGACAGGAACCGTGGATCTCGGCAATTCTCGACAAGTACACCTTGCTCGTGATTCCCATGCTGAATCCCGATGGCGCCGAGCGGAATCAGCGACGCAATGCTCAGGGCATCGATATCAATCGCGATGCTCGCCTCCTGCAGAGTCCCGAGGGTCAATTGCTCAAGCAAATCAGAGATCGCTACCGGCCTTTCCTCGGCTTCAATCTGCACAATCAGAACGCCACCACAACCGTCGGAGATACCGGCCGGGTAGCCACGATCGCGCTTCTGGCAGTCGCGTCCGACGTTCCCGGAGTTTCAGGGTCGACCCTGTTGGCCAAACAGGTCACAGCAGTGCTTTACGAAGCTCTGTCGCCCTTCGTTTATGGCCACATCTCGCGTTACAACGAGGAATACAATCCGAGAGCTTTCGGAGACAACCTGACGCTCTGGGGCACCCCGATCGTTCTGATGGAGAGCGGTGGCAACCCGGCCGGGGAGCCTTTGAGTTTCGGCGTCAAGCTGAACTTTGTCGGTTTGTCGGCGGTCTTGAACTCGCTTGCGGCCGCCCGCGTTCAAAACGCGAACCCTGCTGTGTACGACGCGCTGAAGCTGAACAGCGACAATCCGATTTACGATACCATCTTGCAGAATGCCTGGATATTTACCGGCACCGGGATTCCTCTGTTTCGAGGCGACGTGGCGATCCGGGCCGACATGCGCGGCGGCGCGCGCGGTCAGGCGATCATCGCCGAACTGGGCGACCTCGGCGTATATACGGCACATCAGACGATGGATTGCAGCCACTATCTGCTGACCCCGGGACTCATCGTCTGGAACCCGGAAGAGTCGATCTTCACCGACAGCCGCAGCGATCGCGCATATTTGGAGCGAGGAATCCTGACGGTGTTGGAAACAGCCCGCTGGCCAGACTTGGCCAACAACCACCCTGCGCCGCGAGATTGGAGCCGGAGGCCGCGCCAGGTGAACTGGGGATATCTGGTGGTCGGCAACTCGGCCGGGAGTACGGAGAAGGATCAGGTTCGGCTGGCAGAGTGGCTGAGTGCAGGCGGCCGTGCCTGGATCGCCGAGTCCGCGGGTGGCGCGCCTCGTGTCGACGGCCTCGCCGCTGTTCCCCGCTGGTTTGGACTGGGTGCGCTCACGAGCGAGGAAGCCCGGAAGTATCAAGCGCCGGCAAATTGGGAAGGTGATGTTGTCAAGGTCCTGCCGCGATATACATCCGAGGCGGCAGAGAAGTTCGGGCTTGCAAGGCGCGGTGTGATCGTCCAGGGAGACATGGCCGACCTTGTGATCTGGGACGTCCCCGAAGGAGGTTCTTCCCCGGATTTGCGCAACTGCAAGCCGCGCTATGTGATGATCGACGGGCGGCTCATCGACCTTGGCCAGCCTGACGGTGCCGGCTACGGCCGTTTCCTGGCAAGACACTAATCAGTTCAATTGATTGCTTTTTTCTTGAATCCACGGCCCGGTTCATTTAGCTTGCTGACCGGCAGCCGCAGAGCGCCTGCAGTATGCGCTCGACAGGCGACGGTTCGTGATCAGACCCACATATCAACGTCCCTCATGTCTGGATCGTAAATGGAACGATCCGGCATTCGAAACGGAGTAGCCCTATGACAAGCCTGAAATCCAAGGAACAGCGCCACCTGGCATTTCTGACGATTCTTGCGATCACCATTGGCTTCTTCTCTGTATCCGCCCATGCTCCAAAGGCACTGATGCAGGACAGCGAAGGGCCGGATTCTTGTACCAGCATCATGGTGGGCCGCCTTGCGACCACGGACGGTTCGGTGATCACCTGCCACACCTGTGACGGGAATTACAGGAACTGGCTGAACATCGTTCCTCACAAGCAGCACGCTAAGGGCTCAACCAACAAGATCTACTGGGGAACGCTGCACACCGAAACCGCCGATGACATGCGGGGCAAGATACTCAAGGGCGAGATTCCCGAAGCTGATGAGACCTACGCATATCTCAACGTCGCTTACCCCGCCATGAACGAAAAACAGTTGGCCATCGGCGAAACTACGATCGGCGGCAGGCGGGAACTCCATAATGACGACGGCCTGTTTCTCATCGAGGAACTGGAGCGCATCGCTCTCGAGAGATGCACGAATGCCAGGGATGCACTCAAGCTGATCGGCGAGCTGGTGAAACAATACGGCTATGGCGACAGCGGGGAGTGCATCACCATTGCCGACAAGAAGGAAGTCTGGCAACTGGAGATTTTCGGCGCAGGACCCGGCGAGCCAGGCTCCGTCTGGGCGGCAGCCCGCATTCCGGACGACCAGGTCGGCGTTTCCGCAAACATACCGAGGATCAGCGAGATCAATCCCAAGGATCCTGATAATTTCATGGCATCGGAGAACGTATATTCGGTCGCCGAAAAGATGGGGTGGTGGAAGAGTGGCGAGCCCTTCAAGTTCTGGAAGGCCTACAGCGGCAGAAAGCCCTTTTCGGATCGCGAGTACTACATCCTGAGCACTCTGGCGCCCTCCCTCAATTTGAAGAGGGACGCAGAGGAGCTTCCCTTCTCCGTAAAGCCCGAGAAGAAGCTTTCGGTAAGAGACGTGATGAAGTATTACCGGGAAACCTACGAAGGGACCGACATGGACACCACGAAGGATCTTCTGGTCCCCAAAGGCGGCCGAGGGGGCGGTCCTCCTGCTGCTGCAGCTGCTACCAGCGCCCAGGAGATGGTGAAAAGCCCGGTCGCCAATCCCTGGATGAGCGGCGACATGATCCGGCTCTTAAACACGCTCAAGCCCGGGGTCGTGCCACAACCAGTCCGGACCATCGCCATTTCCGGGTGCGCCTACTCGCAGATCATTCAAGTGCGCGGCTGGCTTCCTGATGAAGTCGGCGCAATCGCCTGGTTCTCTTTCGACAATCCGGCACAGAGCCCGAGGATCCCGATCTTCTCAGGGGTCCTGTCCCTGCCCAGGAGCTTCGAGGTCGACTCGCAGCACAAGTACCGCACCGACTCGGCGAGCTGGGCTTTCCGCAAGGCCAACCGTCTGGCCACAGTCAGATGGGGAGTGACACGCAAGACCATGGAGGATGCGATTGCCGATTTCGAAAACAGGGCATTTGCAGAGCTGCCTTCCATAGAGAAGATCGCTCTCGACATGCTTAACAGCGACAGCTCCGGACCGGGACGTCAGAAATGCAGGGAATTCCTAACCCGCTATACCAACGACTTCGCTCGCGCTGCAATCGACAGGTGGAATGAGCTGAGCGACACGTTCTGGGGCCTGTTCGCACGGGGCTTCTAGTTGCCCCCTCATCAAGTTGGAAATGCGCGAGAGACACGAAACCCGTTTTCGTGTCTTTCGCGTTTCTGGCGGGTCCTGTCCTTCGAGACCGCGGACTGCGATGCAGACGTTACTGCTGTGTTCGATAGCCTTCGTGCTCTTCCTCGTCTATGAGCGCCTTGCTATCGACAGCTCCCGGCGGCGCATTCCCTTGTGTATTACCGTGACTGGCACCCGCGGCAAGTCCAGCGTCGCTCGCCTGCTCGCTTCCATCCTCAGGGAGAACGGGCGGAGAGTCATGGCAAAGACCACGGGATCCGAGGCGGTCATCCTTCTGCCAGACGGCAGGCGCATCGAGCTGGACCGGAGCGTCGCCCCTTCCATCATGGAGCAGAAGCAACTGGTCAGGAAGGCGGCGCGGCTCAACGCTGACTGCCTGGTTGCAGAGGTAATGAGCATCCGCCCGGAAAACCACTACATCGAATCACGCCGCATCCTCAAGCCGAACATCGTCGTCATCACCAATGTCCGCCGGGACCACACCGAGATCATGGGCGAAACCGAGGACGCGATCGCCTCCGTGCTCAGCCTCGATATCTGCTCCCGGTCGACGGTGTTTCTCCCGGAGAAAAACAACCAGGCGTCATTCCGGGCCGAGGCAGATCGCTGCCATGCCAACATGATTCCGGTGAAAGCCGGCTCCTCGTCCCCACTCTTGCGCAGCGCGCCGGACTTGGGACGGATCGAGTTCCCGGAAAACCTAGATTTGGTCTACGCCGTTTCGACCCATTTCGGCATCAGCGAGCAAAAGATCATAGAAGGCATACGCAAGGCGCAACATGATGTCGGCAGGCTGGGCGTATGGCTTTATCGCCCCCGCGATCGGCAACAGACCTGTTACCTGGTCAACGCCTTCGCGGCCAACGATCCGGAATCGACGTTCCAGGTCCTGTCACGGGTCACAGAGATGCTGCCCTCAGCATCCGGCAACATCATCGGCATCCTGAATGTCCGGCCCGACCGGCTGCCGAGAACCGTACAGTGGATCTCCGTGCTCAGGAATGGAGCAGTACAGCGCTTTCGGCAGTTGTTCGTGACGGGCGATCACGCCGGCCTCGTCAAGCGCCGCCTGCCGGAGGCGCGCGTTCTCAAGGGCAAATCGCCGGAGGCAATGATGGAGGCCGTGCGCGCGCAAGCTCCCGATCCGGCTCTCATTTTCGGGTTCGGAAACGTGAAGGGCTGCGGCAAGCTCCTCGCCGAACATTGGAGCAGGATTGGTCAACCCTATGATTCGTAGCAATTGGTGGCAGGCGCCTTTTCTCATTCATCGGGATATCGGACGGGCTAAAGCCCGTCCCCACTATACTTCACTCTCAGAGATCTCAAGTGGGCGCGGGATGAGATACTGTCGCCAGTTTCTGCCGGCTACCCTTTAGGGGCTCAATGCAATGGAATATGAAACTTCCTTTCTGGGCTTGCTGGTCTCGCTGCTGTTCATTGGCATAACGGGGATCTACCCCGGCGGAGTAATCGTCCCCAGCTATCTGGTGCTTTTTATCCACTCCCCTGCGCGCATCGCAGGCACGCTGGTTGTCTCGCTTCTGACCCTCCTCTGTTTCAAGCTCGCTTCGAAATTCCTGATCCTGTTCGGAACCAGGAGATTTGTCTTCATGATTCTGATCGCAGGGGCATGGACGTTCCTTTGGCTGAGCGTTTTCCCTTCGCTTCTTCCCGGATCGCTCGAGTTCCGCGTGATCGGCTGGGTCGTTCCCGGTCTGATCGCCAACAACCTGGAAAGACAGGGGATCATGGTGACGACGGCATCGCTCATCACGGTGACCGTCGCGATTTACTTTCTGGACCAGTTGCTCCGTTTGATTTGGATGTAGCGCGTCCCGGCGCACCGGAGTGCTGATCTCTGCAGTCGTGAGCTTTGAATAGAATGAACCGAACTGTGCGCCTAACCGCCGCCGGCATCCTGAGCCTGGCGGCCTTCTCCCTCATCGAACTCTGGCCTTCCGGAGCCGCGCCGCGCTGCGCAGACGCCATGGTCCGAGCCGGGCAGATCATGGAGCAGGCGATCCAGGCGCTCAGGGACCGGCGCGAGAAGGCAGGCGCCAGATTCGATCCCGGCATCGATCCCAATCGCACAGGCCTGATCGGCCCGGAGCACACACCGCTCGCGACGACGCTCGGGGAGTTGCAGGCCAAGCGGAGCACGACCAACCCGAACGTCGCCGGTTACATCGTATATCTGCTGTGCAAGGCCGGCGTCCAACCCGGCGACAGTGTTGCCATAGGCAGCTCGGGCTCATTCCCAGCCCTGATGGTGGCATCGCTCGCGGCTGCCAAAGCCATGAATGTCCGTCCGGTCACGATCCTCTCGCTGGGTGCTTCCTCATACGGAGCCACCGATCCCGACTTCAATCTTCTCGATATCTACGAGATCCTGGCAAGCAAGGGCATATCGAGTGCTGTGCCTGCGGCTGCATCGCTAGGCGGGGAGAAAGACATCGGCCTCGACTTCGACTCCGAAGTTCGGCATCGGCTGGCCGACAGAATTCGGGCGGCAGGAGTTGCTTTCCTCCATGAGCCGGATCTGGAGAAGAATGTGTCCGAACGCCTCAGGATCTATGAGCATGGTGCATCGCGAAGGATCGCCGCCTTCATCAACAGCGGCGGCGGCTATGCCAACCTCGGAACGAGCCACCTCGCTCTGAATGTACGCCCGGGACTGAACGCGGACCTGTCTCTGCCTCCGCCAACGGAGCGTGGCGTGCTCTTTGAGATGGCGGCCCGCAAGGTGCCGGTCATCCACCTTCTCTTCATCAAAGGTTTGGTGACAGAGGCCGGCTTGCCGTGGGACCCGATCCCTTTGCCGAAGCCTGTTCCGCTCCGCCTGCCGGGCGCAGCGCGAGGCTCCGGTTTCTGGCTGATTACGGCCGCGTATTTCGCTCTGCTGTTCCTGCTGGCGGCCTATCCTAGACAAAACACTTGATTGAATCGTCGCGGATCGTTAGTGTGGAGCCATCATTTGTTGCAAATATGAATACTCAGACTGCGGATGAACGCAGAAACTCGTGGCGTCGGTTCGCGCGCATCTGCGGTTTCAGGTCACGGAGCACATCCATGAAAAGGACTTCAAGAGTGGTTTCGACAACCATCGCTTTATCGCTTCTTCTCTTGCCTGTGTCGCTGGCGCCCGCAGCGCAGCAGAAGGGAGGCAATCCCGCGTCGGCCCCGCAGAAGGCGAGTCTTCCGGTGTTGTTGACATCTTGCGGCCAGAGCCCTGGGCCTATGCAGTTCGAGATTTTTCTCAAGAGGCTCAGCATGGACTACGTGTACAAGGGGGACGCAACGGCATCCGATCTCAGCGCTAAGAGCCCAGCAGGGGCTCCTATAAGGTCAGTCATCATCGTGACGGGCGCGAGTCTGAAGGGCATGGGAGCGGCCGGAGTTTCCATCGAAGACGAAATCAACCGAATCAAGGGATTGATTGCGGCGGCCAAGAAGCAAAACATCAAAGTCATCGGCGCCCACATTGAAGGCATGGCACGGCGCGCGCAGGGTGCCGCGCCAGGCGACAACTCCGACGAAATGAGCATCGACGCAGTCTGCCCGCAGGCATCCCTTCTCATCGTCAAGAAGGAAGGCGATGCGGATGGGCGGTTTACAAATATCTCCAAGGGCATGAACATACCCATGATCTCGTACGAAAAGAGCATGGAGTTGGAAGGCGTCCTCAAAGGTCTCTTTGCCAAATAGGTCAATCCAATGAGCATGTTCACTTATGCCGAGTTGATTCTCGGCGTCATGGTGGTGGTGTACGCCCTGGCGAGGTTCCTCACCTCCTCGACGGAGCTGGCGATGCTGGCGGCCGCGATTGCCGGGGGGCTGGCAGGCGGCTTCGGGATTCCCGCCCGCCACATTGCCGAGGGAGCGATCACCTATCTCGACATCAATCTGATCTTCATCACGGCGACCCTTTTCATGAGCATCCTCAAGGAGTCAGGCGGAGTCGCCTTTGCGGTGCGCGCTATCCTCCGCCGGTTCCACAACTACAGGCCGCTGCTGCTCATATTCCTTTCGATCCTCCTTCTCATTCCCGGCGCGCTGACGGGCGCCGGCAGCGTGACGGTCTTGATCGTCGGGGGGATGGTGGCGACGGTCCTGCACTACATGGGAATCTCGAAGATCAAGAGCTCCGCTATTATTTTCGTGATTGCCGGATTGAGCGCGGCAGCACCTCCAGTGAACCTGTGGGCGATGCTGGCGGCGGCGGGCGTGAACATGCCCTATGTCGGCTTCTTCTGGCCACTGCTCATCCCCTGCGTGATTTGCGCGATCCTCGCCAGTTTCATCCTGGGATGGAAGGGCGCCAAGACAGATATCGCCAAGGCCCTCGCGGAGTTGCCTGAGCCGCCGCAGAAAATGAACTGGTTCCGGCTTATCGTTCCGTTTGCGATCTTCCTGGGATTGATTCTGCTGGGGCGCACGCTGCCGTTTTCCACGCCGGTCGTCGGTCTTCCGCTGATGTTCCTGCTTGCCGGCGCCGCGTCGTATTTCCTGTCGCCGCTGCGGCTCAATCTGCTGAAGATCTCACAGCAGACGATCGATCAACTGCTCCCACTGATTGCGACTTTGACCTGCGCGGGCATCCTGGTACAGATCATGACGCTCACGGGCGTGCGCGGATTGCTGGCGGTGACGGCGGTGACGTTGCCGGTCGTCGTGGTATTCGCCACGCTGTTCCTCGTGCTGCCCGTTTCGGAATCCGTACTGATGTACGCGGCGGCGCCGGTGCTCGGCGTGCCGCTGGTTCTGCTATTCAACACCATGGGCTTGAACCCGATCGTCGCTCTCGCCGGCATGACCATCATCTGGCCGCTCGGCGACGCGCTGCCGCCGACGGCAATCATCGGGCGGCTGACCGTAGAGGTCGTAGGCTATCGAGAATCCTACGCCCGGTTCCTCAAGCATTGCCTGGTTCCGGCCCTGATCATCATAATCATGGGCACACTGATGGTGGTGTACAGCAGCAAGCTGGCCTTCCTTACCGGCATCTAGAGGAGACTAAGAATGCTGGATATTCTTTCGAAACTGGTCACGATCGTTTACTACATTCTGGTCGGGTATATTTCGGCCATACTTCTGTACTGTTTGATCAAATCGAAGAACTGGGAGAAGGAACTGCTGTACATTATCGTCCTGGTTCCATTCCTGCTTCGACTTTTCAGGCTAAAGTGAGAGCTGTATGAGCAACTGGAAGATTTATGTCCGCAAGATCGCATTTGGCCTGCTGGGCCTGTTGTTGCTGGTCTTTTCAGGCATCGATTTCTTTCGGAGCCGGCGCTTGAAAGAGCCGGTCGTGCTCGGTCCCGGCGTGACCCAGGTGAAGACGCTGGGCGAGTATTTGCCGGGCGTGCGCGGCACCGCCAACGACTGCAACATCTACTTCCTCGAGGGCAAGGAGCCGGGCGCTACAATGATGGTCTTGGGCGGAACCCATCCGGAGGAACCGGGAGGCCAGTTGACCACATGGATCCTGGCGGAAAACGCGGTCACGCAAAAAGGCCGGCTCATCATCGTTCTCAGCGCCAACCGCAGCGCCTCGACCGTAACCCGCGTCAGCGGCGCTTATCCGCCGGATTTCACGATCCCGACCGCATGGGGCGGCCAGAGGTTCCGCATGGGAGACCGCTGGTCCAATCCGCTGGACCAATGGCCCGACCCGGAGGTTTTCATCCACTATCCGAGCCGCCAATACCTAGCCTATGCCGACATCCGCAACCTCAACCGGGCGTGGCCCGGCCGGCCCGACGGCACGCTCACCGAGAAGACCTGCTACGCGTTCATGGAGCTGATCAGGAGCGAGAAGGTGGATCTTGTGGTGGACCTCCACGAAGCCGAGTTGCAATATCCTGTCATCAGCACCATCGTCGCCCATGAAAAGGGACTTGAGGTGGCGACCATGGCCTCCATGGTGCTCTCGGACGAGGAGGGATTTAAGATCGGCAACGAGTTCTCGCCTAAAAACCTTCATGGGCTGTCCCACCGGGAAATAGGGGATTTCTCGCAGGCAGCTTCCCTGCTCGTCGAGGCGCCGGAACCTTTCCTGGACGCCACCAGGGGGAAGACTACTCGGGAACTGCTCCTGACCGGCAAAGACGAGTTTGTCGTCAAAGCCGGCCAGCATGGTCTGCTGTTCGAGAAGATCGATGCCAAGGGCTGGCCGATCGACGTCCGTGTTGGAAGGCATGCGTCCGCGTTGCTCGAAATCATGGCAAGCTGGAGCGACGCGCACCCTGACAGGCCTCTCGTCTGTCTCGACATTCCACGATACAAGGAGGTCATCGCGAACGGAGTCGGCTACTACTTGCACGATCCCGCCAAAGCCGACCCCAAGCGTCTAGCTTTCGAATGAACCACCCATCGGTTTATGTTCGGTTCGCCGGCCGGGCTTCGATAGGTATCTGGTTAACCGGGCGAAGCCAGCCTCGTTGAAACTTAGGATTGAGGACATCAAAACCCGATAAAGAGGGTGCCCAACACTTATAAGCCCCCCATTTGTCAATAGGCACACCCCTCCCTCTGATCGATGATAAAAAAACCGACTCTCAGCGTCTCTTCACGCTCTGACTTCGTTTCTGTTTTCTGGCGCGAGAGAGCAGGCTCTGCACCAAACACTTATTGAGGCTCTGGGACCGGCATATCCCGGTCCTGTGGCAGCGAGTGCCACGACATGGAAATTCATCCATACCCTCATGCTGTCCTCATCAAAGTAGGTGCGTCTGGGCGCCAGTTGTCTCCAGGTTCAGGTGAGGGGGCAGAGCTGCAAAAAATGGGCCGGAGCGGGAGCGGATGTCCAATCAAACGGCAAGGGCTGCCGAGCCGCGGAATCCGTGAGAACCATAGGGCAGTCATGCTGTAGAAGCGACGCTCTCCGGTCTGGTTTGGGCCCTGACGGCTCCAGTTAGGCGGGGGCTCATCCGCTCCCCTCCGTACTCGCCTGCCGGCCGTATCCTACGTTGAGAGACCGCCGAGAACCAGAATCATAAGTGCGCGGCTGGCCACTCCATTTGAACGAAGGCATATGAAGAAGAGTAATCGGGAGGCAAGGCAGCTTAGATCCAAGGAAGATACGATGCGCCCCAAGTATGATTTCAGAAAGGCAGTCCGCGGTGTGACTGCGGCGCGTTACGGTGAGGGCACAAACGTGGTTCTCTTAGATCCTGATGTCGCAAAGATCTTTCCTGATGCTCGCGCGGTCAACGAAGCATTACGCACAATAGCCCGCCTAACGCGCAGTTCGGTGAAGCGATAGTCGCGGAGGCGGACGGCATAACTTCACGGTGCAGCTGGCGGCCAGACAGTGCGGCACGCGATTAGTAGCTGATCTCCGCGTAACGCTGTGGCCATCGCCGGCCGCCGCTAACCGCAAACGTTAGCCTCCGTCAATCTCGCGTGCACTTGACAACGCGCTAGGATGACACCATAATGGTTCCATAACGTAACCACAACGGAGTCTTAGCATGCCAAGCCTCACAGTCAAGAATATTCCTTCTGACCTGTACGAACTGCTCAAGCAGTCCGCGGCGGGCAATCGCCGCAGCCTCAACAGCGAAATCATCGCTTGCATTGAGCAACGTGTCCGAGGGCGAAAAATCGATCCCGAGGCCTTGCTGGTGCGCGCCCGGCAACTGCGGCAGAAAACCCAACGCCATCCTCTGACGGACCGGGAATTCACAGCGGCCAAGCTGGCAGGGCGCCCATGATCGTTGTGGACACCAATCTGATCGGCTATCTGTATTTGGAGAATTCCTCTTCTGCGCTGGCCGAACAAGCCCTGCTCAAATATCCACATTGGGCCGCGCCGATCTTATGGCGGAGCGAGTTCCGGAATGTGCTGGCGCTTTATCTTCGCAAGCACTGGTTGTCGTTGGACGAGAGCCAGCAGATCATGAGTGAGGCGCTCCACTCGATGGCGGATCGGGAGTATGAGGTTGATTCTGAACAGGTGCTCCGGTTGGTGACCCAAAGTACCTGCTCAGCGTACGATTGCGAGTTTGTGGCGCTGGCCCAAGAGCTTGGGACGTATCTAGTGACGGCAGACAAGCAGATTTTGAGAGAATTTCCCCAAGTGGCGGTGTCGTTGGCTGCATTTGTTAGCGGTCTGGCTTAAGGCGGCCAGCCCCGCCATCCAGCCGAAGTGGCTCGGCCAGCGCTCCACCACGCGGCTGATTCCGGCCGTTGTGCGCGAGACTATCACGCAGATTTCCCTGACTGCGCCTGGCTGCATTGTTGGAAGCATACCGGCACCTCAAGCGTTCCATTTCTCCCATTTTCAGGCAGCATGTACCTGATTCCCCACAGAATATGGAATACCCACACCACAAGTCTTGATGTGTTCCGTGGTTTCTGCTGATGGACGTTCGCTCAAGAGGCGGAAGATTCCGCAAGCAAGGCTGCGGCTGTGTCCCACGAAGCGCGCACGACGGTTCCCTTTCCCAAGACCGACTGGATCGAAAACGATCCTCCGGAAAGCTCCGTCCGTTCCCTCATGCTGGTCAGACCCAACCCCCTGTGTGACCCATGCCCGGCGAGCGTGCTTCCAAGGTCGAACCCCTGGCCATTGTCGCTGACCGTCAACTCCAGCCGATCGTGGTTCTTTTTCAGAGAAAGCGAGACCACATCTCCTTTGCTGTGCTTGGCGGCATTGTTGGTGGCTTCCTGCAGGACGCGGTACAGCGTGATCTTCAGCTGTTCGGGAACTTCTTCTTCCAACACATCGATCTCCCGCAAGATCCGCATTTTCGAATAGATGTTCTGAAACTCCCGGCAGTACCAACTGATGGTTGCCAGAACTCCAAGATCACTCAAAATCGTAGGCCACAGGTCTCTGGAAATGCGCCGGATCTCGTCGATGCCGCTCTGGATCACGGAAATGACCGCTGTCAGGGACTGCTGGCAGGGATGATCGCCGCTGCAGGCAGCCCTCTGCAAGCTGCTTTCGACGCCAAACTTGATTGCCGTTAAGATCTGGCCGATGCCGTCGTGCAACTCCTTTGCGATGCGCTTCCTTTCGCTCTCCTGAGCATCGAGAAGTTGAGAGGAGAGCGCTTGCAGCCGCCGATGCGATTCTCTCAGTTCTTCTTCCGCGCGTTTGTGTTCGATCGCGTAGCGGATCGAGCGATCCAGGAGATGTGCGTTGATCTGACTCTTGATGAGGTAGTCCGCCGCTCCGCCTCTCATTGCCTCGAGGTCTACCTGGTAGTCTCCCTGGCGCGCCAGGAAAATGATAGGTGCTCTGCAGCCCATTTCCCTTGCTTCCCGCAAGAGCTCGAGGCCGGTACGATCGCCGAGGCAGTAGTCGAGAAGGCACAGGTCGTACCCGCAGTTTCGGATCGCCGCCAGCGCAGTCTCGTAAGACGATTCCCATTTCAGGACGTACCTGGATGGCGCAATCTGGGACAGCAGGTCGCGCACAAGGACGTAATCGCCCTCATCATCTTCGACCAGGAGAACCTTAACCTGAGGGTCGTTCATGTTCCTTTTCCTTCTCGCCTATCCAGCAGCCGGACGATTTCAAGCCAATATTGCGCGAGCGACTCGACGAGCTCGACCAACGCATCAAAGGCTGCCGGTTTGGTGTTAAACGAATCGGCCCCGCAATCGTAGCTGCGCAGGGCATCCACTGCCTTCATCGGGCCCGAGTTCCCCCATCCTCTGCAGGATTATCCGTCTCTTATGATATCCCGCTGCAGATTTTGATCAATCGCGAAGTTGGCCGCTGACGAAAGACACGAGATTGGCGACCTCAGGGTCTCAGACCACGATGCGGGGCAACTGAGGATTGATTCTGGAAACCACTTCATAACTGATGCTGCCGATCTTTCCTGCGACGGTCTCAGCGGAAATGGAGTCGCTTCCCTGGCTGCCGAGCAAGACGACTTCGTCTTCGAGGCCGGCCTGTGGGATGTTGGTTACGTCGACCATGATCATGTTCATGCACACGCGTCCGCGCACGGGAGCGCGGCGGCCGTGAATGAGCACATAACCGATGCTTGAGAGTCTTCGGTCGTACCCTTCGTAGTAGCCGACGGGGAGAACCGCAAGCCTGGTGTCCTGCGTAGCCAGATCGGTGCAACCGTACCCGATGGACGACCCTGACGGAACCGTCTTGATCTGGGCGATGCGCGTCTTCCAAGTCAACACCGGCTCCAGCGCGTTCAGCGCCACTCCGGCCTGCAGAGCGCTGATCTTGGTTTCCTTCGAGGGCCACAATCCATAGAGACCGATGCCGACGCGCGCCAAGCTGAACAAAGTGTTGGGAAACAGGATCGCGGCTGCCGTGCAGGCAGTGTGCCGGATCGGGACGGAAACGCCGTTGTCCTCCAGCAGGCTGCAAGCCTCGACGAAGCTGCTCAGTTGGCGCTCGGCGAAGCCGTGTTCGGTCACATCCTCAATGTTCGCGTAATGCGTGGACAGCCCTTCGAGATTGAGGTAGGAGTGCCTGCGAACTGCTTGCGCCAGCCGCGGCAGGTCCTCGCCGCTCACACCCTGCCGATTGGTCCCGGTTTCCACTTTGATATGCAGTCTCGCAACCCGCTTCAACCGGTCGGCAATGGCGCCCAGGCGATCGATGGTCTCGCGGTTGTAAACAGTCAGACGCACATCGAGCGCCACCGCTTCTTCAAGCAGCGAATAAGGGACGTAGGCAAGACAGATCATCGGGGCCTGGAAGCCCTCGTTTCGCAGAAGGGCCGCCTCGTCCACCGTGTTGATGGCAAGCCAATCGGCTCCCGCCTCCAGCACAACTCGAGAGGTCTCGACGAGACCGTGGCCGTAAGCATTCGCTTTGACCACGGCCGCCAGCTTGACGCCGGCGCCAATGCGCGCCTTGAAACGCCTGACGTTGTTGGTCAGCGCTTGGCGGCTGATTTCGACCCAGCTCAGGAATCGATCGCAGTTCATGCGCATAACTATAGAGTATGTGGGAACACAGCGCCACATGCTATTATTCTATCCAACACGTCGCATCCAAATAGCCGTCGATGCAGGAAAAGAAGGTCAGGCGACGACAACGCTGGTAAAGGAAAGTGATAGTCCGGTACGAGCGGTGTAAACTCTTCTGCTTTCAGAAGCGTACTAATTGGATCAAGGAGGTGTTGAGATGCGAAGTCGTACGGTCTTGGTATTTGTTGCCGGCGCTCTGTTGGCGTCCGGCGCGGCACTCGCGCAAACAGCGCCCAACCAGGCCGTCCCGGCTCAGCCCGCCAGGCTTGCTTTCGAGGTGGCTACCGTCAGGCCTGCTGCGCCCCTTGATCTGGCGAAGCTCGCGCAGGAAGTCGCGCAAGGTCAAATGCCGCGCCTTGGCGTACGCGTGGATCGGGCTCGAGCCGAGTACCGGTACATGTCGCTGCAAGAGCTGATGGTTCTGGCCTACAACGTGCAGGCCCACCAGATTTCGGGCCCGGATTGGATAGCCACCCAGCGATTCGACATCGTGGCAAAGTTGCCGGAGGGCGCCACCAAGGATCAAACCAACCAGATGCTGCAGAACCTGCTTGAGGAACGCTTCAAGATGACGCTGCATCGGGAGACCAAGGGGCACCCGGTGTTCGCGCTGCTGGTCGCCAAGGACGGGCCGAAATTGAAAGAATCGCCGCCCGACGCCGCCGAGCCGCTCGACACCAACGCTCCCCTTAAACCCGGCGAGGTGCAGATGGATACCGACTCAGGCCCGATCCGCATCAGCAGGGGCAGCGACGGCAGCTCCACCATCAACATGGGGGCCAGAGGCACAGTGACCACCAGAATGGACCTGAGCACGCAGACGATACACATGGAATCCTCCAAGGTGACGATGTCCGGCTTCGCTCTCATGCTGACGCGAATCTTGCAGACGGGCGGGGCGGGCAGCCGTCCGGTGGTCGACATGACCGACCTCAAAGGGAATTATCAAGTAGCACTCGACATTCCCTTGGCCGATTTGATGGCCATGGCGCGGTCTGTAATGCCGGAATTGGCCGGGGCCGCCACTCCTCCAGCCGGGGAGCCCGCCGGTATCGCCTCGGAACCCGGCGGCGCTACGTCGGTTTTTGCCTCGGTAAAGGCGCTCGGCCTCCGGCTGGAACAACGCAAAGCACCTATCGAACAGTTAGTCATCGACCATGTGGAAAAGACGCCCATCGCAAACTAGGAAACTGGGGAAACTGGAATAACCTACCGCCAGTACTCTTGCCCGCTCCACTACAGCAAGAGAATGCTTCAGCGTTTTCTCCTTTGCCCGGCCAATCATCCCAAGTTCTTGATCCAAAAAGGATGCAATTACCTACGTCGAGAAACCCCTTCATGTCGCAGCCAGATTCCTTATGGGTCCGCGCGGTTTGTAGACCTTTATAAAAAGCGCACCAGCGTGGAACGCGTCTTCTCGAGATTGCTCTCCCTTGCCATGCAGCGTCCGACGGTTCATGGGTTGCGGGCTGTGCGCAATTCCTGTACCGTAGCGCACATCACCGTGCTCCTCGTCGCGCTCGCAGCGCACGATCAGGGGCACACTGACAAGCTGGCGTTCGTGCGATCATATGTGCCAAACTTCATGTCGGAAGCATGATCTTCTCAAAACTGACTTTCGTGAAGCCCTATTATTCATGAAGTTCTGCGGCAAGGCGTGCAATCACGTTCAGAGCCGCGACCGTCAGGGAGCGGGTGGGATTGCACAAATCCCACCACACGCGAAATCGACAGCCCAGCCGCTCGCTCACGGCTCCGTGCGGCGCGGACATCGATGCGGCGTATCGCGGCTATCCATGACATCAGTCATGACGGAGACACCGCTGGTCCTTCCTATCCGCGGGAGTTGGAGCAGTCGGCCTTCGAGGGCCGGCGGGCTGGTGCCGAGTTGCCGGCAAGGGCAGCGGATATAGCCGACCCGGTGCGTGGGAGATTCGTGCGGCCTTCCCTGACAAACTTATGATATCCTCCAGCCTGCAGCGAAAACCCAATACTCATTTCCCATGAACCGAAGAGCAAAGATTGTAGCCACCATTGGTCCCGCCAGTAATAAGGAAGAGAAGATCGAGAAACTCATCCTGGCAGGAATGGACGCCGCACGCTTGAACTTCTCTCACGGCGATCCTCAGACCCATGCGGCCTGGGCGATGTGCCTGCGTGCCGCCGCTGCGCGCGTCGGCCGGCCCATAACGATTCTCCAGGATCTGCAGGGCCCGAAGATTCGCGTCGGTACATTGGATAAGCCGTTTACGCTGGAGATCGCGAGTGGCGTTGCACTTTACCCGCAGGGAGAAGATCCGCCCGCAGCAGGTGAACGGCTACTTTCCATTCCGGTCGACTTCCCGCAGTTATTCACTGCGGTCAAAGCCGGCGATCGGATTCTCATCGACGATGGCCGGATAGATTTGCGGGTGCAGGACGCCGGTCCGGACCGCGTGTACGCGGAAGTCGTCTCCGGAGGCGTACTGTCTTCTCACAAGGGAATCAACCTGCCCGGCGTCCGGCTCGATATCCCCGCATTTACTGAAAAGGATGCCGATGATCTGTCTTTCGGCCTCTCCATGAATGTCGACGCGGTAGCGATGTCGTTTGTCCAGACCGCCGAGGATCTGAGGAAAATCGAAGAGATGGTCAAGTCGCGCGGCACGAGCCGCCCGCTGGTGATCGCCAAACTGGAATGCCCGGATGCCCTGAGAAACCTGGAGGAAATCCTGGACGCGGCTGACGGCGTGATGGTGGCCCGCGGCGACCTGGGAGTGGAAATGGCCCCGGAGGATGTTCCGGCCGCGCAGAAACGCATCATCCAGGCTGCGAATCGCAAAGGCAGAATTGTCATTACGGCCACGCAGATGCTTGAATCGATGATTCACAAGCCGCTTCCTACACGTGCCGAAGCCTCGGATGTCGCGAATGCCGTCTACGATGGGTCGGACGCGGTCATGCTGTCAGCCGAGACCGCTTCCGGCGACTATCCAGTGGAGAGTGTGGAAATGATGGACCGCATTGTCCGCGAGGCTGAGCAGAATTACAGTCTCTGGGGGCACGGCCAGGTGCTGGAAGGAGATGGTCACGATGACGCGGTGGCCATCGCCCGTGCTGCAAGAGAGCTTGCTCATGATCGGGACGTCCAGGCGATTGCCGTCTTCACGCGCACCGGGCGAACTGCCATCCTGATGTCGAAAACCCGTCCGCGCGTGCCGATCCTGGCATTCACGCCGGTCCCTGAAACATATCGGCGCCTGGCCCTGCCCTGGGGAGTGACACCCTACAATATCCCCTGGGCGGACACGGTGGAGGAGATGATACACCACGTCGAAACGGCGTTACGAGCCACCGGGCTTTTGCATCCCGGCGGACAAGTCGTGCTGATCACGGGATTCCCGGTGCGTGATTCCCATGAGCCGAATATGACGTTGCTCCATACAATTCGGTAAATCGCCCCATTCAGTTCCTCGTGCGCCTGGGAAACTGGGGACGCTCACCTATTCCGCCGTTTGAGTTATACAACCCAGGTGGACCGGCAAACGCAGAATAGGTGAGCGTCCCCAGTTTCCGCGGTTTCCTCTCGATCAGAGGCAGGGTTCAGAGGTTCTTTCTCAAGCCGTTGGCGCACACCGGCTCTTGTGAAGCCAGTGTTCGTTCCAGGACCGCGAGGTTTGCCTGACTGCTGCTGCGCGCCGGGTGATGCAAATGGTACTGAATGGCCCGATGCCTCACCCAACAAAACCTGGCGCCTGCCCGGCGCAAGCGGCACTCGATCTCCGTATCTTCCCCTCCATAACCGACGAAATCTTCGTTGAAGCCGTTGATCTCTTCGAGGAGCGATCTCTCGAGCGAGAAATTGGAACCCAAAAGCGTCACTTTCTTGCGGTTGACCCAGCGGTGCAACGTGCGATTTCGCAGCACGAATCCTTCGTCCCAGTGGCCCCCGCGGCTGAACAGCACATCCAGGACTTTGGCCGGCGTGACTCGTTCCAGCTTTCCTGCCAAAACATCCTGCGGTGTCAAGCAGTCCGAAATTCGCTTGCTCAGATGCACCCGCCTGCCGCAGAGAACGACGCGCGATCCGCTGCCGGCAACATGCGCCTCAACGAAATACCGGTGGGGGATGCAATCGGCGTCCGCGAAGATCAGGTAGCGCGCAGGAGATTCCCGCACCGCCTGGTTCAAGATCTTAGCCCTGCGAAACCCTTCGTCACGCTGGGATGTGTACTCAATCGGAAAGGGAGCGTGCGGCGCAAAGGCGTCAACAAAGGTGCGAACCTCGGGCCCCGACCCGTCGTCGGCAATAAAGACCTCAAAATCGCGCGCGGACTGACGGCTGTAGCCAGTCAGCACCAGCTCCAACGCCCGCACCGAGTTGTAGACTGGAATGATTACAGCTGTCTGCGGATTCATTTCCCAGTCGCGGCTTTGGCGCGCGACGCCTCGACGCCGCACTCCATAGAGGACACGGTCTCTGCCTACTTAGATCTACGCGGGGCGAAGCGGTAGCAGTAGAAGGCGCCCAACAGCAACAGCAGCCCACCCCACCAGATCGCCGGCCGGAGTTGAGCCATGACCACTGGGTGCTCCGGCGGCACAAACAGCTCATACACGCCGGTGCCGAAGATCAGGGCTCCATACGCCAGCAACAGGATCCCAATGAAGAACCAGATCGAGACGCGTTTTGCCGGATCACTCATACGCACCCTACCAGAAGATGATTTGGAGGACCACCCACACACCCGCCACTACTGCCGCCCAGAAAATCGGACGCTTGTATATGGGTAAATGCCCGGACGACGGCAGCTTGGTCAGGCCATAGACCAAGCCTTCCATCTCCTTGTCGGCCTTCGGCTTGGTAAGCAGGCTGACAACCACGGTCACTACCACGCAAACGATCCAAGACCACAAAGCACGGTACATGTTTTCCGCCATGTCCTTGGCGTTGCTGGAAAGGGCAATGTACTTCAGCGCAGTCGGATCCATTTTGACCCAAGCCCACATCCCGATCGAGGACGTAGTTCCCGCCAGCAGACCCCAGAAACCTCCCGCCGGCGTTGCGCGCCGCCACAACATGCCCAGCAGGACCGTGCCGAACAAGGGGGCGATGAAAAAACTGAAGAGCGCCTGGACATAGTCCATGATGCTCTTGAACTGCATGACCAGATATGCCGTGCCAATGCTGACCAGCACGCCCAGAATCGTGCACCAGCGGCCGACGGTCACAAAGTGCCGGTCGGTCCGCACCTTTCGCAGAATCGGCCTGTAGATGTCGTAAGTCCAGACCGTGGCAAATGCACTCACATTGCCCGCCATGCCGGACATGAAGCCGGCGATCAGCGCCGTGATGCCAAGCCCCAGGAGCCCTGGCCCGCAGTAACGCGCCAGCATGATGGGGAGCACTTCATTGTAGCTGTGACCGCCCGTGGCAATCGCTTGGGCCTCAGGAAGCAGCTTCATCGGCAACACGGCCAACCCAAGCAGGCCGGGCAGGATCACGATAAAGGGCACCATCATCTTGAACACCGAGCCGATAATGGGCGCCAGCTGCGCCGAGCGCATGTCCTTTGCCGACAGAACCCGCTGCACAACCAGAAAATCGGTAGTCCAGTACCCGAATGAGATCACCCAGCCGAGACCAAAAACAATCCCCGTCCAGTGGATCCCCATCGGGTTGTCGGTGAAGGAACCCATGGTCCGCCAGAGATGCGTGTAGTCCGTCCGGGCAAGATTCAGTTGGATCTTCTGGACCATTCCGTTCCAGCCGCCTGCCTCGATCAGGCCAATGATGGGAATCAAGAGCGCTCCGGCCCAAATCAAGACAAACTGCAGCACCTCATTGAGGATTGCCGACAGCAGGCCGCCAAGCGCGACGTAGATGGCCACCGTCAACGACGACACCCAGATGCTGAAGTAGATGTTCCAACCAAGCACGACCTTCAGGACGAGCGCCATGGAGTACATATTGATGCCGCTCATCAGCACCGTCATAAACCCGAAGGACACTGCCGCCAGGGCTCGCGAGGACTCGCCATAACGAAGTTTCAGATACCCGGGCACCGAGTGGGTCTTGGAAATGTAATAAAAGGGCATCATGACGATGCCCAGAAAGAGCATGGCCGGAATGGCGCCGATCCAATACCAGTGCGTGGCCAGAATGCCGTACTGATAGGATGCCGCCGCCCAGCCCATCAGCTCGAGCGATCCCAGATTGGCCGATAGAAAACTCAGACCGGCGATCCATGCCGTCATCTCGCGCCCGGCCAAAAAGAAATCCTCGCCCGTCCGAGCGAACTTCTTCAGATAAAAACCGATGCCCAGCACGAAGCCGAAATAGAGAACTATGATCAGCAGGTCGACCCTGCTGAGGGACAAAAGCCGAGTAGGCGTTCCCGCCAAAAGGAGTGGATGCTGGAAGAGGTAGTTGAGCATGCGCCTCCTACGAAGGGTCTGTTGTCAGATGCACCCGCGCATTGTACACATTCCCGGGTAAAGCAAGCAGCGAAAATGTAACGAGTCTTAACAAATGCGGAGGAAGCGGCAGGAGCCGCCGGGCCATCGCCCACCGGCCCACGAAGAGTCGGATACCTACAAGGCGCTTTTCACACCGCACACCGGCTTCATGGAATTGTGGCAGCCCGACGTGGAGTTGGTCCTGGACTTGGATGAAGACGTGGATCTGGACATTTTTTATTTGCCACATTATCGAGCGCGCGCTGGCAACGGACAGGAAAGACCAGAGAGCTGTCCTGACGCAAAAGCGGACCACGTCGACGTCCAGGTCCACGCCCAAGTCCAAGCACCACGCAAGCAGTACGACAGCCGTTGTCCTCGAGACGTGATGAGCTGTGTTATCATTGTTGCCTTACGGCAAAGCCGTGCCGGGATACCGATAGTTCGAGCACCTGACCCATGGAAATCCAGCCTCCGTCAACCGGGCGGTCGGACCAAAACGCCGGTGCAGCGGCGACTCCCCCTTCGGCCGCTCCCGTTCTGGAGCCGCAGATTCGTCGCGGACCGGCCGGATTAATTGGGCGCATGGTTCGTTTCCTGCACAGGCACGAGACTCTGCTGTGGTGGATGCACAGCAGCTATGCCCTGCTCTTCGGCGTTGGGGTGATGTGGCTCGGCGCCAAGAATTTCACCTATCTGCGGCTCATCGTCTTTCACATCAGCTTTATCTGGCTGACCAGCCTCTTTCTGCCCGCGATCGTGAACCGCTCGTGGCTTTCGCCGAGATGGCGCGAGCGCACGCGCCTGGCAATCAACTATTTCAACAAGAATTTCTACCAGCAGCTGCTGTTTTTCCTCCTGCCCGTCTACTACGCCAGCACGACGTTCGGCTCGCGCAACATGTGGTTTCTCGCCTTGCTGGCGATTTCGGCCGTCCTGTCGACCATGGACATCGTTTACGATCGGTACCTGTCGGCGCGCTGGCCGCTGACGGCGCTGTTCTTCATGTTCAACCTGTTCGCTTCGATCAATGTCATGCTTCCGCTGCTGTGGTCGGTAAGCCATCAATGGGCTTTCTGGATCAGCGGGGCGCTGGCGCTCGGCGGATTCGCGAGCATGCTGTACCGCCTGTCGGGACTGCGCGGGAATCGAGCAAAACTGCTTCTGGCAGCAGCCGCTCTTGGATTGTTCCTGATTATCGAATTCTTCCGGCCGCTCATCCCGCCGGCCCCGCTGAGCCTGGGCAGTGCCCAATTCGGCAGGTCGGTTCGGTCGCTGCGTATTGTCTCACCGCTCCATTCGCTCCCCACCGGCCCTGGAAAAATCGCGGTGTTGACGGCTATCAAAGCCCCCATGGGACTGCAGGAGAGCGTCCGGCACGTCTGGTATCTCGACGACAGAGCCATCTTTGCTTCTGACCTCCATCCAGTCACAGGCGGCCGCAAAGAAGGCTACCGCCTGTGGACTCAAATCACCTGGAGACCAGGATTCGCGGGCCGGGTTCTGAAGGTAGACGTTGAAACGCAAGGCGGCCAGCTGATCGGCCGCGCGCAACTCAAGCAATAGGGGTCGCAGCCTTTCGGATTATTGGCATGCAACGTCTGAATCGCAGTGATAAACATCGAACAAGGCAGATGCAACGCCACGACAAGAGGAAAGGAACAGGGTTATGCTTCGACCACGATTGTTGGTTCTTGCTGTGTCAGTGCCCATCCTCGCAATCGGCTTTTACGTCACGGGCAATCCTTCCGTTACGCAACCTCAGGCGTCAACGTCTGAGGCCCAAACTCCACCTGTGCGCGAGCAGCTCCTTCTCGATGTCGGGTGGAAGTTTGCCCTGGGAGACGCAGCCGATGTCAAAGGAGACTTCGGGTATGGCTCCGGCGAGCTCTTTGCTAAAGCCGGCAGTGGCGTCGGTCCAATCAATCCTAATTTCAACGACAGCTCCTGGCGCGCCGTGGACGTGCCTCATGACTGGGCGGTCGAGCTCCAATTTGTGAATGTGCAGGACAGCACGCTCACGTCCCATGGATACAAGCCGATCGGCAGACAATTCCCCAAAACGACGATCGGCTGGTATCGCCGCGCCTTTTTCATTCCCAAGACGGATGAGAACCGACGCTTCACCGTGAAGTTCGACGGAGTGTTCCGAGATTCTATCGTCTGGCTGAACGGACATTACCTCGGACGCAATCTCAGCGGATACAGCGAGTTCGGTTTCGACATCACCGACTATATTCGATACGGAGGGAAGAACCAGCTGGTCGTTCGCGTGGATGCCAGCCAGGCGGAAGGATGGTTCTACGAGGGCGCCGGAATCTATCGTCACGTCTGGCTCCTCAAACATGACCCGGTCCACATCCCGGAATACGGCATCTTTGTGCACTCCCTGGTAACCGGAAACTCGGCGCGGGTCGCCGCGGAAACCGAAATATGGAACCAGCGCGACATTGCCGCCGTTTGCGATTTGCAGTCCGATATCATCGACGAACAAGGAAAGAAGGCCGGCAGCGCGACCATACTCGGTGTCCGCCTGGCAGGGGGCGAACGCCGCACCGTGCAGCAGCAGATCACGGTCGCCGGCCCCAAACTATGGTCGCTTGAGACTCCCCATCTGTACAAGCTCGTGACACAGGTGTCGTCGGCAGGCAAGCAACTCGACAAAGTGAGCACCACCTTCGGCATCCGCACGATCCTCTTTGACAAGGACAAAGGATTCTTTCTCAACGGCAAGTCGGTCAAGATCCTGGGAACGTGCAATCACCAGGATCACGCCGGCGTCGGCTCTGCTCTTCCGGACCGCTTGCAGCACTACCGGATCGAGCGGTTGAAGGAGATGGGTTCCAATGCGTACCGCACGAGCCACAATCCGCCCACGAAGGAGTTGCTCGATGCGTGCGACCGGCTGGGCATGCTGGTCATGGATGAGAACCGGCTGATCGGAAGCAGTCCGGAAATGATGAGCCAGTTCGAAAGGCTCATTCTCCGCGACCGGAACCATCCTTCGGTGATCATCTGGTCCCTCGGAAACGAGGAGGGCGGCATTCAAAACACCGATACAGGCCGAAGACTTGCGCAGGCGCTGCTGCGGCGCCAGCAGCGGCTGGACCCGACGCGGCTGTCCACGTATGCCGCCAACAACGGCAACCAGTATGAAGGCATCAACGAGGTTGTGCCCGTCCGCGGCGTCAACTACATGACCGTATGCGACATCGACAGATATCGGAAGGATCATCCCGATCAGATCATCATGGGAAGCGAAGAAGCAAGCACGCTCTGCACCCGCGGCATTTATGCCAACGACAAGGAACGAGGTTACGTGTCCGATTACGACGCGAACGCGCCGAGATGGGGCGCGAAGACCGAGCCTGTGTGGAAGTTCTACGCCGCCAGGGCGTGGCTCGCAGGCGCCTTTATCTGGACCGGCTTCGACTATCGCGGCGAACCGACTCCGTATGCTTGGCCCTGCATCAACTCGCACTTCGGCGTCATGGACACGTGCGGCTTTCCGAAGAACAACTTCTACTACTACCAAGCGTGGTGGTCGGACAAGGACATACTTCACATCTACCCGCACTGGAACTGGAAAGGAAAGGAGGGCCAGCCGATCGACGTCTGGTGCCAGAGCAACGCTGAGGCTGTGGAACTCTTCCTCAATGGCAAGAGCCTTGGCAAGCAGACCATGCAACCGAACTCGCACCTCGAATGGAAGGTGCCGTATGAGCCGGGAACTCTGGAAGCTCGAGCCGTCCGAAACGGCCGGAACTTGGCCGCCAGAGTAGAAACCACCGGCGCGGCAGCGGCCATTGTGCTCAAGCCGGACCGTTCCTTGATCCGCGCCGATGGAGAGGACGTCAGCGTGGTGAACGTGACTGCTCTCGATGCTCAAGGCCGAGAGGTGCCGGATGCCGGCAACCTGATCCGGTTCGAACTCGCCGGCAGCGGCAGGATCCTGGGCGTCGGCAACGGCGATCCGAGCAGCCACGAAGCGGACCAGTACTTATCGGGCGGCTGGCAGCGCAGCCTGTTCAACGGCAAGTGCCAGGTCATTGTCCAATCTCTGCGCCAAGACGGCACCATCCAACTGAAGGCCACCTCCGACGGCCTCAAGGATGCGGCCGTGGCGATTCGCGCTGAAGCGTGCGAGCCGCGCCCCTACCTGAAGCCATTTACCCCCGAAACTGTGAACAATCTTGCACGCGGCCGAAGGGTCGAATACAAGCCGACTTGGGACCCACGTTTCCCGGCAGCGGGCGCCGCTGCCCTGGTCGACGGCATCCTCGCGGATTCGGACTACCAGAACGGCCTCTGGCAGGGCTTCGAAAAGAGCGACCTTGAGGCGGTCGTTGATCTCGGCAGGAATATGCCCGTCGCCCAACTCCGAACCGATTACCTGCAGGATATCGGAGCGCGCATCTTCCTCCCGGTAACGGTCGAGTACGCAGTCTCAACGGATGGGAAGGAATTCAAGACTGTCGCGACGATTGCAAATGACATGCCGGTGGATAAGGCCGGCGCTTTCATCAAGCAGTTCGTCGCGCTGCTGGATAAAGCTCCGGTGCGCTACATCCGCGTCCGAGCGAAAAACCTGGGCGTTTGCCCGCCCGGCCACCGTCAGGCCGGCCAGCCCGCCCGCCTCTTCATCGACGAAATCATCGTCCAGTGAGGACTGATGAAAGCGGACCCTGCTTCTCCTCGAATACCTTCGCCCGGGCTTGCGCGGCGCCTGGGCTTGTTCGACGCCACGATGATCGTCATGGGCGGGATCGTGGGATCAGGCATCTTCATGAATCCTTACGTAGTCGCCCGCCAGGTGCACAGCTCTGCATTGATCCTGGCCGTATGGGCCTTCGGGGGATTGATTGCCCTCGCCGGTGCCTTCATTTACGCGGAGCTTTCGGCGCGGCGGCCGCAGGTCGGCGGACAATACGCCTACATCCGTGAGGCGTACCACCCCCTGGTGGCATTCATTTACGGCTGGGCGCTGCTGCTTGTCACCCAAACTGGAGGAATGGCCGCGGTTGCCGTCACCTTCGCGCGCTATTTCGTGGAGCTCACATGCGTCCCGGCGGCGGATTGGCTCATCGGCGTGCTGGCACTCAGCGCGCTCACGGCAATCAACTGTCTCGGCGTGAAGTCCGGCAGCACCACGCAGAGCATTTTGATGGTCTTGAAGATCGTGGCCATCGCGGCGCTGGTTGGGTGCGGCCTATTGCTGGGAGGCCACCGGGCGGGAGACGCCGCCGCAGGCCCGATCCTCGACCGTCCCATCTCGCTCGATCTGCTGACAGCCATCGGTGCTGCCATGGTGCCGGTGCTGTTTGCCTACGGAGGATGGCAAACGGCGTGCTTCATCGCCAGCGAGGTGCGCGAGCCGCGCAAGAATATGCCGCGCGGGCTGATCATCGGCGTGATCGGAGTGATTCTGCTCTACCTGGGTGTGAACTTTGCCTGCGTGCGCGTCCTGGGAACCTCGGGGCTTGCGCGGACCACCACGCCTGCTACCGACGTCATGCGCTGCGTTCTTGGCGATACTGGTTCCCGGCTGATAGCGGCCGGCATCGCCATTTCCACTCTCGGTTTCCTCAGCCAGTCCATGCTTACCGCCCCGCGCGTCTACTACGCCATGGCAGAAGACGGGCTCTTTTTCAAGCGTGTCGGCTGGATTCATCCGCGCACGCGAGTGCCCGCGACCGCGATCATTCTGCAAGGGGTGTGCGCCATCATCATTGCGCTCTCAGGACGTTACGAACAGATTTTGAACTACGTCGTTTCGGTCGACTTCATATTCTTCGGCTTGAGCGCGACCTGCGTCTTTGCCTTGCGCTGCCACGACAGAGGCGCCGGAACGGCGGCTTCCGGTTATAATATCCCCGGGCACCCGGTGACGACCGTGCTGTTCGCCGCCGCTAGCTGGCTGGTGGTTGCTAACATGGTCTTTAAGTACCCGACAAACACCGTCATCGGCCTGGCGATCATGCTT
>Ga0315282_10002636_pt1 | contig 32755 bp, 29 predicted proteins | sample YL17G07_20_MG_FD_203693 | JGI IMG/M metagenome (GOLD analysis project Ga0315282, IMG submission 203693) | Sediment microbial communities from Yellowstone Lake, YNP, Wyoming, USA - YL17G07_20 | ecosystem: Environmental > Aquatic > Freshwater > Lake > Sediment | place: USA: Wyoming | collected...
CTGGCCTAAACTTCGAATGCAGGAGAAAGAAGGTCATCTGAAAGCCGTGTGAGGGAAAACTTCACGCACGGATTGATGAGGAGGAGATGGCGAAATCAATTAGAGGAAACCATCTCTTTACTCTACTAAAATGAATCAAAATATTTGTATGAAAGAATTTGTTCCAGAAAAAGCTCTATGCAAAAAAGATTCCAATAAAGGTTATGAGCTAAATAGCGTGGATGATGGAATCTATTTAAACTTGGGTTATGAAGTTGATACAAACAATCAATTTGGTTGTAGTGGAAAAAGATGCTTTTCTTTAGCGCTTCCAAAGTATATCAATAGAAATCTGGAAACTTTTGAAGTTCTGGGGTTATTACAGGCAGAGATGGGCAAGCAACATGATGGTAAGATTGTTTTTTGCAATCATGAGCACAGGCTTGTCAATAAAGTAATTATATGGTTTGAAAAAGAGTTCAACTTATTAAAAGATGTGTGGAAATGGTATGTAAAAGTCAATATTAATGAACCTTTAGATCACAAATATAGAAGAGAAGTGGAAGAAAAAGTTATTACTTATTGGATCAAAAAGAGTGGTTTATCTTTACAGCAGGCTTATCCGAAAAAAGTCAGTTATATTAAAAATACTATGAATAAAAAGTTAAGATTCTATGATTATGGCACTTTGATAATCGATTACGCTTCTAATTTGTTTAGTCAAATAATAAAAAACTTTGTCAAAGAAATGACTAATGATATGCTACTTTATGAAAAATGTGAAATAAGGGCTTTTCTGAGAGGAATTCTAGCAGGTGAGTCCTGTGTTGAAATTCATAATCCTTCCAAGAAGTTTAGAGTCCACCTTTCGGTTACTAATGAAGATGAAAAGTTGATTTATCATAATTGCCTTATAAAATTAGGAGTCAATAATATAATATATCCTTTAGATAAGCTGGTAATTTCAAAAAAAGAAAATAATTTAGAATTACTAAAACAAAAATTAATGACTCTAAGTCCTAAAAAATATAATAAATTTTTGAGAATGATGAGTCTTTATAATGATTTTGAAGGTCTAAAAGAGTGGAGGTATAATCTTCAGAAACCATATAACAAAGTTCCTCAAAAGAAAATAAATAAAATAGTAAGGTTACATAATAGACATCCAGATTGGCCTGCTTGGAAAATGGCAGAACAAGTTGGTGTAAGTGCTATAAAAGTCCAAAGAGTAAGAAAAGAGAGCGATTTAGGTGTTGGAAGGCCAAAGACGCCGAAATATATTATCGCAAAAATAATTGAAATCCATAATCAAAATCCTTCTTTGCATGCATATGAAATTGCAGAATTGCTTGGAGTTCATGTTAATGTGGTATGGAGAATTAGAGGGAAATACAAATTGAAAAAGAAAGCTTTTTAAATAAATCTTGAGTTCTCTTAATTGAATTTAACAAGGTGGTTAAGACGATCATACCAATACGATGTTTTTCATGTGGAAAGCCAGTTGCTCACCTTTGGGAAGAATTCTGCGAAAGAGCTCAAAAAGGAGAGGACAAAAAGAAGATAATGGATGAGCTTGGCTTGGAGAGATATTGCTGCAGGGCATTATTTTTAGGCCATGTTGATCTCATTGATAAATCAGCCCAGTTTAAGAAATTTTAATTTTCTAGTACCACAACCCACTGGACATCTTCTTGAGTAGAGTATTTAAATAAACTCTTTTATTAAAAAAGAGGGTACTTAAAACTCATAATATTTTTTTTCAGATGCAAAAACCAATTATGGAGTTGATTTAAGCATCCCTTTTTAACATTAAGTTGAGTTTATTAACATGAAGGTTCATATAAACCGATTGCCTTTGAAAAGGAATTATGTAACGTTGAAACAAGAATTTCATAATGAATTGGCAGAGAGATTGCTCCAAGTTGGAGGGAGTATAGATGGTGCAGGCAAATTAGTAGGAATTGCAGATACAGTCATGGGAAGAATTATTAAAAAAGAGAGAAAACGAAGAATAAGGATTGACTTTCTGCTGAACATACTTAATTTGTTAGGTATTTCTTTGGAAAAAGCTGAGAGTAATGTTATTTGGATAGGCAATAATCAGAGTAATGGAATTGAAAATCCAAAATTACCATTTACTTTTAATTCACGGGCCTCAGCACGATTTTTGGCTGCAATCTGCAATGATGGTTGGATAAGTGGTGGTGCTTATTACTCAAATATGAAACAAGAATCAAGAGAATTTGTAAGGAAAGACACTATATCTGTTTTTGGAGAAAATAAAAATACTGTTAGAGAATGGATCAAAGAAAAAGACAGATACTTAGCTTTCCCTTCAATAATAAGAGACGTGCTGGTTTTGATAAGCCAGTTCAAGGGGGTAAAATCTGAGAATAATCCACCAGTTCCCGCATTTATACTAAACAACCCAGAACTAATTCTTGGTTGGATAGAACAAACTATCGCAGACGAAGGTCACGTGAAGAATTACCCCGATGAGTATAGGCGCGAAATCATTTGGAGAAGGTCGTTTAACAAATCTTTGGAAGTATGTAGATTGAATAAGGATGAACAAAAGATGCTAAATATTCTTGGAATAAATTATGATGTAAAAAAATAGGAATTTATGAGACTAAAAACGGTGTAGAAAAAATCACAATGCAAATAAGAATATCCAAAAGAGAAAATCTACTTAAATTAATAAACCTTATTAGGATTCCAGATGTAAGAAAAGATAAAATATTTACAGAAATGTTTAACGGATTTACTCGATATAAAGAACCTCTAAGGGTAAAAGAAGCAATTATAAAATTATGTAAAGAAAATGGTTATGTGACCAGTTCTGAGTTAAGAAAAGAAATGAATTATGCCACTACAAATTGTGCTATTAAATGGCTCAAATTTCATTTGAATCAAGGTTTATTAAAATGTATACAATCCTCTTCTTATAAGGGGTATGGTGTATGGAGAATACCAGCAAGATATATTTTAAATGAACCATAAATAATTTAAAGCATATCTAATTTCTAATTATAAATGGTGGAGTTTAATAAAATTGCCGGCAAATGGCAAGAACGCTGGGCAAAAGCAGATATATTTAAAGTAACTGAAAAATCTGAAAAACCTAAATATTTTCTGTTAGAGATGTACCCCTACCCATCCTCGCATGGGTTACATATGGGCCATGCACGTAATTATTGTATTGGAGATGTATTTGCTCGATTTAAACGGATGAATGGTTTTAATGTGCTCTACCCTATGGGTTATGACTCTTTTGGCTTGCCTGCTGAGAATGCTGCCATAAAAGCGAAATCTCACCCTAAGATATTCACCGATAATGCAATAAAAAATTTCATAAAACAGCAGCATGAGCTTGGGCTTAGCTATGATTGGTCAAGGATGATAATGTCTCATGATCCCAGTTATTACAAATGGGACCAGTGGATTTTCTTAAAGATGAATGAAAAAGGCTTGGTCTATAGAAAGAAAAGTATGGTTAACTGGTGTCCTGAATGCATCACTGTATTGGCCAATGAGCAGGTGCATGATGGAAAGTGCTGGCGACATAAAGACACAAAAGTTGAAGTCAAGGATTTGGAGCAGTGGTTTTTTAGGATAACTGATTATGCAGAAGAACTGCTTCAAGGAATTGATAAGCTAACAGGTTGGTCTGAAGATGTAAAGATAATGCAGCGGAACTGGATTGGAAGAAGCGAAGGGGCAAATATTTCCTTTCCAATCGAAGGTTCAGATAAGACTTTAACTGTATTTACAACAAGGCCAGATACTTTTTTTGGAATCACTTTTTTAGTTTATGCACCAGAGCATCCTGATGTAATGGAGCTTACCAAAGGCACTAAATATGAGAAAGATGTCAAGGAATTTGTCAGAAAGGTAGTTTTAGAGGACAGGTTCACGAGAACTGCGGAGGATAAGGAGAAAGAAGGGATGTTCATAGGAAGGTATGCAATAAATCCAATAACCAAAGAGAGGATTCCAATCTATATTGCGAATTTTGTGCTTTATGAGTATGGAACTGGAGCTATAATTGCAGTGCCTGCACATGACCAGCGTGATTTTGATTTTGCAAAGAAATACAAAATCCCAATCAAGGTTGTCATTAATCCTCCTGATTATGAGTTAAATCCGGAGAGGATGAGCCGGGCTTATGTCGGGGATGGAGAAATGGTCAATTCACAGGATTTTGATGGGATGAACAATAGAGATGCTATCCCTGAATTTGCTGATTATTTCAAAAAGAATAATTGCGGTAATGCAACTATCCAATACAAGCTTAGAGATTGGCTAATAAGCAGGCAGCGTTTCTGGGGCTGTCCAATCCCTATGATCTATTGTGAAAAATGCGGAATAGTGCCTGTTCCTCTAGCAGATTTGCCTGTTAAACTTCCTGAGGATTATAGATTTACTGTTGGCAAAGGAAATCCTCTTGAGCATTGCAAGGAGTTTGTTGAGGCAAAATGCCCAAAATGCGGTGGAAAAGCCAGACGTGAAACAGATACCATGGATACATTTGTGGATTCTTCATGGTATTTCTTAAGATATTGCGATCCCAAAAATAATGATAATCCATTTGATCCAAAAAGAGCTGCTTATTGGATGCCTGTTGATATGTATATAGGGGGTAAGGAACATGCAACCATGCATCTGATTTATTTTAGATTCTTCACCAAATTTTTAAGGGACATCGGTTTGTTAAAAATTGATGAGCCCACCTTGCATTTATTTAATCAGGGCATGCTTCATAAAGGCGGTTTTGTGATGAGCAAAAGCCGGGGTAATGTGGTTACGCAAGATGAAATTGAAGCAAAATATGGGATTGATACTGCTCGTTTCTTTTTAATGTTTGTAGCAAGCCCTGACAAGGATATGGAATGGGATGACAAAGGCGTAGAAGGCTCTTTCAGGTTCCTAAACAAGGTTTATTATATTATAACGGAAAAACAGATAGTGAATGATGTTATTAAAAACCAGGAAAGCAAGCTTCATAAAACAATAAAAGATGTAACTGAAAATATAAAGAATTTTAAGTATAATCTTGCTTTGATTTCTCTAATGGAATTTACAAATTATCTTAATAATCAAGAAAAAATAAGCAAACATGCTGCTGAGAATTTATTATTATTGTTAAGTCCATTTACACCTCATCTGTGCGAGGAGCTGTGGGAACGATTAGGAAATAAGGGATTCATCTCTCTAGAGAAATGGCCTAAATATGATGAAAAAAAGGTCGATATTACAATTGAAGTTCAGGAAGCAGTCATTGAAAAAACAATTTCAGATATTAGATATGTACTGCGATTGATTAAGGTTGATAATCCAAAAAGAGTTACCTTAATTGTTTCTGCAAAGTGGAAGTATGATGTCTTTAAGAAAATCAAGGAAAGGTTAAACCAGACAAGAAATGTGGGTGAAATAATAAAATCAGTGATAGACAAGGAGCATGGAAAAGAGATTTCTGAACTTGTCCCTAAGCTTGTGAAAGATCCTTCAAGACTTCTCCTTACTGTACTGGACCAGAAAACCGAGCTGCAGGGTTTAGCTAAAGGCAAAGAAGCAATTGCTAAGGCTTTTGATTTTAAGATTGAGATCATAAGCGCAGAAGATAGCAGTGAACAAAAAGCAAAGAATGCTCTGCCTGGAAAACCAGCTATTTTGGTTGAATAAGCTATTCTAATGAATTTAAAAAATAAGATGGGCCAGGTGCATGATGGTTTATTTATCTTTTCACTATCCGTCCATTGTAAGGGCTATTATCTCAATTATCCTTTGACCTAACAATTCTAATATTTTTCTTGAAAATGAATTTAGTTTATAAAAAAACCTACCTTTTTTTCTTGAACCATCTTATTCCCAATATTAACAAGATAATGGCTATACTCCATGGCAGTATGCCGAATAAGAACATTATTAATGCATTTGTGCTATTCATCAAAAGGCCTATGATTTCTGAGAATTTCACAAATACAACATTGATGTAATCAGATTGCTTCTCATTTAGTGTTAGGTAAACTGTGGAGTAAGAAACGCGCTGATCCATTGTTTTCAATGACTCTTCCATATATTTTATGCTCCTTTCCTCTTCAAAAATCCTGTCTGTCAGGCTGATTTTGTCATCTACTTTTTCTGCCTGATCAAACAGGGTTTGATATCTTGTTAATCTGGCCTTTTCAGCCTCTATCTCTATCTGCGCATTTTGATATGAGCCTGTGATATCCTGAGCGTTTTCATTAAAGGATGTCACTTCCCCTATCCCTTTTAGTTGTTCAATAATTGAATCATACTTTGAGGCATCCACTTTTATCTGGTAATAGCCTTCGTAATACGCTTTTTTACCCGTACCATAAAGATTCACGTTTTGGGTTAGAAGATAAGATGATGAGGATTGGATTATATTCTTGACTTTTGATTCTTCTTCTTTAAATGTACCTCGCTTGACTTCATTCTGCATACTAGCTGTTTTTGTTATTTTTCTGTCCTGAATTTCAGGAGCAAAATCAGATTTTGAAGGAATAGGGGCGCTTCCTCCAGATACAGCTTCTTGCCTGTCGTATGAAGTGGATATTGCGCTTTTGGTGTATTGAGTAAAAACTCCTGGACTATATCCCGTAAAACTCTTACCTACAATAAATAAAAAAAGAACTCCAATTAAAACAACAATTAACCAGTTGTCTTTTATTTTTTTTAACTGATTTTTAATTTGCATCAAATCACCTCTTATATATTCAGATATTATGTTCACTAGTATAAAAACCTTAAGATTTATATATCACCTATATACTACAATATAACTATGAAAGGAACTAACCAATTTGGATATAGCAAGCTTTTGTTAGTTCTTATTCTATTGGTTCTCGTATTATGATTGCCCTTATTCTTTTTTAAGGATAAAGGGCCAGCGGATAAATTTTCTTTAAAATATAAGAGGAAAACTTTATAAAAAACTCAAGGAAAGGTGAAACAATATGACAAGGATAATCATTTTTGATACAACATTAAGGGATGGTGAGCAATCACCAGGGGCTTCTCTTACAATCCAAGAGAAGCTGATAATAGCTAAACAGCTTGCAAAATTAGGTGTAGATGTGATTGAAGCAGGTTTTCCTATAAGCTCTGAAGGCGACTTTGAATCTGTGAAATTGATAGCTACAGAAATAAAAGGGCCTGTAATATGTGGTTTAGCAAGGACCAAGAATGAGGATATTGACCGGGCATGGGAGGCTGTTAAATATTCAAAAAACCCAAGAATTCATACTTTTATTGCAACATCAGAAATACATATGAAAGAGAAGCTAAAAAAGACAAAGGAAGAAGTAATCCAGATGGCTGCTGCTGCTGTTAAACATGCAAAGACTCTATGCAATGATGTAGAGTTTAGTCCAGAGGATTCTGCAAGGACAGATTTGGATTATATGTGCGATGTTGTTAAGGTAGCAATAGAGGCGGGTGCAACTACAATTAACATTCCTGATACTGTGGGTTATGCAGAGCCAGAGGAATTTGGAAAAAGGATAAACTATGTTTTTGACAAGCTTGGAGCATTAATTAAAAAAAATAATATCGTAATTAGTGTGCACTGTCACAATGATTTAGGATTAGCTGTGGCGAATTCATTAGCAGGCATTAAGAATGGAGCAACACAGATAGAGTGTACTATAAATGGAATTGGAGAGAGAGCAGGTAACTCGTCACTAGAAGAAGTAGTGATGAACATCAAAACTAGAAAGGATTTTTTTAAAGGTTTTGATATTAAAATAAACACAAAAGAAATTTTCAAAACATCACAGCTAGTGTCATCCCTAACGGGACTTACAGTCCAAAGAAACAAAGCAATTGTTGGAGGAAATGCATTTGCCCATGAAGCAGGGGTTCATCAGCATGGAGTATTAAGTAGCAAGGCAACTTATGAAATCATGAACCCAGCAGAGATAGGCTGGATTGGAACTAACATCGTCATCGGAAAACATTCTGGAAAGCATGCAGCAGAGGCACTACTAAAAGAGATGGGTTATGAGCTTAGCTCAGAACAAGTGGACAAGGTTATGGCTAAGGTAAAGGAATTGGCAGACAAGCAAAAGGATGTTATGAAAGAAGACATCATTGCAATTGCAACAGACATTGCAGGCGGGCTATCTAGGGAGGAAGAGATAATAAAACTGGATGAGATAAAGGTCAATACCGGAAATAAAATCCAGCCAGAAGCTGCTGTTACCTTGTTTATTGATGGTCAAAGAAAAGAAGGCACGGGCAAGGGAGTTGGTCCTGTTGATGCTGTCAGCCATGCTATAGGGACTATGATAGACCCTTCAATAAAATTAAAGGAGTATGGTTTAAAAGCTATCACTGGAGGAACAGACGCATTAGCTGATGTATCTATTATGATCCAAGATGCCCAAGGAAATATTTTCAAGGCAGAAGCTGTTAATGAAGATATCATAATGGCATCTGCAATTGCCCTCGTTAAGGGTATGAATAAGGCTTTGGCCTTTAAAAGAAATAAGACAGAAAAAAGGATTCATGCTCAGTATTGATGCACTTTATGCAGGACACCACTGCAAAAGTGTTGTGCTGAAAAAAACCTTTAGGAGGTAGAAAAATGAATGGAGCACACATGTTAATTGAAACTTTGCTTAAGCAAGGTGTTGATGTAACTTTTGGATTTCCAGGAGGATCAGTGATACCTCTATTTGACGCATATCTTGACTATAAGGGCAAGATTAGAAATATTTTAGTCAGACATGAACAAGGAGCAGCTCATGCTGCTGAGGGTTATGCAAGAGCCTCTGGAAAAGCTGGGATATGCATAGCTACTTCAGGTCCTGGAGTAACTAATCTAGTTACCGGTATAATGGATGCTTATATGGATTCTGTTCCTGTCATAGCTTTGGGCGGCCAGGTAGTAACTAATTTAATTGGGAATGATGCTTTTCAAGAGGCAGATATGATGGGAATAACATTGCCTATCACTAAACATAATTTCCAGGTTAGAGAGCCTAATCAGATGGCTCCCACAATTATGAAGGCATTTAAGATTGCAATGGAGGGAAGAAAAGGTCCTGTTTATATTGATTTACCTAAAGACACCCAAATGGGAGAGGTTACAGAGCCAATCCCAAATGAGGTTACAATAGCAGGATTTCAGCCAACAATACTGCCAAATCCTGTTCAGATCAAAAAAGCAGCAGAAGCAATCATTAATTCAGAAAGGCCTTTGTTTTTAATAGGCCAGGGAGTTATACTTTCCGATGCATGCAAAGAGTTAGCTGAGTTGGTTGAATTAACAAAGATTCCAGTTTCAACTACATTCATGGCAAAAGGCTCTTTTGATGAAGGACATCCTTTGAGCTTGGGAACTGTAGGTATGCACGGCAGGAAAATTGCAAATTATGCTACAGTCAATACTGATTTGCTGATAACGATAGGCTGCAGATTTAGCGATAGGATAACTGGAAATCTAAAGACCTATGCAGAGAATGCAAAGGTTATTCATGCAGATATTGATCCTGCAGAAATAGGGAAAAATGTCAAAGTAGATATACCTATAGTTGGGGATGCAAAGGAAGTCATTAAAGAGCTTACATCCTTATTAAGGAAAAGAACGATTAAAGAGAAAGAGAAATGGGTAAAGCTAATCAAAAAATACAAGGTATGCTGTGATGCTTGTGTTAAAGAGAAGCCATCAAAGAAAATTCATCCAAAAGAGGTGATGCTGGCATTGAATGAAGTATTGAAACCTGAAGATATAGTGGTTACAGGAGTTGGGCAGCATCAGATGTTTGCAGGGCATTTCATTAAAAGAAGCAAGCCAGGAACTTTTATCAGTTCAGGTGGTGCGGGGACAATGGGATTTGGGTTTCCGGCAAGCATAGGAGCAAAGGTCGCAAAGCCAGATGTAAATGTGTTTTTAGTAGATGGCGATGGCTCCTTTCAGATGACTATACAGGAATTAGGAACTGTAAAAGAAGCAGGGATTAAGGTTATTGCAATCATTATGAATAATTCTTATTTAGGGATGGTCAGGCAATGGCTTGAGCTATTTTCAGATGGAAGGTATTCAGAGGTTTATTTAGGTAACACACCTGATTTTGTCAAAGTAGCAGAGGCTTATGGATTAAAAGGAATAAGGGTTAAGAAAAAGGAAGAGATTATTCCTGCTTTAAGGCAAGCTATAAAAAATGATGTAACAACTATCATAGACATGCAAATCGAAGAAGAGTCAAACATACTACCTATGCTTCCCCCAGGGGGGCATGTAAAGGATGCTTTTGGAGGCTGTATGGTAGGTCCTGGAAAATTTTTCGGGGATGATTAAAATGACAGAAAGAAAACACGTAATTGCAATGTTAGTCGAGGATCAGCCAGGTGTACTGACAAGGATTGCAGGGATGTTTGCCAGAAGGGGATACAATATAGATACAATAACAGTGGGAAAAACAACTAAACCCGGAGTTAGTAAGATGGTCATAACTGTTATTGGTGATGATGCAACCCTTGAGCAGGTGGAGAAACAAGTTAATAAGCTGATTGATACTATTAAGGTTATGGAAATGCCTGAAGACAAGTCTATAATTAGAGAGCTGTGCTTGATTAAAGTAGCAATCCCAAATAAAAAGGCAAAGGAAGAGATTTTAAGATATACAAAGATTTACAAAACAAAGATTGTAGATATAACCCAGAAATCAGTAACGGCTGAATTGATTGGAGTGCCTGCAAAGATAGATGCATTCATAGACTTGATGAAGCAATTTGGGATTAAGGAAATATCAAGGACTGGTGTAACTGCAGTTTCGAGAGGTTAACATGAAAATTCTGGTAAAAAAGCCAAATGAAAAAGAAAAGAAAGAGATGGAATCCTGTAGTATATGGGAAAAGGAAATCTCAGAATTTCCATGGGAATATGATGAAAAAGAGACCTGCTTTATAATTGATGGAAAGGTAGAGATAACTGCAAATGATGGAAAAAAAGTTAGCTTTAAGGCAGGAGATTATGTGGTTTTCCCAAAAGGATTAAAGTGCACCTGGAAGATTATCCAACCTGTGAAGAAATACTATAAGTTTGGTTAAAAGAAATACATTTTTTTTCTCTATTTTGAATGATAATGTGACATATAACCCATCTCTAATAATTCTTTTGCTACCTCTTCTGTTTTTGTGCATCCTATCCTTACTACGCCGAATTCCCTCATTATATATAAAAAACGCTGAGCATCTCGTACCTTACCAGCTGCTTTTCTACCAACAGGCCCTTCAAAAGGGCATTCTCTAGCAAATATCCCCAACACTTCATTAGTAGCCCCTTCATAACCCATCTTTTCTTTGAAATCAAAACCAGTACTTGTTTTTACCATAAGCTGATGGTATTCTCCTCCAACTTCTTTCTGTAAACGGTTTACAAATCCACAATACTGAATTATGAGGGGATTATCTTTGCCCTGTTCATATTGTGCTTTGCCCTTCCACGCCGTTTGCAAATCATCAACTCTGGCAATAGGTTTGAAAATACCCCCTCTACTATATACAACTTCCCAAACAGCCTTTAGATCATCATACACAGATTCGTAATTTTCACTAATCATCTGGGAAATATTAATTGGCATGTCAATTTCAGTAGCTCCGTTTCTAAGGGCCTCAATTGTAGCTTTAACCTTTACATCCGTAGCATCCCTCCCAAATGGAAAACTTATAACACTCCCTACCGCGATACCAGTACCCTTAAGAACTTGAAAAGCATTAGCTATGTTGTCACTATTAATGCAGACAGAAGCAACATTATATTTTTTTGCTGTTTCGTACCCCTTAACCAACGCATCTTTTGTTAAAGTAGGTTCCAGTAAAGAATGATCTATAGTACCCATAATCGCTTCAAGAGAAACATTTTGGGGTGTCGGATTCCTTAATCTTTCAGTCAATTCTTTATAAGCTGCAATTGGATCATCATTTGGCCTTGGAAGCTCACCCCAAAACCTCACTCTTGTGGCTTCTGGAGGTGTTGGAAAACTTAATACATACCTATCTCCGTCTACCAGCCAATGTCTTAATTTGTCAATATACAATTTAGATTGTTCAGTCATAAAACAATGGGATTCCAGAAGAATATATAATTATTTTCATTTTGTAATAGTTATAATCCAAAAATAAATATTAAAAATCTAATAAGTTCTAGAATAAATCACTTTTTCTTTCCTATTTTCCAAAGGAGGCTAAAATAACTCCTGTAAGACTCAGCCACCTCTTTGCTCTTGATAATTATTCCTAATGGTTCTCCAGACCAAAGAAGTATGGCAGTTTTTTCTCCATAAATAATACTAGAGTTGGGTAAAGAATACTCTTTTGGGATCCACCTATATGAGTTTAATCCTGTTTTAACTGGCTCTTCACCTTCTACAACAAGGATTTGTGCCTTTTGATTTTTTTGTTCCCTCCTTTTAACAAAAATTCTTGAGAAAAGTGGCAAAACTTCTTCAAATTTATATGTTGCTCCGAATGCAACAAAATCATGCCCATAAGATAAAATATCCATCAGCACTGTTTTTAGGCCCTCTTTCCCTTCATAGACTTCAACTGATGTTTTGGTTTCTTTTTCTTTTTGTAATTTTGAGAGAGCGGGTAAATATTTCTTCACATCTTGTTGTTTGGCGCTTATCTTTTCTTTTTCATCCTCTAAAAAATTGATAAGTTCTTTGGGATTAGCTGCCTTAAAGTATCTTTTATTATCTTTGATAACATAAGATACAAGCCCTTTGTCGATAAGCCTAGTTATTGAATCATACACATGAGGCCTTGATATATTTGTGGAAGAGGCTATTTCACTTGCTAAAGCAATCCCCTTCTTTAATAAAGCAATGTAAACTGTCGATTCATTGGGAGTCAGGCCAGCATTTATCAATATTGATTCTTCCATTGTTGTACTTAAAAGGTACAACATATATTTAAATATTATGCTTTGCTACCTTATATACTATGGGAATGACTATAACTGAAAAGATACTTGCAAAGCATGCAGGTAGAAAAGAAGTAAAGCCAGGAGAATTGATAAATGCAGCTATAGATATAATCATGTGCCATGATGTTACAACGCCACCTGCAATCGATATGCTTTCTAAGATGGGGATAAAAAAGGTTTTTGATCCCAATAAGGTAGTCGTTACTCCAGATCATTTTGTTCCCAATAAAGATATTGAATCAGCAGAATTAGCCAAACGCTTAAGAGACTGGGCAAAAAAATGCAATATTGCCAACTATTATGAAGTTGGTAAACATGGTGTATGCCATGCTTTATTACCGGAACAAGGCCACATCCTGCCTGGAGAGCTAATCATTGGAGCAGACTCCCATACATGCACTTACGGAGCTTTTGGAGCATTTTCCACAGGAGTTGGAAGCACTGACCTAGCAGCAGCTTTGGCTACTGGGAAACTTTGGTTCAAAGTTCCAGAATCGATTAAATTTGTGGTAAATGGGAGACTTCCAAAAGGAGTCTATTCAAAAGACATAATCTTGCATATAGTCTCAGATATAGGAGTAGACGGAGCTTTATACAAAGCAATGGAGTTTACTGGTTCAGCCATAAAAGACTTATCAGTAGAAGCAAGGATGACAATAACAAATATGGCAATTGAGGCAGGAGCAAAATCAGGAATAATGGAAGCAGATGAAAAAGTTGTGGATTATGTTAAAAAAAGAACTAAGAAAAAATTTGAAGTAGTCAGCTCAGATAAAGATGCTACATATTCAGAAATCAAAGAATATGATATCTCTAAATTAGAGCCTACTGTTGCTTTCCCTGATTTACCCTCTAATGAAAAGCCAGTCTCCAAGATGAAAGATATCAAAATTGACCAGGCATATTTAGGTAGCTGTACTAATGGACGAATTGAGGATTTAAGAATTGCTGCTTCAATTGTAAAAGGTCATAAAATTGCATTAGATACAAGAATGTTGGTTGTTCCAGCAACAACAGAAATATGGAAACAAGCGAATAAGGAAGGATTATTAGACATATTTATGGAATTTGGAGCCGCAGTTTCAACCCCTACATGTGGAGCGTGCTTAGGTGGCCACATGGGTATATTAGCAGAAGGGGAAAAATGCATTAGCTCTACTAATCGTAACTTTGTTGGAAGAATGGGCCATCCCAAATCTGAGGTTTATCTAGCTTCACCTGCAACTGTTGCTGCTTCTGCAATAGAAGGAAAAATTGCAGACCCAAGAAGGTATATAAAATGAAAGGAATAGCTCACGTTTATAAAAAAGACCATATCAACACAGATGAAATCATTCCTGCTAGATATCTTAATGTTGATAAAGAAGTGGAATTAGCAAAACATGCAATGGAGGATCTGGATAGGGAATTTGTGAAAAAAGTGAAGAAAGGAGATTTTATTGTTGTAGGAGAAAACTTTGGATGTGGTTCAAGCAGAGAACACGCTGTCTGGGCATTAAGAGGCGCTGGAATAAAAGCAGTTATTGCAGATAGCTTTGCAAGGATATTTTTTAGAAATTGTATAAATAATGGATTTTACGCAATTGAGTGCAAGGGGGCCTCCAAAAATATTAGGGATGGAGCTGAGTTAGATATAAATATGGAACAAGGGGTAATAAGAGACCTAACAAATAAAAAAGAATATAAATTTGAGCCATTTCCTAGGTTTGCTGTAGACATTATAAATGCAGGGGGACTACTTAATTACATAAAAAAATGAAAACCTATAAATTAGCTGCAATGCCGGGGGATGGAATAGGACCTGAAATAATAGCAGAAGGCAGGAAAGTATTAGATGCAGTTAGCGATAAAAATAATTTTAAGATCGATTGGGTAGAGTATGATAACGGAGCAGATAAATACCTTAAAACCAGAGAGTTAATCACAGAAGACACACTAAAAGAGATAAAGAAAAACTGCAAGGCAATTTACCTTGGCGCTTTGGGGGATCCCAGAGTAAAGCCAGGAATATTGGAAAAGGGAATCCTGCTTAAAACCCGATTTTATTATGATGAATATGTTAATTTAAGGCCAATTAAACTTTTGGAAGGGGTTTGGTGCCCACTAAAAGATAAGACTCCAGAAGATATTAATTTTGATGTTGTAAGGGAAAACACTGAAGATTTTTATGTTGGAATTGGAAACAGAGTAAAAATAGGAAACTCAAAACAAGAGCTTGATATAGTAAGGAGCCTTTACCAAGTAAAGTTTGGTTTGGACATAGAAACACAAGGCTCTGAAGTAGCATATCAAATCGGTGTAATAAGTAAAAAAGGAGCTAAAAGAGTTATTGAATATGCGTTTGAACTGGCTAAACGAAAAAATAAGACTAAAGTTACGTCTGTAGATAAAGCAAATGTCTTGGATCACATCTATTCTCTTTGGCGTGAAACTGTAGAGGAAGTGGCAAAAAAATATCCAAAAATACAGTATGAATTTAACTTTGTGGATGCAGTCACAATGTGGTTTGTCAAAAACCCAGAATGGTTCCAGGTAGTTGTGGCTCCAAACATGTTTGGTGATATCATAACTGACTTGGGGGCAATGATACAGGGCGGTTTAGGCCTTGCACCTGGAGGAAACATTAATCCCAATGGAATTTCAATGTTTGAGCCAATTCATGGTTCTGCACCTAAGTATAAAGGAATGAATGTTGCAAATCCATTAGCCACAATATGGGCAGGGGCAATGATGCTTGAAGAGGTAGGAGAGAAAAAATCCTCAGAACAAATAGTTAGGGCTATAGAGGCTATACTAAAAGAGGGAAAGGTAAAAACAAAAGACTTAGGCGGAACAGCAAAAACCAGTGAAATGGGAGATGCAGTTTTAAAGAAATTGGGTGATTAAATGGTTGAGGCATATATCTTAATAAAGGTAAAGGTTGGTTCAGAGAGAAAGGTGGTTGAAAAACTGAAATCACTAAGCGAGATTAAGGATATAAACGAGCTTTATGGAGAGTGGGATATCATCATCAAGGTTCAAGTGGCTCGTATTGAAGATCTTGATGGCCTGATAACTGAAAGAATACGGGATATTGACAATATAAAACTCACTTCAACTATGATTGTGGCAAAATATTTAAGATAACTTTAAAAATAAATCCGATTTACTACATATAAATAAATATAAGGGGGGTTGATAAAATGATAAATATACTAACAGATAAGGATGCAGATGAATCTGTTTTAGAAGGCAAGACAATTGCAATTATCGGTTATGGAAGCCAGGGAAATGCGCAGGCAAACTGTTTGAAAGATTCGGGAGTCAATGTTATCATAGGCGAAACAGAAATATTGGGGGATAAGCCGAACCCAAGCTGGCAAAAAGCAAAGGCAGATGGTTTTGAGGTTTATGAGATAGACCAGGCAGCAGAAAAAGCAGACATCATCCATGTTCTAGTTCCAGACGAATTTCAGGCGGATGTCTATAAAAAACAAATAAAAAAATATATGAAACAAGGAAAGACATTGTGCTTTTCCCATGGATTCAATATTTGTTTTAAAAGAATTGTTCCACCAGATGGTGTTGATGTTATCATGGTTGCTCCAAAAGCGCCAGGGCCTGAAGAAAGAAGGCAATACCTTGAGGGTTTTGGAGTTCCAGGTTTGATTGCAGTTAAACAAAACCCAAGCGGCAAAGCCAGAGAAACTGCTTTGGCAATGGCAAAGGCCATGCATTGGACACAAGCTGGCTGTTTGGAGTGCACATTTGAGCAGGAAACTTATGAAGATTTATTTGGTGAGCAAGCTGTTTTATGTGGAGGAGCTACAGAACTTGTCAAAGCAGGGTTTGACACCTTAGTTGAAGCCGGCTATCCACCAGAAATGGCTTATTTTGAATGCCTTCATGAATTAAAGCTGATAGTTGACCTGATGTACAAAGGCGGCTTCACAGAGATGTGGAGAGCAGTTTCCAATACAGCAAAATATGGCGGCTTGACAAGGGGCAAGAAGATAATAACTGATAAGACAAGAAAAGTAATGAAAAAGATGCTTAAGGATGTTGAATCAGGAAAATTCGCAAGAGAGTGGGTCAAGGAATGCAAGAATGGAAAACCTGTTTTAAACAAATTGCAGGAAGAAGACTTTAACCATCCAATAGAAAAAGTTGGAAAAGAGATAAGGGATTTGTTTAAGAAAAAATAGTTTTTTTATTAATTTGTAAAAAGAGGTGAAGATAAACCTCTAAATTTTTTCTGGAGGTAATTTAGGTGATAGCATGGAAGATAAACCTATATTAGTGCTGATGTGCTCCGGCCTTGCCATGAGATGGGCTAAGATTGGAGTAGCCAAAAGCATTGATGATAAGATTTTTGAAGGAATTCGATTATATGTAGAAGGTAGAAAGATTCATGATTACATTAGGGAGGAAGGAGAAAAAACCGAAAAATTAGCTGATGATAAGGTATACGTTGTACAAAGTAAATCTGGACGATTGGAGGTATGTGATCCAGACCGGGTCAAAAACCTTGCTTGGGGGTTTCCTAAGGGTCCAAGGTTAATAGAATATAATATGGCTGAATTTAAGGATGGTGGTGGCAAGGAGGTTGTTCTTGTTGTAAGCCAAAGAAATAAACATCATTTTGAGGATGTATTTGGAAAGGACCATGGAAAATGGAACCCATATAAAGATTTGTATGTACGGTATGCTTATCAGTGTCCTAATATGGATGATATACCTAAAGGGACTGTAGAAGCAGCACTGGCTGCTTACGACATAACTGGAGGGTGTACTACTATTGTATGCAATGGAGACGACACATATCCCGGTGCGTTTAAGGAATTGCTTAAGTCAGAAAATCAGCCAACTAATGGAATGGAGATTGTAACGCTAGGTTATAAGCTTGGCAAGGTTATCCCTAAAGAATCGAAAGGACACGCAATGGCAATTTTAATGACAGATGAACATGGGAAACTTAAGGATTGTGTTGAACATGACAATCTTGTATGGACTGAAACTGGCAAGATCAAAGACGCTAAAACAGGAGAGGAATTTGAACCTGAAATTGGAGCTAGCATGAATATCATGCATTTTGGGCGGGATGCTTACAGAAGGATGTTGGACATACACGAGTTTGCTATCCCATATGGTAATCCTGCTATAATGAAAAGGATGTTTGGCAGAAATGAATTTTTGTTGCCTAATTTCCTTGCAATGGTTACAGGATATAGCGATATTACATGCAGGGTGGTCCCTTTTAGCGGAGAGAGATTTGGACTTACCTACCCATCAGACTTAAACGATTTTGGAAAAGCAGTCATTCAATTTTATCACGGAGGAGACCCAAATAAGCCTATTTGGTGACCAAGGCTATAAAGTTTGTAGAATAGGTACTTGTATTAATTAATTCTTTTCATTATCTTAACCTTTGGTTTGTCCTTTGTACTACGTCATCAATAAATAATCTTTGCATCTTGCCATTTTGTTTCCATCTTTGTTTTTGAAGTGCTATTAATTTTCTTATTATATACCCAGGATTACTGCTCACTATCATATGAGAGCCAGTATTTTTTTTGATTTTTCTGTCAAATTCAGAATAGTAACCTGCGACTCCTCCAGTGCCTCTTGCCAGAGCTACATCCTTTCCACACTGTAGGTTATCTGCCAATTCCTGTAGAGTGCCCCTGCTTCCACCACAATATATGCCTGCATGTATACCTAAGATGTTATAACCATCTCTTAAAGCAAACTGCACATTCATCCTTTGTTTTCCCCTCATAGTTTCAAATGTGGCAGACCTATCTAATCCCATGTAGACTATTACTGCATAATTGCTTGTATCTGACCCATTATGAAGATGATGGTCTTCATCATAAAAAGGAGATAAACCCACACACCATGTTCCTAGCTTAGCTGCGGCTTCTGCAAAAGCATGAGGATTACCAGGAGCTGCTCCAGTAATCGGCAAAATCTTTGGTTCATATTTACGGTTATGATTTCCTATATACCTGCCAGTTCTTTCTGCAAACTTTAAACTGCAATTATTCACACCTATCCCAACTACATCAGAAAGGTCAGGCTCACCGGCTCCTCCAAAAAAACCAAGTTTTATGGTATGTTCAGGAAGAGTTTCTTCTCTATAAACTGAAACAAGACAAGGTAATATAGCGGTTCTGTCGAATGTGAGTTCTATTTGATAATCAAAGGAAAATAATGCTTTTGGTTCTTTTTTAGTTTGAATTACAACCACCTTTGCCAGAGAATTTATATAAATTATATAAGCCTTTCCTTATAATCTTTTTAAGTCTGGAACCTGCTTTTAGATAATTACTTTATCAAACATTTTCATCTATTGTAAACCTTTTTAGATATTTTTTTAGTAAAGTTTTTTATACTAGCAGGAAAAATACACCATAGATTAAACATTTTATATGGTGATTAAAATTAAACTTGATTTTCTTAAAAACCAACCGACAAAAATAGTCTGTGTAGGCTTAAACTATCATTGCCATGCTAAAGAACTTGGCATGAATACGCCTCATCATCCAATAATTTTTATGAAGCCGCTTACTGCTCTAATCGGACCAGGTGATAATATTATCTACCCAAAGATTTCTAAGCATGTAGATTATGAAGCAGAGTTGGCAGTTGTCATTAAAGATGAGACTAAAAATGTTAAAGAAAATGATGTTATGAAGCATATTGAAGGTTTTACTTGTCTCAATGACATAACTGCAAGGGATTTACAAAAACTTGATGGCCAGTGGACTAGGGCAAAAAGCTTCGATACATTCTGCGCTGTTGGCCCTAAAATTGTCAAGGATATTGATCCAAACCATGTGAAAATCCAAAGCTTGCTCAATGATGAGATAAAGCAGGATTCAAATACTTCCAACTTTATTTTTAAGGTTGAGAAATTAGTCTCATTTATTTCTCAGGTTATGACCTTAATGCCTGGAGATGTAATTGCAACCGGGACGCCAAAAGGAATTGGCCCAATGCAGAAAGGTGATAAGATAGAGGTTAGGATTGAAGGGATTGGAAGTTTGGTTAATTATGTTAGATAGGTTTATTCTGGCCTAGGTACAATCAATTAAGTTTAAATATAAACTATAATTCTATTCTATTATTGGGGTGATTATAATGCGTTCAGATATCATAAAAAAAGATATTACAACATTACCACTCTATCAAATTAAGATATTCTAGAATTTATATCCCACAAGCACTGGACATTTAGTTGCGTAGCATATTTAAATGAAAACACTTTTCATAGTTTAACCTTAACTTAGATGGGTGATTAGAAATTAATAATAAACCAAATATGGATATGAAGTTTGATTTATTTAAATTACATTTTCCAGAAGAAGACAAAGATCCAAGATGGAGTTGGATTAGGGCTTCCGGAAAAGATTTAGTACCTTATACTTATTCTTTAATAAAGGAATTAACTAATAAAAGTGGCACTAATAATGTTGCTAAGAAGATAAACGTATTAGTTCCTAGGTTGTCTATTGAATCTATTCTAAACTATTTTTGGTCAATATATGAAAAATTTCCATTAGTATTTTTAGAGGCATTATCTAAACAATTTAAAAATCAAGAGGAAATTAAGCAAAAAATTCAAAATAAAATTGAAGTTTTATCAATCTCAAGGTATGATTCAAAACCAATCAAGGCATTAAAAGAATTAAATTTACCCCTCTGTAAACTGGCTGGAGCACATGCAGCAGATGGTGCATTGTGGGGTGAATATAATTATCAGTTAATAGACCACGATAAGCTAGCAGTACAAAAATTCTGCAGTTGGTTAAATGAATGTTTTGGCTATTCTATCAAACCCAATCAACCAAATGGCAAAAACGCTTGGACCATTATCTTCAAAAGCAGGATTATTGGCAGATACTTAAACAAATTTCTTAGTTTTCCGATTGGTAATAAGTGTGACATAGTTAAGGAACCGCCAATTATAAAAAAATCTAATCCCTCTTTTAGAAAAGCATTTGCTTTAGGTGTGATGACTTTTGACGGTAGCGTTGATTGCAGAGGAATGGTTGCTCTAACAATGAAAAGCAAAGATGTTGTAACTTCCGTATATCAAATAGTATCCAATAATGGAGTTAGGCTAAGGCCTCTAAAATATTCCAAATGTAAGGATCAATGCTATTTTCAGAGCAATTATAGGAATCCTATGCTACTCAGGTATTTTGAGGAGAATACTGAAAAATGGTACAAATTGAAAGAGTTAGTTTATGGTTTTCAAGGTAAGGTCACTTCTTTGAAGGAAGCAAAATTAGCATTTGACAGGACTTATTCTAAGGTAGCCCTATCCAAAGTCTCATTTTCAGATATAATCAAGCTTATACCTTCCAGTAAACCATTTACTAATAAAGATATAATCTCTAGACTTAAAGGGAAAAATATAGATATTACTTCGGTTTCATTAGGAGTTTACCTCCACATTTTAAGAAATGCTAAGATAATCCAACCATCCGATAATTATAAAGTAAAAAAATATAAAGAGGATAATCGAAACATTATACTAAAAAATGATTTTAGACAATATTTCTTCAAGAAAATTAGGGGTGAATTCCAGCTACAAAGAGAATTAGCGCATTATCTAGGTAGAACACAGTCTATTATTTCCAACTATATCCATGGCAGGAGATCAATTCCTATTTATGATTTAGAGAAAATGGCGAAACTTATTAAAATAGATAAAGATACCCTTAATAAGAACGTAATAAAATTGACTCATAAAACTCCAACTTATGAGTTTTACAGAATTAACAAAAATATTAATGAATGGCGAGTTCCTTGGAGACCTTATTTAAATTTTGTGGAGGTTGTTAAAAATGAAAAGTGATAAACTTAAAACAAGTATAGAGGCGCTTCCCCATAGAGCACTTCTAATGTCCTGCGGTTTAAAGAAAGAAGATTTTGGTTTAGATAAACCCTGGATTGGAATAGCAAACTCTTTCAATACTATTGTGCCGGGTCATATACATTTGAATGAACTCAAAGAAGAAGTAAAAAAAGGTATCATTGATGCGGGAGGAGTTCCTTTTGAGTGGGGTGTCCCGACGGTGTGCGATGGCATTGCAATGCATTTTTTTATGAGATTGTCTTTGCCATCCAGAGAACACATCGCTGACAATATTGAAATAATGGTCTTAAGCCATAGTTTGGATGGTTGGGTAGGCATAACAAATTGCGACAAATGTACACCTGGGCTCTTGATGGCCTGCGGTCGCCTTAACCTTCCTGCAATCATCTTAACAGGGGGGGCGATGAAAGCAAATGTCACAAAGGATGGCAAAAAACATCACCCTATCGAAGGCTTTGGCATAGTTGGTCAGGTTAAAGGCGGCACATTAAGCCCAGAAGAAGCTGAAAAAATGCTTCCTTGCATGACCTGCGGTGCAGGCTCTTGTGTCGGCCTATACACAGCAAACACAATGGCAACTGTTACTGAGGTTTTGGGAATGTCAGTTACAAAATGCGCAACAACATTAGCACTCGATCCTCTAAAAAAGAAACAGGCCTATGAAACTGGCAGAAGAATTGTAGAATTGGTTAAAAAAGATATTAAGCCCAAAGATATAATGACGAAAAATGCTTTTGAAAATGCAATAAGAGTAGATATGGCAATGGGAGGTTCAACAAATACCGTGTTACATATACCAGCGATTGCAAAAGAAGCAGGGGTTGATATTTCAATAGAATCATTTGATAAGATTTCAAGAGAAACTCCTAATTTATGCAAAATAATCCCGGCAGGTCCTTATGAAATAGCAGATATTGACAAAGCAGGGGGAATTTCTGCTGTTTTAAACAGACTAAAAAATATGTTAAAGGATTCACCAACTGTAAATGGGAAGTCAATAAAAGAAATTGCAGAAACGGGCAAGGTATTAAATGATGAAGTAATAAGACCGTTAACTAATCCCTTTTTTAAAGAAGGTGGAATTGCAGTTTTGAAGGGAAACATTGCAAATTCATCTGTTATCAAGCAGACTGCTGTTGATCCTTCTATGATGAAACACACAGGTCCTGCTAAAGTCTTCTATACAGAGGAAGATCTACTAAATGCAATCCAATCCAAAAAAATAAAAGAAGGGGATGTTATTGTGTTACCATATCAAGGACCTTGCGGAGCACCTGGAATGCCAGAGATGCTTACCCCTACAGATACTATCATAGGAGCAGGCTTCAAAAGGGTTGCCCTTATAACAGATGGAAGATTTTCCGGTGGGACATCAGGACCATGTGTTGGGCATGTTGAGATGGAAGCATATAATGGCGGAGCAATTGGAGCAATCAAGGATGGTGACATTGTTGAGATAGATATTCCAGCTAGAAAATTAAATGTGAAATTAAGTGATGCTGAGATAAAAAATAGACTTAAGGAAGTAAAAGTTCCGAAAAGAAAGATGACTCCTTTACTTGAAACCTACAGGGAAAAATTTAAAGGAAAAAATTGTTATGGGAAATAATTCTTTATTAAACTAAAAAAAGAATTAAAAAATTATCTCATATTCATAGAATCACACACTGCTTGGTATGCAGTTCTGACAACTTGGAATGATTGTTTTGCTTCATTTAATGCAAATGCATCTTGCTCTGCAGGAGATTTTTGTGCAATACCTACAGTATCCACTCTCTTAACAGCGTCATACATGCTTGGGTGGAATACCTCAACAATTGCAACTTCTCCTTTTCTTCCATAACCCAATCTAGCTAGAGTTCCAAGGAATGGTGCAAGTTTCTCTCCTCCTAATATTCCTGAGCCAATTGGTCCTCTGCCAAGTTCACTAATATGTGCATGACCAAATTTTCCAGACGTGTATAATCTTTCAGCTGCATCAGTAATTGATCTTTCCTCTCTTAATGAATGGGCAGGATCCATATGGACTAATACATAATTACTTCCAACTTTTTCAATTATCGGTAATGTAGTATCAAGATTATTGAAACCTCGCATCTCAAACGCATTTAACATTTCCATGCACATATAAATTTTCATTTCTTCAGCTCTTTTAGCTACTTCACCTAATGCATATTCTAAATATCTTCCATCTCCAACGGTTAAGTTTCCATGGTTTCTTATCCACGGACCACCCACTCTTGTAGCGCCAGCAGCTTTTGCACAATCCATAATAACATACACATCAGCAAGTGCTCTGTTAACTTCGTCCATATCTGCAGACATCATATCAGGTGTTTTTTCACCGGGCCTGAATCCGCAAATAGTTATTCCATAGTTTGCATCTTTTATTACTTTAGCTATTTTTTCAATATTTCCAGGTTGAGTTGTAGGCATTGCAAGAAGTTCAATGAAGCGTCTTTCTCCTGGAATCTCTAATCCATTTACTTTTTCAACAAGCGTATTAGGCTCTGGGTTGTCAAATTGACCATTCAAAGCAAAAGAAACAACACCTAATCCAAAACGTGGATTATCAATCATTTTTATCCCCCCAAATCTTTTAAAAAGATACTTTTAAATTGAAATATAGCTTAACTATATAAAAGTTCCCTGGGTTTTTTAGTCACCAATATAGGACATTTTCTCGTATACGTTTTTAAGAATATTTATAAATACACAAACATTAGTACTGCCTTACTGATGAGGGGGTATATAATTAGCATGAACTCTAAAGAGAGGGTATTGACTGCGCTAAAGCATGAGCAGCCGGATAGGACTCCATGCAATTATATTGGTACTCCTGAGATAAGTGATGTTCTAAAAAAGCATTTTAGCACTGAAGACATGGATGTTGTGTTAAAAAATCTTGGGGTTGATTTAAGGGTAATTAAACTGCCTTATGTAGGTCCTGAATTAAGAAAATGGCAAGATGGCAGATTTCAAAATTATTGGGGTCACATAAGAAAATCTGTTAAGAATCAAGCTGGGCAATATGATGAAGCAGCAGAATATCCTTATGCTAACTTTAAAACCATCCATGATGTAGACACTTTTCGCTGGCCACAGCTAGACTGGTTTGATATTTCAAAAGTAGTAGAGGATTGTGATAGATATTCAGATTATGCTGTTGTCTATGGTGCTCCATCTAACATGGATATGATTAATGGTACACGTTATGGCATGGGTTTCCAGACTTTTATGGAAAATATGGCACTTAGAGATGAAATTACAGTGGCATGTATGGAAAAACGCTTTAAGTTCTGTTATGCATTAAGTGAGAGAGTTTTAAAGGAAGCAGATGGAAGGATAGATATTTTATGGATAGGCGATGATTATGGTGCACAAGATCGAATGCAGATTAGTCCAACTATGTTTAGAGAGCTATTCATGCCTAAGCTAAGACAAATGTGTGAATTAGGTCATAGTTATGGTGCTAAAGTTATGTTGCATAGTTGTGGTTCAACCAGAGAAATCTGGCCAGATCTAATTAAAGCAGGAGTGGATATATATGAAACAGTTCAACCAGAAGCAAAAGGCATGGATCCTGCTGAATTAAAGAAAGAATTTGGAGATAGGATATGTTTTCATGGAACTATAAGCACTCAAAACACACTGCCTTTTGGCACTCCACAAGATGTTGCTCTTGAAGTTAGGCTTAGAATAGATACTGTAGGCAAAAATGGTGGCTTGATTTTGGCCTCATCCCACAATATCCAACCAGATACATCTCTTCAAAATATTCTTACACTTTACCAGACTGTTAAAGAATATAAAAATTAAATCTTCTATTTTTTTATCACCATCTTGGGACACAATCATCGTCGATAAATTCAAAAAATATATAAATAAGCTCATTTTCTAACCGTATAATTTACGGTTTTAGGGGGTTAAAACGCTAATTACCAAATTAAACAGAATATTGAACTTCTTCTTAGAATATTTTATGGAATATAACTTTATAGATTATAAAAAATATGGAGGGATATGAAGATGGTTATACAAGACGAAGTTAGTAAATACCTATTACATGAAGTGGTGGGTACGACAAATATTGATGGAACTGATTTGGGGATTACAATAAACTCAAATCCTATATCAGTGGGTGCAGCTGGTGCAGGAGGAATGATGGGACCTTATCATCTTGATGATATGCAGAATTTAAGGATTTCAAAAGTAGTAGCACTCATTGACAAAGGAGCTCATACATATACAGATAAGGAAGGACGGGAACATGTGAAAAATATTGCTAGGGAAATGGCAGCGGCTTATGGTGTAGAAAAGGCATTTTATTTGGAAGGAAAAGATGCTGCTTGGAATGCTTTCCTTGATACACACCTATTAACAGTGCTTTCAGGTCCAAATAATGTACATGCTCAACAAATAGAGAGTATATTTGGAAGGGCTGATGCAGATAAAAGATTTGTTTATTCAGAAAAACCACTAGCAAACAGCTTAGAAGGAGCAATAAGTATAGCAGAAGTAGATAAAGCACGTCCTGGCAGAATTGGTGTAGTCTCCCAAAACAGAATGTGGGATATGCTTTTAGAAGCGCGACATATGATTGCTAATGGAGTAATAGGTGAAATTCAGAATTTTGAAATTGAGTACCAACAAGATTGGATGAATCCTGGGACACCTGCTGTCTGGAGAATTGAGAAGGGAGTTGGTGGAGAGCTTGGTCCAGACTTAAAAGGAAATCTAGGTAAACTGATTGACATAATGTATCACGCAGTAGATACCTTACAGTTTGTCACTGGACAAAACATATCTGGAGTACATAGTGCTTACATAATAAATGCAGTTAATGAAAGAGAACCAGCCGGAGGAAAAACATTTGGAGCAGCAGGAGTAGCTAAGAGGAAAGTGCCAGTTGGCGGGGATTCTCCTTACCATGGAGATGATGTAATCAGTACTATAATGCAGTTAGCTGGCGGAGCTATTGGAGACATGAAAATTTCTCAAACAAATGCAGGTCAAAAGAACGCGCTGAGATTTAGAGTATATGGATCCAAAGGTTCATTAGAATTCACTACCGACAATGCAAATGACTTAGTTCATTATGATGGATTTGGTAATGTAAAGAAGGTTATTACAAGAGATCCAAATGCCTTACAGTATACATCCACACTTCCAGACTGGTATCTTGAGGGTTTAAGGATGAATAATCCACCTTTCGAAATGCACACTCCACCTAAACACGATCAAGGATGGAGGAACGTACATAAGAGACAAGCACTAGCATTTGCACTATATGCTCAGTTAGTTACTAATGGACAGATTGGATTAGGAGAAAGATCAAAATTATATGTAGTGCCAACTGTAGCAGAAGCTCTTAATAATATGAAAGTTATGAAAACAGCATATGAGGTTGCTGCTTACAGATGCGAGAGTATTACACCAGTAAACTAATTTTTTTTCAATTTTTTTAAATCCGAAAAAGGGATTAAAACTTTTTTAAGAAATAAAACAACATATGGAGGGAGATTAATATGGTAGATGAACAACAAAAAGGGCCAGATGCACAAGCAATTGCTGATGCAGGGGCTTTTAATGTAGAAGCAAAACTTGCGGAGTTAAATATACAGCCAGAAAAAAGATACAACAATAAACTTACCCTGTTTAATGGACAATGGGCAGACCTGAGCATTGATCAGATAGCTGAGTTTGCTCATAGGGCTGGATTTGATGGGGTTGAAGCATGTACATGGGGAAAAAGTTTAGAGATAGATACTATATTAAATGCAGAGAGCGGAACACCATACCTAAAACGGGTATTGGGGGATTTAAAAAAACATAATATCGGAGTATGGGCTATGAGTGCTCATATCCAAGGTCAAGCAGCTACAAATGCAAATGCCGGAATTGATGCTGACCTTGTAGGATTCCTGCCTCCAAAATATAAAGCAGTATTTGAGAGTGGAGATTTCGATGCAATAAGACAAGCAGGCGTAGATATTCTAGCAAACACAGTTAGGGCAGCAGCAAAACTAAGGGACGTTGCAGAAAAAGAATATGCTGATTTAGGAAAAGATATGTGGAATCCTAGTGTAGTTACAATGTTCACAGGCAGTCCTATCTGGCATAGAGTCTACTTATTCCCCGGCATGGATGATACAAGAATCCAAGCAGCATTTGATTATGTTGCAACTGCAATGAAACCAGTTCTAAAAGTAGCAGCTGAAAATGGAATTAAACTTGGTTTGGAAGTGCACCCAACTGAAATTGCATTTGACGGACACACAGCTTTAAGATTACTGAACTCGATGGCTCAAGTAGAATATGGAGATAGATTTGGTATCAATAACGATGCCAGCCATCTTGGTTATCAAGGAGTGAATCCAGTTAAATTTATTGAAGCAATAGGCACTAGAGGAAGATTATACCACACGCATATAAAAGATGCAGCTTGGGGTCTAGATCCTACGGGACTTGGTGGAGTTCACGGAAGTCATGAACAATTTGGAAGCGAAAAAAGATATTGGGATTTTAGATCCATTGCCAGAGGTATGATTAACCAAGCAGCAATTGTTGAAGCTTTAACACAGCAAGGTTACAAAGGTCCATTATCTGTTGAATGGGAAGATCCAAGAATAGATAGAGAAGCAGGAGCAATTGCATCTGCAATGGTTATGAGGGGTATACTAACAGGAAACGTAGATTTGGCAAGAGAAGGTTTGCAGATGTATAAAAACCCGGCTAACTACAAAAGGGCAGCATTTGATAAAGCTTTTACAGACAAATAAAAATTTTCAAAAACTTTAAATAATTCCTTTTTTTCTTTTTATTTGTGCAATCAATCTTACAGAAACGCACGTATCCTTCTCTAAAATGATTATTCAAGAAGCCATTTCCAAATTGGTATAAACATTATTCCCTGCTCTTTTTTTTCAGTGTTCTTTGTTAATATTATCATCTTTTTTGTTTTATTGAATTCCTTTCTAAACTCCAACAAAGAATTAATCTCTCTTTCTTCAATATCATCTGCGTATGAGACATTTATTGCCATTAATGATTGGTCCCTATTTTTTATTATAAAATCCACTTCTCCTGTGTTTTTCCAATAATACACCTCTTCTTGTCTTCTTTTTAACTCTACAAGTACCAGATTCTCTGCCAATTTTCCGTAATCCTTGGAGAACTTAAAGCTGACAGCCTCTCTCAGGCCATTATCTATGCAATATATTTTGGATGGAAGTGTCTTCTGCTCTTTGAATGAATAAGAGAAATGGTCTATTGTAAAAAATAAAAAAGCCTCTTTGTAATAGGATATGTAATCTTTAATAGTGTCATAAGACATTTGCAACGAATTTCTTAGATTTCTTAATGAGACAAAACCAGTAAAATTAGTCATCAAGAATAGCGCAATTTCTTTTGCTTTTTGGCTGTTTAAGTTATACCTGTCTATTATATCTTTGTATAGAATATCATCAAAATACTGCTCAAGGAGTTTTGTTTTGAAGTTTTCAGGCTTAAAAAAAACTTCTGGGAAACCTCCTATATTAAGATATTCCTTAAAGTGTTTTAGAATGGAAAATCTCGTTTTTTCCAGCAATACTCCTTTACTTATATTATCATAATCTATGTTTAGACTTTTGAACGCTAAAAATTCTTTGAAACTCAAAGGGAAAATCTCAAAGGTAAGGTTTCTTCCGGTTAAAAGTGTAGAGTAATCCCTTTTTAACAGATAAGAGCAGGAGCCGGAAATAACAAACTTGTCATTTGTTTTTAGATCATACTTTTTCTTTATCCACGATTCCCATCCTTCTTTCCTATGGACCTCATCCAGAAAAATGTAAGCTTTTTCATTATTATTCATACTTACTCTGTAACTTTCATATATCTCATCTAATATCTCCTTGCTTAGTTTTTTGTCTTCTAGATTCACAAATAATATTTTTTTTGGATCCACTCCTGCTTTCAGAAGGTTGCCAATCATTTGGTACATCAAAGTGCTTTTGCCGGATCTCCTTATTCCTGTGATTATAGTTACTTCCTTTATCCCTATTGAATCAGCCAAGTTATCATATTCTGGTCTATTAGTTCCTGTTAATTCTTCAATTAGCCCTTTGTTTTCCCACCATGGGTTCCATTCGGCTATTTTATTTATCTCCATAAGTTACAATAGAATGTAGCATATAGTATATAAATGTTACGTTTTTGTGTAACTTGCAATGACACCTTGATAACCTCTCTTAAAAAGGGGGAAATTGAGAAGTAGGGGCATATATTCCAGTTGGGGCTGGGGCATTCTAATAAGTGATATGAATCAAAGTTATCACAAATCATATTTTTTTCAAACCATTTTAAAAACCTTTAAATAATTCCTTTTTTTCTTTTTATTTATGCAATCAATACTGCAGATAGTAATACCTGTGTTTCTGGTTATATTTGTTGGTTATGTTATAGGAAGATTCAGGAAAATCAACACCCAATTAGTAATTGACTTGATAGTATATATTGCAGGACCTTGCCTGATTTTTTCTTCTGTAGCCAGGAGCGATATTAATTTGACGGATTTTTTTATAGTTGCTTTAGCTGGAATTGGGATAATTGTAATCTTGGCATTATTGGTTTTTTTAATCCTGAAAATAACAAAATCAAAGAAGGTTGGATTATACCTTCCAATGGTTATTGGCAATACCGGCTACTTAGGTTATCCTGTTGCTTTGCTAGCTTTTGGGGTTGCAGGACTTTCAAGGGCTGTTGTATTTGATATGATGAATTCCCTCTTTTTATTTAGTTTAGGAATCTATATTATTCACCACAAAAATGAGTTTAGGGAGATATTTAAGATTCCATTAGTTTATGCTGTTGTTATCGGATTATTATTTAATTTAATAAAAATTCCAGTCCCAGATATAATCTTTAAGCCAATTGAAATGATTGGGATGATAACAATCCCACTGGCTTTAATGGTATTGGGGTATAAACTCACAGAAGTTAAAATAACCTCTTGTAAGGTTGCTTTCCTTGCATCCCTTTTTAGAGTATTAGGCGGTTTCTCAGTTGCTTTTCTTATTATTAACCTTTTTTCAATAACCGGATTACCGCGCAATATAATTCTGCTTCAAGGAGCTATGCCTTCTGCTGTTATGTCAATGATCCTGACAGCAAAATATGAAAGAGACGCATCATGTGTTGCAACCATAGTCCTGTTTTCCACAATTATGTCTCTTCTTACAATTCCTTTAATTCTTTGGTTTTTGTCGTAATATTAATTTAAATTGAGAAAATCTTTTCCGTAATTTTCCAGATGGTATATCCCATTATCCAAACTGATCATATTATGCAACATAAGCTGTTCAAGATATGATTTAACTCTTGATATGTGCTTTCTTTGAATCCCCATTCCATCACAAATAGAATTATTGTTTATACCCCCTTCTTTAATAGCTTCTAAAGTTCTGAATATAACTTTAGATCTTCTATGTTCCTTGAAGTATTTAATCAATTTATCTCTTCTTTATATATTATTTTTAAAAATTGCATTGTTATTAAAAAGTCTGATTATATTGTTCCACTTTCTTATAGCTACCTCAATTAAATGCATATCTGCTATTATAGTAACTTCGTAATCAATTTTTAAGTTTTCTAACGCTTTAGCAAAATTTAGATGTCCTTTATTTGAATCAAATGCACACCGTACCTCTAATGATTTATTCTTATGCACATTTCCGTCACCATCAAGAACCCCTGAGATGTAAGCAGCAGATAAATCTTTATTATTTCTTAATAACTCTCTAACTTTTTCTCTAATAGAATTCCATATGGAATTCATAGTTGTTGTATTTATTAAAACGCTTAATGACCCTTGCTTTATGCCTTCACCATACTTAAAACTAGCTTTTTCATATATATTAATATTTGGAAACAAATTTGACCAGAATAACCTAGCATGTTCTGATTCCATATTTTTGTTAACTAAAGTAATTTGTGCATCAAACTCTGACTCAGTTAGTCCAAAAATATTTTTAATGGCATTAAGGAATGTTTTAATTAATTTTGGATCAGAATTTGTAAATCTAAAAGATTTTTCAGCACCTTCTGCATCATATAATCCGACAATATACGCCAGTTCTCTGTTAATTTCTATAAATCTCTTTACGAAATGCTGTCTAGTTTTTCTACTTTTATACCTAACATATAATTTATCTTCATGAATAAATCTTGAAATTTTATCTAAATCTAAAGATATTAAATCTATTCTCTTGATGGAATCTTCTTTTTTTATTTCTTGATTAATTACTATCTCAGTTTCAATTTCCTTATTACTTTTTAACTGCGATTTTTTTAGTATTAATTTAGGAACACAAACAAGTTTGACGTGAGCTCCAGTTGTTAAATGAGCAATAACTGGATAAACTTTATTGTTCTGTTTTATTTTTATAAATACAGCATCACCTAATTTTAAATTATTGTCGTAAAAAACATTTTCAGGGATCGTTATATATGGATGATTAGCTGAAATTCCATGTATTTTAGTGAGATATTTAACACACTTTTCTGAATTTTTGTTTATTGGTTTATATTTACTTTTCATCTTAATTCACCTCCGTTTGATTTCCTAATGTTCTCAACATAGGAAATCTTGGAGGTCAAAAAAGAGGGCTTAAAGCAAAATTGCGTAATAGATTTTCTATTTCATAGAAAATCTTAATTTGGCAGTTTTGCGTACCCTATTTTGAGGAAAACCGCTTATTTAAATATCCTATAGAGGTAAATGTCCTGTGCTAGTGCTTATTTTCAGTATTGAAATTAAATCCAATTTAGTTCCAAAAATAACAGCATTGCGCGGATATTACCGCTCTAGCCTAGAGAAATAGGCTAGCCTTCGTCGATTATGTAAAATGATTCTTGCCATGACTTGACATAATCGCGCAAGAGGTCTAATTTTCATGAGTAACTTATTT
>Ga0315282_10002637_pt1 | contig 32751 bp, 31 predicted proteins | sample YL17G07_20_MG_FD_203693 | JGI IMG/M metagenome (GOLD analysis project Ga0315282, IMG submission 203693) | Sediment microbial communities from Yellowstone Lake, YNP, Wyoming, USA - YL17G07_20 | ecosystem: Environmental > Aquatic > Freshwater > Lake > Sediment | place: USA: Wyoming | collected...
GGTAAGCAAAGGGCAGCCACAGGTGTTGCTGCAGCATAGCCATGTTCATCGTTTGCTTGCTGAAAGCCTTAGGTAGGTCGCTGTGGCTTTGGCGAATACCTCAGTCAGCCTTTTGTGTTCGCTAGACAAAGCAAAGCCCTTAAGCGTCTCGTAGTTCTCAAGCGCCTTTCGCGCTTCCAGCATACGGAGCCTTGCGGATTCTATATCGTGAGGTGAGGCCATTATCGGCCCGCTTTTTTCTTTGGCATTGAAGGGTCCGCTTCTTCCTGCGCGGGCGCGCCGCCGAAGTTAGCCAGCGTTGACCTTACGGTAGCCAATTAACCAGTCCGCACACATCGTACGCCAGTCGCGTCTTAATTGTCCAGACGTGGGTAGTGCCTTAATTTTGTGTTGATGGCCCAGATGGTAAAAGGCACTTTGTTTTATGAATGACGCCGGGCAAGGATCGACCCACCGCTGTCGCGCTTCTCGCTGCCACCCGGACGATCCTGCCGCTTTATCGAATCTCAACCACGCGTTCTCCGCTCAGGAGAGCCTGCTCGATGCGCGGCCACAGTCGGTCGAAGGGCTCGATCAAGGCGCTGGTGCGGCAATTGCCCAGGCGCACCCAGAGCAAACGCGCGGCGCTTTCGGCGTGGCTGCGGGACGGAGGAACGATTAGATGCGTCGGTAACGGCGGGGTTAAACAGGCTGCGGGAAAACCCCTTGCGGCTGTCATCCTGAGGAGTCGCAGGCGACGAAGGATCTCGCATTGTCTTGAAAATACTCAGGGCGCGATTCTTCGCTTCGCTCAGAATGACAGCTTGGAAGGGTTTTCCCGCAGCCTCTAAAACCCCGCCCTTCCCTATTCATGCTGAGAAACCCGGGCTAGTCGCGTCGGCGTTACCCGCAGCAAATGAAGGCGGGGCGGCTTCCGGGGCAGCGGGGTCAGCGAGGATCATATCGTCCTCGGTATCGCTTACCGTGAGTGGTGGAGAGATACCGCTACTACAACGAGCGGCAGGCAGGGTATGAGACGGATTCGCGCCAATGCAGAGCCGGCAAGTAACTCGCTGCCGGATGGTTGGAGCGTGGCGCGTCTGACGTAGATTGAGGAAGTTCAGTTTGAGATTCGCGGAGGCACACTCGCCCCCTGAGCTTCATTCACACACTGGGGCGGCCAGTCACAACTCAAGCGTGCGCGGTGCGCTGCAACATTTGGAGAGGTTGTGGAGCGCGCACGGCGCGACGGTGATTTGCCAAAATCGCCAACAACGATGCCCGTCCGATCTTATCGCAATGCACGGTGCACATTGAAATGGCATTGAGGGGACGAACAAAGTCGTGCAGCCGGCGTTGGTATTCGCCAATGACATCGAGCTCGTCGCCTTTGGATAGGGCCCACGACCAGTCGGTCACCCAGCGCATGACGGTGCCGTGGACGTGCAAGGGACTTCTCTGGAGTGGATCGCCCGCTCTCAGCAGTTCGTTAAGACAATCCGGAGCGGTCAGGAACACCAAGCGTCCGCTATGCAAAAACACGTCCGGCCTTAAACCGTTTTCACTCAGGCCGCGCGCAACGTCGTTCAGCCAGGTCGGGCCGGCCACGACCACAATCTGCTGGCCGATCTCCAACCCCTGAATAACAAAATTTAGGATTTCGTATAAGCCCTTTTCCTTCCGGACTACCAAACGGCACGCGTCGGCCTTGGCCGCCAGGCCCGCATGGTTACTTGTATCTGCTCCCATATACCCTATCTTCATCGAAAGATTATGGGCATGTCAACAAGACTTGCTGGCGCAGTGTCGAATTGTCCGACGGGGTCTTTTGCAGGCTTTCGCCCTATCTTCGTGTTTACAAATTCTAAATCATCTCGGTCGAAGCCCATTTCTCGGCGAGTTGGGCTTACGGTTTCCCGAGCGGGACATTGAAACTCGCATGACAATCAGTGGCGGGATCTTGCGTGACGGATTTGGTTAAATCACCGCCCCTGATTCTGAACTCCAGCGGTGGCTTCTTGAGCCTCTCAGGCAACCCCTCGATGCGCGCTTTGCCGTCGCTATTGGTGCCGATTTCAAGGTCGGATTTTCGTTTGTTCATGAAGCCGTAAAGAATCGTGACGTGAATCTTGGCGTCGTAAACAGGTTTGCCGCTGCTATCAAGAACCGTAAAGTCTGCCGAACAAGGCCCCAGATCCCCTTTGACGACGGGGACCTCAGCCGCTGCTGCGGAGCGAGCGCGGCCAAGGGTTGCTCCGGCCAGAAGGGCAATCGCCAACAGGAGTAGCTTTCCAATTCGCGGCGTCCCTTTGCGGTGACTCGCGCCGGGGGTGCAGGAATTAAGGAATCCGTCACACATTGTTCACTCTCCTTGACTCAGCACAGCACGATCTTTTCGCGGTGCTCCTTGACCCCCTTGGTGGCATTCCGCGTGTCAACGACGAGCTTCGAGTTGCGCACCACGGCAGCGTAATCGTAGCTGGAATGGTCCGTCACGATGACCACGGCATCGTAAGAGGCCAGAGCTTCGGCCGTGGGCTCGACGGCGCCCATTCCGAAGTCGTACTTCCTCGTCCTATGGAGGCGGGGGAAATAGGGATCATGGTAATCAACTTGGGCTCCGCCGTCTTTCAGCAGCTCGATGATTCGCAAACTCGGTGATTCGCGCAGGTCGTCGATGTCTTTCTTATAGGCAATCCCCAGAATCAGGATTCGGGCATCCTGCAAACATTGTTTTCGTCTATTCAAAGCCTCTCGCAGGGAAGTTACGACGTGCTCGGGCATGGCGGAATTGATCTCACCCGCCAGTTCGATGAAGCGGGTGGGGAATTCGTACTCCCGAGCCTTCCAGGTCAAGTAGAAGGGGTCAATGGGGATGCAGTGTCCGCCTAATCCCGGCCCAGGGTAGAAGGGCGTGAAGCCAAAGGGTTTGGTCTTGGCCGCCTCGATGACTTCCCAGATGTCGATTCCCATCCGCAGGCAGAGCAGCTTCAACTCATTCACCAGCGCAATGTTCACGCAGCGGTAAGTGTTCTCCAGAATCTTGGTCATCTCTGCGGCGCGCGTGGAGCTGACCACGAGTGTCTTCTCAAATGCCTGGCCATAAAGAACCTGTGCCGCCCGCGCGCTCGAGGCATTCACACCGCCGACGACCTTGGGGATTTGGTGTGTCTGAAACTGCTTGTTTCCGGGATCTTCCCGCTCAGGGGAAAATGCCACCAGGAAGTCACCCGTCGGTTCCGATGGGGCGGTAACGCGAGACCCGTCGGTGCCGTAAGGCAGGATGGGGCACCTTAAGCCGGACTTCTCGAGGATGGGCAGAACCACCTCCTCGGTGGTTCCGGGATATGTCGTGCTCTCCAGCACCACCAACTGGCCGCGACGCAAATGCGGTGTTATGGCTTCGGTAGTTTTGCGAACGAAGGAAAGGTCAGGCTCGCGATGTTGGTCGAGGGGGGTCGGGACGCATATTAAGATGGCATCCATTGCTTTGAGGAGGGCGAAATCGGTTGTGGCACGAAACCCTCGTTTCTCGACCTGCTCCGCAATGGCAGGAGCTAAGATGTGACTAATGTAGCTCTGTCCCTTTTCGAGCATATCAACTTTTGCCTGGTCGACATCGAAACCCGTGGTTGGGAAGCCGTTCCGGGCAAACAGCAGCCCTAGAGGCAGGCCGACGTATCCTAACCCGATCACGCCGACCTGCGCGGTCTTGGTTTGCACCTTTGAGCTAAACGTCGTTGGTTCCGGGAGGACCGTAGACTGAGCTTCATTTATGGGCATGAATTCACGTATAGGCTTATTGGTATTTGACCCACCTCGAAGTTAGTATAACATGAGCCAGCGGCGGGCCAGGGATTTGCAACGCGGGGCTGATCCTCTGGTAAACAGCGTGTACCGATTGGAGTAACCCAGCATCTTTTCGCTTGCAACTCCTCTCCGCAGTCTCCTAATGTTAGTTATGGCCCGAATCTTGTGGAAAGCCTGCGCAGCAGCCATGGTCTGGCGAGTTCCCTGCCTCGAAATAAGTCATCTGAAATTCAAGGATGGAATCCAATGTTTCATGGCGCTGAGTGGGCTGTGAGCAGCGCAGGTGTGGGAGCTGGTGAAGCTGTGGAAGACAGGTTAACAGACCGAAACGAAGAGGGGTCGAAGAGTTCCCAGCAACCTTCGCCCCCGACAGGAGTGGCGGGGAAAGCTGAAGCCCTTACGGATGTGGACTTGCCGGCCAGTTCCGATTACTTGCTGGAACTGATTGTGCACAACTTGCGGCTGCTTGGCCAAGCTCCCCACGGCGCTTTTTTGCAGAAACTCCTGAGAGGCCTTGCCAGCGTGCAGGTTGACGAGAAGGAAAGCATCGCCCATTGGGAAAGGGTCCTAGCCCGCCGAGACGAGTTGACGGATAAGCTCGGGCGCCCCATCTCGCTCCGGACAGCGGCGGTGGACTACTTTGGCGAATTAAACCTTTTGCGCAAGCCCATCCTGTTGGAATTCGAGGAACTTGAGAAGTTGCGCCAGGATGCCGCCACGGACCCGCTCACCGGCCTCAAGAACCGCCGCCGTTTTGAAGAATACGTGGAGCGGGAGATCAACCGCTCCCGGCGTTACGGGACCTCGTTCGCACTGCTCCTATTAGACCTTCGCAGGTTCAAGCTTGCGAACGACACTTACGGGCATCCCACGGGAGACGAGATTCTGCGCAACGTGGCTCGCGCCAGCGTGGAAACGATCCGCGCCTCGGACGTTTCTTTCCGGATTGGCGGGGATGAGTTTGCCCTCCTCCTCCCTCAAGCCGAGCGCTCCAGCGCCGAAGCATTGGCAAAGCGGATTGCGCGTAAGTTCGGGGCCTATGCCAGGCCTCTAGCCCCCGACACTCCGGTGGAAATTGATTATGGGATTGCCATTTTTCCTGAAGACGGCGAGGGGGGAACCGAGCTGTATCAGACGGCGGACAAGTACCTTTACGAAAGCAAACTGCGGGCCCTTCGACCGCTCGAGGATACCGTCGGCACAGCTTTGGGTATTGCGCCCGAAGTCGGGCCGCAGGAGCGGCCAGGCGACGCTGCGCGAGACACCGACCGCCCGCCTCCTCCTGCCGGCCTCGTTGGGCGTACGGACTTGGGGCTAGGGGCAAAGCAAAGCCAGCCTTCCGAGCGCGCTCATAACCGCCGCCTGTATGAACGAATTCCCGTCGAAGGAGCGCGCCGGCTGGGCGTGGTGCGTCTAGGGGAGAAATGTAGGGTGGTGAAGGTTCTGGACCTGAGCTTCGGGGGCATCGGCTTGCTCATGGACAACTATGAGGTGCCTGACAGCTTTCCAGCTCGAATACAGGCCCCATTCCTGCCCGAGGTGGACCTCACCCTGCATCGAGTTTACTGCCGCCAACTTCCGGATGGGAAAATCCACGTGGGCTGCTCGTTCACACCCGTGTCCGAACCGGGGACGGCGTAGCGCCCCGCGCCGGGAAGCCCGTCGCATGCCACCGGCGTTTTCGAGCTGAAGCTTTGCGAATGGCTTACGACGTGGTGTAGGCGCGGGCTGCCCGGATAACCTTTGGCCGCAATATCTGGCAGAGCGAAAGGATAGGCAGAATGATTCGTGCCCTGAAGCTGGTGATTCACAGCAACAGCTCAGTGGAAATGGCCATGGATAACCTTCAACAGGGTGAGCTCATCACCGGGCTCTCCCTACCTCGCAGCCAGCCAGTCCGCCATAGCCCGTAAAATAATCGAAAAGGAAACAGCGCCTGGATCAGGATGACCGAGCGACCGCTCTCCCAGGCGACTCGCACGACCCACACGGCAGATCATGTCCGCTGTTCTCTCGGCTGCGGCATCGGCAGCGGCCGCAGCCTTCCTGACAGCCCCAAGAAGAGTATCTTCCGAGTCTGAGATTGACTCACACGCGTTTGCGACTGCATCAAGCACTGTCTTGTCGCCCGGTTTTACCTTGCCAGCACTCGAGACAGACGATTCCATTGCTTTCAAAAAGGACTTAAACTCTCGGGGACCAAATCGCGGGAAACTCTTCAGCGAGCGTGCCCCCGCCATGAACATCTTCCCAAATACTACGCCACTCGTCCCTCCTGCGGCAGCCATAAAGGCCATTCCGGCTTCATCGAGCAACCTGTCCATACCTGCTTGCGCATCAAGTTCACCGAGTCTGGCAAGGACAGCTTCGAATCCAAGCTGCATTGTGATGCCGTGATCACCATCGCCGAGCGCTGCGTCCAGTGAATTGAGGTGTGCCTCCTCTGCCGTTACTTTCCCCGCCAAAAACATGATCATTTCACGAAAGTCTTGCGCATCAATTCCAGTCTCAAACATAAGCTACACCTGTACCAGCGCAGGGCATTCTGCGGGCGCCAGAAGCAAACGCTTGAGTTCGGCGTCTAAACGCATAAAGGTGACCGAGCATCCGGCCATATCTAGTGAGCTAGCATAGTTCCCAACATAAGAACGCACCGCCGATAACCCTGCATCTTTCAGTAATCGGCTGACAGCACGGAACACAATAAACAGCTCCGAAAGCGGCGAAGCTCCCAGTCCGTTTACGAGAACAGCGAGCTCATCGCCTGATTTAGCGGAAAGGTCTGCCAGAATTCGGCGCACGATTTCCGCCGCAACCTGGTCGGCAGCAAGCATCGGACCGCGCTGCACGCCGGGTTCGCCGTGTAATCCCATCCCAAGCTCCATCTCGTTTTCAGCCAGGTCAAAAATGGGCCGGCCGGAGGCTGGAATAATGCAGGAACTCAGGGCCACTCCCATACTACGGGTGTTCTCATTGGCCCTTTCTGCCGCAGCCGTGACTTCTTGAAGCGTACCTCCTTCTTCGGCTCGGGCTCCTGCCGCCTTGATCACGAACAGGTCACCGGCGATGCCGCGCCGTTCTCCTTTTCTCTCGGGGGGAGCAGATGCAACGTCATCGGAGACACGGACAGTTGTCACGGAGATCTGCTCCCGCTCGAGCATTTCCGCCGCTATGTCAAAATTAAGGACATCCCCGGAGTAGTTCCCATAGATAAACAGGACTCCCTCGCCACCATGAGCGAGCTTGGCAGTCGCGTAGATGGGCGGGGGCGACGGTGAAGTGAATATGTTACCCGCGACACTGGCATCAGCCAAGCCTCTTCCCACGTACCCGGAAAACATGGGATCGTGCCCGCTGCCACCACCAATCAAAACTGTTACTTTGCCACGTATGGGAGCTTCTTTGCGCACCACTGCCTGCTGGCCGTTGACCTTCCGGAGATACCGGGGAAAAGCTAATGCCAAACCCTCGATGGCTTCTAGGGCAACTTTTCTTGGATCGTTGATGAGCTTTTTCATGTCAGCCAGAATTTCCTTTTTGGCATTTCGGAGGGCCAAAACATACCACACAATGCCGCGTTTTGGAGTGATTTGTTTCGGGTTCCCTCCCATGGGACTAGAAGGCGTTCCCCGGCGGACTGCGCATCGAGGCGGGGCACGAGGAGATGGGCGAAGCGCTGCAGCAAGGCGGACAGAAGCGACGTCGATCACCACCGGCAGCTCTGTAGGGCGAGGTCAGGTTTCTGGAATGCTTTCCGGGTACGCCGTCATTCATTCGGCACGCGTAGACCGGTAAACGCTGGACGACTACAGTTACTGAAGCCAAGACCGACGGAGTGTGGTCAAATTTCAGGGTGCGGTCGTCTTTTCCCCGCAGGGCGTTCTTGAGGAACAACCTTGGAGGTGCCTCCCTGAAAATCATATTTGATCGGCCGGCCCTACCCTCCGCCACATAGGCAATCTCGAGTCCGTCTTGACTTACAGAGGCGCCCGCAATATCTACACGCTCATCATCGGCGAGCGCGTGAGACGGATTCGCACGTATAATCAGGTCACAGCCACGGCATCCATCGTGCTGCCCTCACGTCACAAGGTAGGCGGCGCCACCGGCGAGCACGAGCCAACTGTACAGGCCGTGCAGGACGCGATACATCCGCGCCCCAAACCCCAAAGGGGAGGTCGCAAATGCTGGCCCCAAATAAGATCCAAATGATTCCGCGCGTGCTCTCGGCCCTGTTCATTATTTGGTCTTTCGTTTTCTCTGCCAACCTTACAGCAGCAGAAAAAACACACGGGGTAGCATACACGAATCCACGTGTCTATAATGTCGTGCACGTGTTTGAGCTCGTGACAAATCCTCAAGCGATCGACCGTAGCAGAGATCTAAAGCTATGGATCCCTATTCCCCGTGAGGCGAGCTCGCAAAAGGCTATCGAGATCGTATCGGTTAGTCGTCCGGCGGGTGGGGCGTTTGAAGATCTCGAACACGGCAACCGAATGTTGTTCTGGGATCTTGGGGAGGGACCCAGGCGCTCCAGCTATAAAGTCACCCTGCTATATCGACTTGACTCTTACGAGGTCCAGGCGCGAGTGAACCCGGACGATGTTTTTGATAAGAGCACTGAAAGCGAAACGCTGATCCAATACACGCGCAGCAGTCCGACAATTGGCCTCAGTCCAAAGGCATAGCAACTCGCTCGGGCGGCGGTTGGAAACGAGAAGAACCTTTACCTCCAGGCCAAAAAGATTTTCGACTTTGTCACGAAGAAGATGCGTCGGCTGGCGCAGAGCGAAGCTCTGCGGTCTAGCAATCTGCGCCTCGGGGCGAGCGCTGTACGAACACCCATCACGCTCGTTTAAACACGGCATTTCCATCCCGGGCAACTGCAATTCATTACTTACTCGTTCGTCTTGAGGCTATGGCAGCTCATCGGATTGCTCGCAGAGCTTCGCTCTGCGCCAGCCCGCGCGCTGAAAAGAAGCCGAGGGCTAGAGGGAGTCAGAAGCCACTGGAGGAGGCCCTAATGAAAGATCAAAGCATTACAAGACGCCACTTCATCGGCGGCCTGGCCGCCGCGCAATTGGCAGCTTCGCAGGCCCGGGCAGCAGCCACGGGTGCGGTCAAGTGGAAGCTGGTGGTGGGATGCGATCACGCGGGTTTGCCACTCAAGGGAGAGCTGGTTAAAGCGCTCCAGTCCTGGGGGCATACGGTCAAGGACGTCGGGACCTACAGCGCCGAGCCAGTCGATTTCCCGGATATCGCTCAAAAGCTTTCCGATGAGATTCTCTCCGGACGGTGCCAGCGCGGCGTTATGGTCTGCGGCACGGGTGTGGGGGCCGCGATCGCAGTCAACAAGGTTCGCGGCATGCGCGCGGCGCTATGCCACGATACATACTGCGCGCACCAGGGGGTGGAACACGATGATGTGAACGTGCTGTGTTTGGGCGCGTGGATCATCGGGCCGAAACTCGCGGAAGAGGTGCTCCACGCCTATTTAAACGCCAGGTTCGCGAGCGAAGACCCCGACTTCAAGCGTCGCGTCCAGAAACTCCAGGAAATGGAGAAGAATTAGGAAGCTTACAGAATTCGTTGAGGCGGAGTACGTTTCTAACCCGCAGGGGGATGGTTCTGGTGGATTGGCGCAGTGCGATCTCCCGAAGGGACGCTCAAGGGTAGTTCTCGGGCCGGGGGTCATTCCTCAAGCTGACCGACATGAGCCGGCAAATTCCCCTTCCGGAAATCGCCGACCCCCAGGAAAGGGGTCCGCGCCAGTCCCGAATGGCTGGGCATGACAGGCAAAGGGACCAGCATGACGGGCTTGGAGCGAGCCGGTTGCAGGCCGAGTCACGGTTTCAAACTCTTTCGGAACCAATCCACGGTGCGTTCAAGCCCCTCTTGAAAACTCACTTTTGATTTGAACTTCAAGAAGCGTTGCGCCTTTTCGATCCCCGCTTGAGAGTGGCGTACATCGCCCACCCGGGGGTTTGAGTACTCGGGTTCCAACGGGCGCCCCACGATGGTGGAAAGAGAACTTAGGAGGTTGTTGAGAGTGTGCCGCCGGCCTGTGCCGGCGTTAAATACCATGCCGCCCAGGTCATCCGCATGGCAAGCGAGCAGGTTGGCCTCCACTACGTCGTCTACATAAGTAAAATCACGCGATTGTTCTCCGTCCCCGTAGACGATGGGGCGACGACCTCGCAGCGCCGCTTCCACAAAGCGCGAAATAACCGCCGAGTAAGGGGAATGAGGATCCTGGCGCGGGCCGAACACATTGAAGTAGCGGAGCGAAACAGTGGCCAGGCCGTAAATTCGATGGAACAATTCGCAATACTTCTCTCCCGCAAGTTTGGTGAGCGCGTAAGGGGAAAGAGGTTTCTCGGGCATGGTTTCCACCTTTGGCAACGTCTCGCTGTCTCCGTATACGGAGGAGGAACTGGCAAATACGAACCGCTTCACCTGGGCGTTTCGGGCCGCCACCAGCATGTTCAGGGTAGCGGTGACGTTCGCCCTATGGCTGCTGAGGGGGTCTTCCACGGAGCGCTGCACGGAAGGAATGGCCGCCTGATGGAGCACGTATTCGACTCCCTGCGCCGAGGCCTCGCAAACGGCAAGCTCCGCCAGGTCGCCTTCCACCAGCTCGATGCGGTCGAGGCAATTATCGAGATTGCGCCGGAAGCCTGTGCTGAAATTATCCACTACTCTTACCGAGTGGCCCAGGTCCAAGAGACGATGGACCAACGCCGAGCCGATAAACCCGGCGCCGCCGGTTACTAGAAAACTTGCCATGCCACCTCCCTGGATGCGTTGCGAAAAGTGGTGCCCGATTTTGCGTGTAGCGCTGACCGTCAGGTCGGCAAGTCCTGACTTGAAGGCCAGCGCTACCAGTCTACCCGGCTAGTACAGAGTACGCATTGTTGGCTCGGCGCCGGCCTTGCCCAGCGGTTCGAGAAGCTGGCGGGCTCCGTGGGCCAGCAGGTTGAGCTCGGTGGTTGCCTGGAAGAATAGAAAGCCCTGCTCCAGGAATTTTCTCACCTGGCTTGAATCGGCAACCGGCGCACCCAGGATTTTGTTGTGCGCCCGGCCGGCAGCGACAATTTTTTTCAGGGCTTCTTGAACTTGGGGATGATCGTGTTGCCCGCGAAGGCCCAGCGAGAATGCCAGGTCGCTGGTGCCGACGAAGATGACATCGACTCCAGGCGTGGCGGCAATCGCGTCGATCTCCGCCAGGGCCCGGGCTTCTTCGACAATGATCACCACCATAACATTTTGGTCGGCGAAATCGAAGTAGCCTTCGGGAGACGGCCAACGAAACTTCGCCAGGCCCGCTCCGGAGCCCCGCCGGCCTGCGGGTGGATACTTGCAAGCGGCCGCAGCCTGACGAGCCAATTCGGGGGTGCTGGTGAAGGGAAACATGACGCCCAGCACACCGGCGTCCAGCACCCGTTTGGCAGTCCAAATCTCGTTGACGGGAACCCGGGCAAAGGGGAGCGCTTTGAGTCCGCGGGTGGCCAGAACCATGTCTCGTAAGCTTTCGAGGGTGACGGGGCTGTGCTCCATCTCGATCCACAGGAAGTCGAAACCGAGGCTAGCAGCCTGCGCGGCGATTTCGGCGCTCGCCAGCGTAAGCGTAATTCCAATCACCGGTTTCCCCTCGCCCAGCAGCTTCTTGACAGGATTCTCCCAGGCTGGGGTTGACTCCGGGTTTGCAGTTTGCACGGCTGTCCTCCTTCTCGCGCCGCGAAGAAAAGACGCACCATAGAGCGCACAGAAATCACAGCGCGGCAGAGCCGCAACGGAAAATTCCAGATTCAAAATTCAAGACCCTGGCTTCCAGAAGAGTCTGCCAGAAAAACAACAACTCACGATCTTGTACCACAGAAAAAAATATCTCGGCTCCTCTCTGTGAACTCTGTGCCCTCTGCGGTGAGCTTCTCTCGGGTTGCGGCCAAGGCCGCACTGTACCATTGCAAGGTTAATGCACCTCGGCGCGTGGCGTCCACTGGAATTTCGAACTGGAGAACGTTGTAGAACTCAGGTTGCAGTTTGTGCTGCTGGCCTGATAGATTAGCAAGACTCAGCGATGGCAGGCGGCGCTGGTTGCCGACTGCTCTGAATAGGAGTAACTCTGGCCGGCGAAAAACTTCCCAAGCTGGTTGATCTGATGGCGCATCTCCGTGGGCCCGAGGGCTGCCCTTGGGACCGTGAGCAGGACTACGATACGCTCAAGGGACTGCTGCTTGAAGAAGCCTACGAAGTCATCGACGCGATTAACGCGCGCGATTTTCAAGCCCTGGAAGATGAATTAGGCGACCTGCTCTTCCAGGTAGTGTTCTGTTCCCGGCTCGCGGAAGAGCGAGGGAGCTTCGACATCGATGACGTCATCGAGTGCGTGCACGCCAAGCTCATTCGGCGGCATCCTCACGTTTTCGGCGAGGTCCACGCCAGCAACGCCCGCGAAGCCCTCAAAAGTTGGCTGAAGGTAAAAGAGAAGGAGAGGGCTGGAGCGGCGGAGAGCAAGAACGATGAAAAATCTCTCCTGGATGGAATCGCCTCGGCCCTGCCTGCTACGCTCGTCGCCTACGAATTGGGATTGCGAGCATCGGAAGTCGGTTTCGATTGGAAAAGGGCTGAGGAGGTGCTGCAAAAGGTAGAGGAGGAGATTCGAGAAATACGCCACGAATTGAATCAGGAGGCCGGCAAGAAATCATCCCGGCTCGAGGAAGAGGTTGGCGACCTGTTATTCACCGCCGCGAATTTGGCGCGAATTCTCCGCTCCGACCCGGAGACTTGCCTGCGGAGAGCCAATCAGAAATTTATGCGCAGGTTCCGGGCACTCGAAAGGGAAATGGCGGCACGGGGAAAAAATCTGCGGGAATGTTCTGTGGAGGAAATGGAATCCCTGTGGAACGAGCTGAAGTCACATGAAGGTTGATCGGGTGGAGCTGCGGGAAATTCAAATGCCCCTCGTCCATTTTTTCGAGACGAGTTTTGGCAGAACTACGACGCGCCGAATCGTGCTGGTGCGGGTCAATGCGGAAGGCCTCGAGGGATGGGGCGAAGTCACGGCCGGGGAAGAACCGTTCTACAGCCACGAAACTCCCGAAACTGCCTGGCATGTTTTGCGGGACTTTCTGATTCCTTGGGTATTGGGAAAGCAGTGGGCGTCGCCTTCTGAAGTTGCCGCGCGCTTCCGTCCCATCCGCGGCCACAACATGGCCAAAGCAGGCTTGGAGAATGCGCTTTGGGTGATCGAAGCGCAACAAAAAGGCATTCCCCTGGCGAAGCTGATTGGCGGGGAGCTGGAAGAGATTCCGTGTGGCGTATCCATTGGGATTCAGAACAGCGTCGAGGAACTGCTGGAAAAAATCGCGCGGGAAGTTTCCGCCGGGTATCAGCGGATCAAGGTGAAGGTCAAGCCGGGTTGGGATATCAATGTGCTCGAGCGCATCCGCACAGAGTTTCCTCGGATCGCCCTGATGGCCGATGCGAATTCCGCCTACACGCTTGCCGACATGGCTTGCCTGAGGCAATTCGATCGCTTCTATCTGATGATGATCGAGCAGCCGCTCGGCTGGGACGACATCAGCGATCACGCCCGGCTGCAAAGGGAAATCTCCACGCCGATTTGCCTGGATGAGTCGATTCACAGCGCCGACGACACACGCAAGGCCATCGAAATGGGCGCCTGCAAGATCATTAACGTGAAGCTGGGCCGCGTGGGGGGCTTCAGCTCGGCCCAACGAGTGCACGAGGTGTGCCGGGCAAGAAACGTTCCGGTGTGGTGTGGCGGGATGCTCGAGTCCGGAATCGGCCGCGCCCACAATATTGCCATGTCCGCGCTCCCAGGATTCACCCTCCCGGGAGACGTTTCAGCCAGCCGGCGATACTGGGCAGAGGATATCATTTGCCCTGAGGTGACCGTTAGCGCGCGCGGAACCATACGTGTTCCCCAGACTCCCGGGCTAGGGTACGAGCCCAACCTCGAGCGAATCGAAAAAGTGACCGTAAGAAAGGAACTGTTTGGCTAGCACACCAGCCAAAGAAGTTGAGCAGGCTACCGCCAGGGCCCCTGGCCACAGCCACGCCCTGATGCATTTTCTTCTGTTCTGGGGAACGGTGTTTTGGGCCTCGAATATCGTGGCAGCAAAGGAGGCTGTGAGCGGTTTTGGGGCCATGGGGCTGGCGCAGTTGCGCCTTGCGGGCGCCGCCCTTCTTTTTGCTGCGCTGTTCCTGGCATGGCGAGGGCGGGCTGATTTGCGTTTGAGTGGGCGTCAATGGCTTGTTCTCATTGGTGTCGGATTCAATGGGATGACGCTGAACCAGATCTGCTTCATCAACGGCTTGGCTCGGACCTCGGTGGCGCACACCGGGCTCATCGTGGCGCTGGGTCCCGTCATGGTGCTGGCGCTTTCTTGCCTGATGCGTCTCGAGCCAATAACCCCGCCCAAGTTCCTCGGCATGCTGGTTTCCTTCGGGGGAGTAGCCATCCTTACGCTGGGGGGGGCCGAGAAGGGAAGCGCGGCGCACTGGCAGGGCGACCTGATTGTGCTGGCAGGCAGCGCCTCATTCGCTTACTACACCATTCAGGTTAAGGAAATTGCCAATCAGTACGACGCCCTCACCCTCAATACCTTGACCTTCGCCGTGGGAGCCTTGCTGATGATTCCGTTTGCGGCGCGCTCAGTTCTCCATGTCCGCTGGGCCAACGTGACCCTCGGCGCTTGGGGCGGGTTGGCATTCATGATTTGCCTGGGGACAGTAGTGGCCTACCTATTCTACGCCTTCGCTCTTACTGAACTTTCCGCCTCGCGCGTAGCAGCCTTCGCGTATCTCCAGCCGGTGGTGGCGGCCCTTCTGGGGGCATGGCTGCTCGGGGAGAGGATCACGCCGAAGGTCGTCGCCGGCGGCGCGCTGATTCTGATGGGTGTGTACCTGGCCGAGCGCGAACGTGGGGAGACCGTTTCGTGAAAGAGAAGTGATGTCTTACAAGGAGGAAATATGGACAGACGAGACTTTCTTCGAGGGACAGCGGTGGGCATTCCGCTCCATGCTGCGGCGATGCAGCAGATGCCCGCGCCGCAATACACAGGGAAGCCGGAGCTAAAAATCACCGACGTCCAGGCCTTCTTAGTGAACGTAGGGCATAACTACGTGTATGTGAAGGTATCGACTGATCAAGGCATCCACGGCTGGGGCGAGGCTTATCCAGGAGGGCCCGACGCGGCCGTTGTGGCCAACATACTCGACTTCAAGGATTGGCTCGTGGGGAAGGATCCCCGCAACATCGAGTACCTCTGGGCTACCATGTACAACTTCAGCCGATTCCCAGGTGGTCTGGTGGTCAACGCCGCCATCAGTGGCATTGAGCTGGCGTTATGGGATATCGCGGGCAAAGCCGCGGGCCTGCCCGTTCACATGCTGCTGGGCGGGAAATGTCGCAACAAAGTCCGCTGCTACCAGGGAGTCGGCACTCCCGAGGATGCCGAAAAGTTAATTGCGAAATACGGGTACACCGCGCTCAAAGCTTCTTTCGGCGTTCCCGATTCGGTACCACAGAGCGCTGCGGTTTACACTTTCGCGGCGAGAGCCGAGGCCATGCGCAAAGCGGTCGGGCCGAACGTTGACCTGTGCTTCGATGCCCACGCGAGAATATGGGCCCCGTACTTGGCCTACGAGTTAGCTGAGGCCTTGAAACCGGTGCGTCCGCTGTTCCTCGAGGAAGCCTTACGGCCCGAGAACCTGGACGCTATGGCCGCGCTGCGGCAGAGGGTTCAAATACCTATTGCGACAGGAGAAGAACTCTACACCAAGTACCAGTTCCAGCAACTGCTGACCTTAGGCGGGGCTGATATCATTCAGCCGGACATAACTCTCGCCGGTGGAATGCTGGAGCAGAAGAAGATTGCTGCGATTGCCGAATCGCGCTACGTTCAAGTGGCGCCACACAATCCGCTCAGCCCGCTTGCCACGTTAATAAACATCCACTTCGCCGCCTCCACGCCGAACTTCCTCGTCCTCGAGTACCACCCGGATGACGAATCTCCGCGCAAGGATCTGGTCATGGGTGACACCATTGTGGCGAAGGACGGCTACCTGGAGATTCCCGACAAGCCGGGTTGGGGCTATGAAATGAACGAAGAGGCATTCAAGCGCCTGCCAGGGAAGACATGGCACCGGGGGTTCCTGTTTACTCCGGATGGAGCTCCAAGTTTCATTTAGTCGAGGAGTCGAGAAGTCAAGAAGCTGAGGGTTGCCGGTGTCATTCCGAGCGGAGCGAGGAATCTCGTCCTGGTTTGCGAAGGAAGGAGTCAGAGCGAGATTCCTCGCTCCGCTCGGAATGACACGATTTCTTCGACCTTTGACTCTCGACTCCGCGGCTGTCGACTTCTCGACTCTCGACTCCTCGACTCCTCGACTAACTCAGGGCAGGATTTCGACCATCGGGCCTCTCCGGGCGGGGCGGAAGGCCAAAGCGAGGAACAGGCCCATCATGAATCCTCCAACGTGCGCCCACCAGGCCACGCCTCCACCAGTGGCGGATTGAATCGCCAGCATCTGGTAGCCGGTCACGAACTGGATCAGGAACCAGTAGCCTAGAATCAGGATGGCGGGCAGCTCGATCGTCCAAAAGAAGAAGATCAAGGGGATGAGAGTGGTAATGCGGGCGCGGGGAAAGCTGACGAAATAGGCGCCAAGCACTCCGGCGATGGCTCCGCTCGCTCCGATGGTCGGCATGCGAGACCCCGCGTTGAGTACGATGTGCAGAACGGCGCCCGCCAAACCTGAAAGGAAGTAAAGAAATAGGAACTTGATATGCCCGAAACGGTCTTCCACACTCCGCCCGAAGACGAAGAGGAAGAGCATGTTGCCGAGGAGGTGCAGCCATCCCCCGTGCAGAAACATGGAAATGAAGATAGGAACAAGAAAGCCGGTCACGGTCAGGTTCGCAAATCCGTAACGGGTGACATATCGCGCCGGGACGATTCCAAAGAAGAAAACCAGCCGGTTGATATCTTGGCCCTGCGCAAGTTCGAAGAGGAAGGCCCACACATTTATGGCGATGAGGATGAGCGTAACAAACCAGAAGCTCCGCCGCCGGATGTGATCGGTGAGGGGAAGGGGCACCATAAGCCCCCTATTTTACATGGGGAAGGGCCTGGTACCCACGGGAAAAACAGAAGGTTACTGGTTCAGTTTGATATAGAGGCGGCTTTACCCGTCAGCCCATGGACCCCGTGGCGAGATGAACTCGCCGCTCCGGCTGCTGGGTGCGGTTGGCGAACCTCGGAAACGGCCCGCCCAGTAGGTTAGCAAATTCTCATTGGTGGTTCCCCACCTGAGGTCCTACTGATTGAAAACCAGGACTCCGCTCGATCCCGCGAAGCGAATCTCGACCAGCGAAAAGCTTCCGTCCGCAGCGACGTTAAACACAACCGTATCACGGTCGTAGCTCTTATTGCGCGCCTCGACTTTACCTTTTGTGGAGAGAACAACCTTGTGGCGCCGCACGAATTGTACCGATGCCTCAGGGCTGTGTGTTTCCCATCGAATGTTGTATTCACCTGCCGAAAGACTCGTTCCGCTCAGCACCGCATCATGGCGAAGCGTGACAAACCGCGCGTTCGCAGCCAAGCCGGGAATGCCGGCGGCGAGCAACAGCGCGACCGACAGAAGCGATGCTCCGAGATGTTTTCTGATATTCATGTTTGTTGGCTTCTCCTTTTTCATTTGCTTTTCTCTGGTCGTTGATTGTTAATCCGAACCGGACGAGCCATCGACCGGCACCCCTAACCCTTTGCGGTCATCTGGATTTCACTTACTAAAGCCTTTGCAAACTCGAGAACTTTCTTTTGTCAGGAAGCGCTAGCCCACACGCACGCCCCCACTCTAGCTTCCCCCTCGAGTCGTGTTCAACTAGGTCTGCCCCTGCTACCCACTCCTAATCGGAGCACGTACACTACCCGCATGCGCTCAATATCACTCAGACCTATGGCGGCGTCAATCGACCGGTGGTGAACTCTCTATGAACTACTGATGAACAGATAACCAACACAAGACAAAAGGCTGATTCGATTCTGCGAAGAGGCTTTCCTGCCTTCGGTAAACGTGCTAGAGTGATTAGCTTTTTATGGAAAAAGCATCGGGTCATCGCCACGAGGTTCGCTTCGCGGCCTTCACAGTTGATCGACAAGCGGGCGAATTGCGCAAGAACGGAGTGAAGGTAAGGCTCCAGGAACAACCTTTTCAAATATTGTCGGTATTGCTCGAGCGTCCCGGCGAAGTTGTGACGCACGAGGAACTCCGGGCGAGACTCTGGTCCGGCGACACCTTTGTAGATTTCGAGGCGAGTCTTGCCACGGCGGTCAAGAAGCTTCGCCGGGCCTTGGCTGATTCCGCCACTCATCCCCAATTCATTGAAACTCTGCCCCGGCGAGGCTACCGCTTCATCGCAGCCTTAGAAGTAGAGCCTCAAGCTGGCAAACCGATTGTGGTGGTGCTGCCGTTCGAGAATCTGACAGGTGATGCCGGGCAGGAGTACTTCAGCGACGGGATGACCGAGGAGATGATTGCGCGGCTGGGGCGATTACACCCGCAACGACTGGGCGTCATCGCCCTGGTATCGGCGATCCGATACAAAAACACTGACAAGGACATCAACCAAATCGGACGAGAACTTGGGGCGGACTATGTTCTCAAGGGCAGCGTGCGCCGTGCTGGTGGCCGGGTACGTGTCACCGCAGAACTGATCCAGGTTAAGGACCGCACCCATCTTTGGGTCGAGCGCTTTGAGGGAGATGGGGCCAATGTAGCAGCGTTCCACAGTCAGATTGCCGGCCACATCGCTCGCTCCTTGCAGGTTGAATTGCTTCCCGCCAAGCGCGCGCCCATGGCCGGGACTTCGACTGCCAACCCAGAAGCTCACGGAGCTTTTCTCAGGGGCCGCTACTGCTTGAATAAAGGAACTGCCGAAGGCATGAAGAATGCGATCGGGCACTTTGAGGAGGCTGTCTCCAGAGACTCCAGGTATGCCGTGGCGCATGCAGGGTTAGCGGTCGCCCTGGATCTGGCCGATCACTTCCGGGTCCTTCCCGGGAGGCAGGCTTTCCCTAGAGCTAAGGCGGCCGCGATCAAGGCTCTGGAGCTGAACGATGCGCTTCCCGAAGCCCACAACGCCTTGGCCTTCGCCACACATTCGTTCGACTGGGACTGGGCCGGGGCCGAGCAAACTTACCAACGCGCCATCGCGCTTAACCCGAACTTTGCCACGGCGCGTCATTGGCATGGGTTCTATTTAGGAATGTTGGGGCGCGTGGATGAGGCTATTGCGGAGATGCGGCGAGCCCAAAAGCTTAATCCCCTGTCAATCATTATCAAAACCCACTTAGGGCTGATGTTGTATCTGAGCCGCCGGTACGATGAGGCGATCGAACAGCTCAGACAGACGCTCGAAATGGAACCTGACTTCGCTGCGGCGCACTACTTTCTTGCTTGGGCTTTCGAGCAAAAGGGAATGTACGAGGAAGCGATTGCGCATCTCCAAAGAGCGCTGACAGTTTCCCCAGGTAGCCCCGACAGGGTCGGCGCACTCGGTCATGCTCATGCCGTGTTCAAGAGAAAAGAGCATGCGCGGAGGGCGCTCAAAGAATTGCACAAGCTGGCGGAGCGCAGATTTGTCTCGGCCTACGACTTTGCAATTATTTACGTTGGCCTGGGCGAGGCAGAGCAGGCGTTTCAGTGGCTGGAGAGAGCTTGCGAAGAGCGCTCCTTCTCAATGCTGATGAGCCTCAAGGCGGAGCCGAGGCTGGATCCTCTTCGCCCGCATACTCGTTTTCGAGACCTGGTGCGGCGCGTGGGTTTGCCGCCCTAGTACTTAGTGCCGTAAGTCCGCGTTACATCGGCGGAGCCTAAATCATTTCTTTGGTGATGCTTGAAATAACGGCCAATCTCGTCACCAAGTACTAGTGTGGTGTCCCACATAACTATTTACAGGCCACACGCGCTCACCACCCCCTGGCCCCGTGCCCAGAGAGGAGGGGAATTGCTAAGCCGGCTTCCCTCCGTGGTAAGGAGGGGGTAGGGAGTGGTTGTTGTAAAGTATAAACGGGGACAGCACCCTAGAGATGTCATCGGTTGAAAACGAGGACCTCACTCGATCCGGCAAAGCGAATCTCGCTGACGGTGAGGGTGCCATCCGAGGCGGTTTTGTAGACAACCGTATCGGCGGCATACTTCTGGCCGCGGTCCTCGAACCTACCTTGCGTGGAGAGAACTACTTTGCGGCCCTGCGTGAATTCCACCTTGGGTTGTGGGCTGTGAACGGCCCAACTCACAATATATTGACCCGCAGGGAGAGATGTGCCGCTCAATACGGCATCATGGCGAAGGGTTACATGGCGCGAGCCATTGGCTATGGCAGGAACACCGGAGGCGAGAAGCAGAGCCACCGATAGCATTGATTTCGCGAGACGCTTTCTCATATCCATGGGATCCTCCTTCGTTGCTGGCTGCTCTTCGTTAATCCGAGCGGCCGGTTGGCTGAGGCGACCGCACCTGAGTCTTTGCCCGGATATTGTACTCTGGGCGCCTCTTGCATTTCAACCGACCCCTCAATTCCGTTTCCTTACGGCTTAGGCGTCCGCACAACCTTTCGGTTAGCTTCCTTCATTCAGTGGTCAGTACGCAGGGGCCTGCCGCCAGGTTCCGTGCAGAAGCGGGATACCCAAACGTCCAAGGGCGTGGGGAAGTTCGAGCTTTGACCCCGTCTGCCGTTTACCATCGCCTGCCTTCTGCATCTCGCTTACGAAACCCGGCCATTCCCGTCAGCCGACGGGAATCCAGCTTGTAGACAGCGCATTTCCGAAGGGTTACGGAGTGGATTCCGGCTTTCGCGGGAATGGCTGCGACTTGGAGCTCCATGTCTCGCAAATGACGCCAATGCCCGGCGGCAGAGGCACGGCGGCAAAGGCGCGTTGACGCTCTCCAGGAACGTGGATATACTCAGGTTGCGGGGGCAATACATGGCTTACGGCAGGGCGAATCGGTTTTACCCTTCTGTGAGCTTGCGCCATTGGCCCAACCCTCCCGCGTGGTGCTTCGTGAAGCTCGCCGCATTGGTCCGCGAACTCGTGAGGATTTTGGGTCCCGAAGCTGTTCTATGGCGGCCTGAGGACCTTATGCTTTATGAGTACGATGGCCTTTCTTCCCTCCGTCCACCCGATGTGGTGGTATTCCCGCGAACCACGGAGCACGTCGTCCAGGTTGTGAAGTTTGCGGCAAGTCACAATCTCCTGGTCGTCCCCCGTGGTGCGGGAACGGGCTTGAGTGGGGGCTCGCTTCCTTGGGAGGGTGGGATCCTGATTGCCTTCGCGAGGATGAAGGACATCCTGGAGATCGACCTCGAGAACCAACGTGCCAGGGTACAACCCGGCGTAGTGAACCTCGATCTTTCCCTGGCAGTATCGGATGCCGGATATTATTACGCGCCGGACCCTTCCAGCCAGAAGGCCTGCACCCTGGGCGGGAACGTCGCTGAGAACGCGGGGGGGCCTCATACTCTTTTGCACGGGGTAACAACCAATCACGTCCTAGGGCTGGAAGTAGTATTGCCAAATGGGGAAGTGATTCATACCGGGGCCAAGTTTTTGGACTCTCCCGGTTACGATCTTACAGGTTTGTTCGTTGGGTCCGAGGGGACGCTCGGGATCGTAACGGAGATAACCGTTCGCTTGCTGCGCAAGGCGGAGAGCGTGGCAACCTTGCTGGCGATTTATGACCGCGTGATCGACGCCACGCGTACGGTGGCGGCGATTACCGCGCGTGGCATCACCCCCGCCGCTTTGGAAATGATTGACGGTTTCACGCTGCGCGCCATCGAGGAAGCTACGCACGCAGGCTACCCGATGGATTCCGCCGCCGTTCTGCTGATCGAAGTTGAAGGGCTTCGAGAAGCCGTGGAGGAAAACGCCCTGCAAGTCGAGTCGGTGTGCCAGGAGAATAGGGCGCGGCAGGTTCGCCGGGCGAAGTCGGCAGAAGAACGCGATCTTTTCTGGAAGGGAAGAAAGAACGCCTTCGGAGCTCTGGGACGAATAAGCCCAAGCTATTATGTGCAGGATGGAGTAATTCCCCGCACCCGTCTGCCGGAAATGCTGGAGTTTATTGGACAGATTGGGACCAAGTATGACGTGAAGATCGGGAATATATTCCATGCCGGTGATGGAAACCTTCATCCCATCATCCTGTTCGACCCTCGCGATGAGGATGAGTCCAGACGGGTTCGTGAGGCTGCCGGGGAAATCCTTGCCAAATGTATTGAGATGGGCGGTTCGATCACCGGCGAACATGGCGTGGGCATGGAGAAAATCAACCTGATGCCCTATCTTTTCTCCCCGGATGATTTGGACATGATGCGCAAGATCAAGGAGGTCTTCAACTCGGCGGGGCGCTTCAACCCTGGGAAGGTTCTTCCTACCGGCAAGATGTGCGGCGAGTTGCGAGGCCAAATGGTTGCGGGAGGCGTGTTGTGACGACGGCCGTCGAATCCGTCCATTCGTCCCTCGCCGCGATGGTGGGTGAATCGCACGTGGTTTCAGAACCCGCTGCCTGCGCCGCGCTGGCGGTAGGTGGAAAGATTCCGCAGCACATTGTGAGCCCGGCCACAGCGGAAGGTGTTGCCGAGGTGCTGAAGTTCGCCGCTGACCACGACCTCGCGGTGATCCCTCGCGGCAAGGGTACGAAACTTGCCCTAGGCATGCCGCCCCGCCGCTACGACCTGGCTTTGTCGCTCGAGAAATTGACTCAGGTTTGGCATTATGAACCGGCAGACCTGACGATCAGCGTTGAAGCGGGGATGAAGATAGGGGACTTGCAAGACTTTCTGGGTCGGGAAGGGCTTTGGCTACCCATGGACCCGCGCGGTGGGGCAAGTGCAACGGTGGGAGGCATCCTGGCGACGAACTCGGCGGGGCCCTTGCGCCAGCGTTTCGGCTCCGCTCGTGACATGGTGCTGGGAATAAAGGTTGCCACGACGGAAGGGAAGTTGGTCAAGAGCGGCGGTCGAGTGGTGAAGAACGTTGCGGGGTACGATCTTTGCAAACTGCTCGTGGGCTCTTACGGGACGCTGGGAGTGATCGTGGAAGCCAGCCTTAAACTGTTTCCGCGCCCGGCTTCGCGCGCCACCTGGGTGCTCGAGCCGGGGACGCTCGGCCTGGCTCGAGACCTGCGTAGACGAATCCTGAACTCGCCTTTGGAACCCCTGTGCATGGTTCTCTTGAACACCTTGGCCGCGGGCCTTCTCCAGAATGGGATGCAAGAAGGAGAAGCTCCGGGACCGGAGCTTTGGATAGAAGTGGGTGGCTCGACAAGCGTCCTGGAAAGGCACGCCAAGGACCTCGCCGAAATGGGGCGATCCATGGGTGTTCCGAGCCGCCGAGTGAGTGAGCACACCGCAGAGAGTTGCTGGGTTCGGTTAAGGAATTATGACCAATTGTTTGTGGACTCTTTTCCGGAAGTCATGGTCCTGAAGGCTACCCTGCCAATTGCCAGCTCCGAGGAATTCCTCAGCTTCGCGCAGCAGGGGGCTGAGGCTGAAGAGGTGAAGATGGCCAGCTTTGCCCAGGTGGGAGTTGGCATAGTTCACCTAATTTTGTGGGGAGGAAAGCTCGGAACTGTTGCCGACCGCCTTGTTACGAATACTCGCAAGGCTGCTGCAAGCCTGGGGGGAGCCCTGGTGGTGGAGCAATACGCAAGCGGATTTGACGCCGAACGGGATCCGTGGGGCGCGCCGGGCGATTCATTGGAAGCCATGCGAAAACTGAAGGCGGCGTGGGATCCAAAAGGCGTCCTTTCGCCCGGCAGGTTTGTGGGAGGACTTTAGAAAGCAGCTATCAGCGATCAGCCGTCAGCTTTCAGCCTTCGCGAAAAAGCAGAGAGTAGAAGGCAGAAAGCATAAGGCAGAGCTGAGGAACTTGTCATTCCGAGCGAAGCGAGGAATCTCGCTCTGATTCCCTCCTCCACAAAGCAGAGCGAGGTTCCTCGCTTCGCTCGGAATGACAGGCAAGAGGTGAACCTTTTGAGTACGGCGTATACGCCGACAAAATTCGAAGCGAATGGTAGCGGGTACGGTCCAGGCGAAGCCCCTCGTTGGGCGGACTACTCGAGGTGCGTTCGCTGCGGACTTTGTCTGAATGCCTGCCCGACTTATCGCGAACTTGGCCTGGAAATGGATTCGCCTCGCGGGCGTATTTATCAAGTGATTCAGGTGGAACGCGGGCGGTTACCTCTAGGCGAGAGCTTCGTGCGGCACATCGACCTCTGTTTGGATTGTCGCGCTTGTGAAACCGCATGTCCGTCGGGAGTCGAATACGGGAAGTTGGTCGAGGCGGCACGAGGGCAGATCGAGAAGTATTACAAGCGACCGCCTCTTGCTGCCCTTTTGCGGAAGCTCTTCTTCTATGAAATCCTTCCTTACCGCCAAAGGCTGGAGGTGGCAGGGAAGATTCTGCGTTTTTACCAAAGGTCCGGCTTAGAAAAGCTGGTCCTCGCCTCTCGGCTGCTGAAGATCTTGCCGTGGAACATGGAGCGCGTAGCAGGACTCGCGCCGCGGATGGAAAAGCCGTTTTTTACGGAGCGCCTGGGTACAGTGGTCCCTGCTGTGGGGACTCGCCGCTACAGGGTAGCGTTCTTTGCCGGATGTATCGCCAATCTATCCTTTGCCCGGCTGAATGATGCAACGGTGCGCGTGCTTGCCAAGAATGGATGCGAGGTGGTCATTCCCGCTGAGCAGGGGTGCTGTGGCGCGCTGCACGTCCATGCGGGAATTCGCGACTTGGCGCGCAAGCTGGCCAAACGGAATATTCGCGCCTTCCTCTCCGATGGGTATGACGCGGTCATTACAAATGCGGCGGGCTGTGGCTCGGTTTTGAAAGAATATCCGCTACTCTTTGAAGAAGAAGAGCGCGAATACCTCGAGCCGGCGCAGGCCTTTTCCGGGAAGCTTCGAGATGTCACGGAATTTCTGGCAGGCATTGACTTTAATAAGGAATTCGCGGTAACTCGGCTGCGGGCGACTTATCAGGACTCCTGCCACTTGGCGCATGCGCAAAAAATCCGGTCCGCGCCGCGGAAGTTGCTGGCGGCAGTGCCGGGCTTGGAACTTGTGGAATTGAAGGAATCGGAAATCTGTTGTGGAAGCGCCGGGATTTACAACGTGGTCCACAACGACCTGGCGGAAAGACTCCTCCAGAGTAAGATGCGGCGGGTAGATGAGACGAAAGCCGACCTTATTCTGACTGCGAATCCCGGCTGCCTGCTTCAGTTGCGCGCCGGTATTTCGCGCGCTGGAGGGGAACGTCGGGTACTCCACGTTGTAGAACTGCTGGACGAAGCATACCAGGGCTTGGCGAGTTAATGCGGGCGTACCACGGCGGTAGAGGCTGCGGAATGACACTTCCAATCTGTCATGATGAGCGCAGCGTCGCTGTCATCCCGAGCCTAGCGAGGAATCGCGCTCTGTACTTTCTGAACCTCCGATGCACTTCAGAGCAGAGCGAGATTCCTCGCCGTCGGCTGACGGATCGGAAGGACGCCTGCTGGGTTGATGAATCGGTCCGTGTCTGAAACGATTGAGGAACGAGAGGGGAGACTATGGCTACCAAGACGCAGGTGAATGTAAACAACGTGTTGGATCCGACGGATGCTCCTGGCACGCATCGCTTGCCGGATTACGACGCCGTTTACAAGAGTTTCAGGTGGGAAGATGTTCATAAGGAATTTGATTGGAGCCGCACCGGTAAAGTGAACATGGCCTATGAGGCCATCGACAAGCACCTGACGCGCGGCCGGCGAAATAAGCTTGCTCTGATTTATACTGACCGCGAACGCACGGCGCGGCTCACGTTCGAGGACCTCTCGCTTCAGTCGAATCGTTTTGCCAACGTCCTGAGAAAATTCGGAATTGCTAAAGGGGACCGCGTGTTTGTGTTTCTGGGGCGGCGGCCGGAGCTTTATATCGCCATTCTTGGAACTTTGAAGATAGGGGCAATTCCCAGCCCGCTTTTCGAAGCGTTTATGGAAGACGCAGTTCGCGAGCGCATGGCGAACGCCGAGGCCGTGGCCCTGGTGACCTCTCCGGCACTGGTGGACCGAGTCCCGCAATGGGAGTTGCCGGCACTCAAACACGTGATCCTGGTCGGCGCGGGCACCGATGGCTTGCCCCAGGGACATTATAGTTTTGAAGCGTTAATGGACGCGGCAGAGGACAAGACCGAAATCGAGTGGCTGACCCTGGATGATCCGCTGATCATCCACTATACCTCGGGTTCGACGGGCAAGCCCAAGGGTGTGCTCCACATCCAACGGGCCATGCTCGGCCATATGATGACCGGCAGGTGGGTGCTCGACCTTCAGGAAGATGATGTTTATTGGTGTACAGCCGACCCCGGTTGGGTCACAGGCACCTCTTATGGAATTTTTGCCCCCTGGTTGAATGGTGCGACCAACTTGATTCGCGGCGGGCGCTTTAACGCGGCGGAGTGGTACGCCATGATTGAAAAGTTCCGGGTGAACATCTGGTATAGCGCTCCCACGGCATTCCGAATGCTGATGGCGGTGGGCGAGGAGGCGGCCAAGCGGTACGATCTCTCCTCCCTCCGGCACGTGCTGAGCGTGGGGGAACCTCTGAATCCGGAAGTCGTATGGTGGGGTTGGAAAACCTACGGGCGAAGGATCCACGATAACTGGTGGATGACTGAAACCGGCCATATCTTGATTTCGAACTATCCGTCCATGACTATTCGGCCCGGCTCAATGGGCAAGCCTGTTCCGGGCGTCACGGCGTGCGTCGTGGATGACAATGGAAATGAGTTGCCCCCCAACACGCTGGGGAATCTGGTGATCAAGCCTGGCTGGCCGGGCATGATGCCGACCATTTGGAGACAGCCGGAGCGTTACCGGGCCTATTTTCGCATTCCCGGGTGGTACGTCACGGGCGATAGCGCCTACCGCGACGCCGACGGGTATTTCTGGTTCCAGGGCCGCGTGGACGACCTGATCATCACGGCAGGTGAGAATGTGGGACCGTTCGAGGTGGAGAGTTGCCTCGTCGAGCATCCGGCGGTGGCAGAAGCCGGGGTGATCGGAAAGCCGGACGCTTTGCGTGGCCACATCATTAAGGCTTTTATTGCGCTCCGCGAAGGATACCAGCCCAGCGATGATCTAAAAGATGAGATCCAGAAGTTTATTCGCCAAAAGCTGGCAGCCCATGCGGCGCCCCGTGAAATCGAGTTCAAGGACAAGCTTCCTAAGACGCGTAGCGGAAAGATCATGCGGCGGGTTTTGAAGGCCTGGGAATTGGGCCTGCCCACAGGTGACCTGTCAACGCTGGAGCAGTGATCGGTATGCCTTCTGCTCAGTGAGGCGGTGGACGCTTACCTTGAGGCGCAGCGTTGGCAACTTGCGCACATCGAGGAAAGCATTCGCCAAGCCGACTCAGGCATGGGCAAGCGCTACGCTTGCAAGCCTTCTGTCCCCTCAGTAAAATCGGATTTCATCAAGGTCCAAGGCGAACTGGCCGGGTGGGCCGGTCACCGAGATTTCGAGTACCCATGGCCCATCCGCCAGTCCATTCTTGGCCGGGTTCGCTAACCAGGCGATGGGCAGGCGCACGTCTTGCCAAGTCTCGCCAGGGACAAAACTGATCGCGGGGATGGAAGAGGCAGCGGCTTTTGGGGGCTGTAATCCCACTTGGCAGACACGAGGCTCGCCGCGAACTTCAAACTCGAAGCCGCGCAGCCCTCTCGAATCCGCGGGTACGCGAATTTCACATCGCGCCGAGACATAACCCTGGGCGTTCTTGGGGCCGGGCGTCAGGTGTCCTTGCAGCCGCATGGCGTGCCGGGTTCCCTCCGCCCCCGGGGTGAGCAACGAAATCTCCGCCATGGAATGGCCCGAGACATCGGAATCTGTGGAGACTCGCCAACGACTCAAAAGCTCTTCGGAAGCCTGAACACCGTCGAAGTCTTCAATCAGGTTCGCTTTCCCCGCCTCCGGACTTGGGGAGGGGGCGCTGGCTTGCCCTATCACATTGTAGGAGCGGGCCCACATGGCCGTGGGGTTGACGCGCGTGTTCATCCACAGGCCCATAACCAGGAAGGGCAGCACGAAAACGCCCGACCACAGCTTAGCCGTGGTGGAAATTCTCTCCTCTTTTTCCCAGCGAAACAGTTTCATGGCGAAGAGCAAACCAAAGACCCCTGATGTCACCAGGGCCAGCATTTCCGGTGCGTGGTCCCGGAGGGGATCTGCATGCGCCATGACGCCTTGAAAAGCGCTGACGAGATAAGTGGAAGGAAAAAACATGGCAAGCCGCTGAATCCATCGCGGAAGCATGGGCAAAGGAAATGTGACCCCGGAAAGAAACAACAGCGTAAACCAGACCAGGTTATTATAAATCTGGGCTTCTTGCATGGTGTTCGCCACGCTCGAGATGGTGAGCCCGAAACCCGCGAAGGCAAAGGTGCCCACCGTCACCAGAACCAGCAGCGTTCCCCATCCGATCTTCATGGGCATGTGGAAGAAAACCAAAGCGGCAAAGAGCAACAGGCCCACGGTGGGAAGTTCAAGCAGGTAATTCGCCAGCAGGTTGCTGAGCAGCATGGCCCCCGGACCGATGGGGGCCAGACGGTAGCGCCGCAGGCTGCCCTGCTCGCGCTGCGTCACCGATTGTCTGCCCAGTCCCCAGAAGCTGCTGCCCATGATGTTCAGCGTAACGACGGGGCCAAACATGTAGGCCACAACATCGGGTTGGCCACGAGCGATCAGAACGGCATAAACGAACAGGAAAACCAGGGGGAAGATGAAGGTGAAGAACAGCGCCAGCTTGGTGCGCATTACCAGCCGAATGGTCAGCAGCGCAATGCGAAGGGTGGGCATGATCAGTGTTCCATCCTTCTTCCGGTCATTTCCACAAACACATCTTCCAGGCTGGGCTGAGCGATGTGCAAGTCAAGCAGGGCATTGTCATCGGATTGCAGAAATCGGATCAAGGCCGCCATGGTCGCGGCAGGCGGCTGGGCATGGAGAGAATAGGCGCCGTCCGTCTCCTGGCAGTCAATCACCCCTTCGACCCGCTTCAAGCGGTCGAGGCCGACCGGTTTTGCCAGGTGAACCTCCAGCCGCGTGCCATGGCTGGAGCGCGCAATCAACTCGCGCGGCGTACCGAGCGCCACGAGTTGGCCTCGGTCCATGATCGCCACGCGGTCGCAGAGCCGCTCGGCTTCTTCAATGTAATGAGTGGTCAGTAATACGGTGCGTCGTTCTCCCCGAAAATGCTCGATGAGGGAATAAATCTCGCGACGCAATTGCGGATCGAGGCCCACGGTGGGTTCATCCAACAGAACCAGCTCGGGATCGTTCACCAGCGCCAGCGCGAGCGCCAAGCGCTGCTTTTGACCTCCGGAAAGGTTCTCGAAAAACGTATGACGCTTATCCGCCAGGCCGAATTGTTGCAGCAGTAAGTGCACGGAGGCGGAGTGCTTATAAAAGCTGGCGAACAAGTGAAGGGCCTCGTCCACACGCATTTTATCCGGGAGAACGGTGGACTGAAGCTGTGCTCCAATGCGCTCCTTGAGCGCCATACTCTGTTGCGCAGGGTCGAGCCCGCACACCCTGACCGACCCGCTGTCGGGCTGGCGGAGGCCCTCGATGATTTCGATGGTGGTGGTTTTGCCTGCCCCATTGGGCCCTAAGAGGCCGAATACTTCCCCTTGCAGGATGTCGAAGCTGATGCCTCGCAGGGCTGCTACATCGCCATAGTGCTTGTGCAGATTTTGTACACTTACGAGGACCGAGTTGGCCGCCAACGAAGCCATGAGCGAGTGTAACCATTTTCTCGCGCCTCGCGCAAGATTCCTGCTTTTTCAATCACCGATCGGCAATCATCAATGGGCAATGAAAGGGTTGCCGAAGAAGGCATTCTGGTGTCATTCTGAAACCACGTTACCGGGTTAAGGAGTGAGTGATGAAGATTCTGGTGCTCAACTGCGGGAGTTCATCCATAAAGTTCCAATTGATTGAAACCAACCTGGAGATGATCGAGTCCAACGCCGACCGCTGTATTGCCATCGGAAGCGTGGAAAAGATCGGGACGGACGAGGCGGTGTTGCATTTGACCGTGCCGCCCAACCCCGCTCAGAGTGTAACGGTGGAGATGCTCGACCACCAGACGGCGCTTACCCGGGCCATCCAAGCTCTCAAGGAGGCCAAGGCCCTGGGGGACATTTCACAAATCGAGGCGGTGGGACACCGCGTGGTTCACGGCGGTGAGCGTTTTTCGGCTTCGGTGATGATTGACGAGGAAGTGGAGAAGGCCATCCAACAGTGTAGCGAGCTAGCCCCCCTCCACAATCCCCACAACTTGCGGGGATATCTTGTGGCTCGAAAGGTTATGCCGCAGGTCCCGCAAGTGGCCGTGTTTGACACGGCCTTTCATCAAACCCTTCCTCCCAAGGCTTATCTCTACGGTTTGCCCTATTCCTATTACCGCCGCTACAAGATTCGGCGTTACGGATTCCACAGCACTTCGCATCGTTACGTGGCGTTCCGTGGCCGGGAGATGTTGGGCATGAGGAAGGACGAGGCAAATTTGATCACGGCCCACCTGGGCAATGGCTGCTCGGTCACGGCGATTGAGAAAGGCAAGTCCATTGATACCTCCATGGGATTCACGCCCCTGGAAGGGCTTTTGATGGGCACACGTTGCGGGGACCTTGACCCTGCAATCATCCTTTATCTAATGTCGAAAGATGAATTAACTGTTCACGACATGTCTACTCTTTTGAATAGATTCAGCGGCCTCTACGGCATCTCGGGCGAATCCAACGACATGCGAGAACTGATGGCGGCGACGGCCAAAGGGGATAAGCAGGCGGAAGCGGCCATCGAGGCCTTCTGCTACCGCCTGCGGAAGTACATCGGCGCCTATACCGCCGCCCTGGGCCATGTGGATGGCCTGGTGTTTACGGGCGGCATCGGCGAGAATGCGCCCCTGGTGCGCGAGAAGGCCTGCCAGGGGCTGGCGGAGCTGGGTTACGAGATTGATCCAGCCCGCAACCGGGAGGCGGTTGGTAAGGCAAGCGAAATCTCCACCGACTCGAGCCGCATTCGGATCATGGTCATTCCCACCAACGAGGAGTTGCTTATCGCCCGCGACACCTTCCGCGTGGTTCGCGACTTGCCCATACCGTCATAAATCACCGCCTCAGCAGCGTGGCTGAAGCTGGCGACACGTTCCATCCGTCCACTTCGGCCACCGGGTTTAATCCCAGCGCGTCAGCGCCAAGGTAGGTGGCAGCAATCTCGCGACTCTCGCCCGGCATCAACGAGAAATAATTGCTTTCCCAGAGGACCGGGAGCACCTCCTCTCCGCCCTGTCCCTTGGTCACCTGGAGGTGGATGAAGAACGCCAGGTGTGAACTCGGATTCTGCACCTTCACGCGCGCCACCTGGGCGTCGCCCTGGCGCTGGACGTTGCCCGACAGCGTGACCTCAGCCCGCGGCAAGTCTTTCAGGCCGGTGAGGTCGGCGTAAGATTCGATGGGCGTGTAATACCACGTGGTGTCCGCCCACTTCAGATCGTCGGCTTTGGTGGAGAGCCAGTAGAAATTCGAGCTCACGAGTCTGCCGGTGCTATCTTCGAGGCGCAAGTCGAGAAAATACGTTGTGGTGAGCTCTTGGTTTTGCGGGATCTGGAAGACGCGGTTGGAACTGTCCAGCGCGGCTTCCAGGCTGGCCTCACGAGTGAACTTTGGCGTGAGATCGAGGTTGTAAACCTTAGCGGCGAGTTTGAGGTTCTGGAACGCCTCGTAGTAAGAATTCACCACCACCACGGATCGGTCGTCGTAGGAATACTGCACGTGGAGCGGCTCACAGGCTTTCTGCGCGCCGAAGTATCCGCCCCCCGGACGCAGATAATAATCAAAAAGGTGCCAGATCAGTGACGGCCAGGCGTTGTTAAGCATCCACTGGATCACGCCTGTCGAGGTGTACTTGTTGCGCCCGTAGGCCTCAAACATGGCGCGCTCGCCTTCGTAGGTCATCAGTTGCGACTTCTCGACGTAGTCGTCCAGGGTGTCGGCCTTGCCGTAGCGGTTCTCGAGCGCCTTGGTGTACACATTCAGATTTCTGAACTGGCCGCCGCCGGCGTGGATTTCCCAGAGGTTGTCGATCGGCCAGAGGTGGTCGGCCGGGAGCATCATGCGCAGGCTGGCGACAGGCGGGACGGCCGGGCCGGGGCTGGTCTCGGTGTTGAAGCCGTGGGCCCCGCCGTTTTTGGTGTCCTCCAGCCAGTAGTTGGGCGGCACGTAGTCGTAAGGTCCGGTCATTTTCAGGCCGGTGTGGCCGAGGCCCGGCGTGGGCCGGGCAGTGGCCGACGACTGGTAAGGGTTCGGCCAGTGGGTTTCCTGGATGACCTTCAGATAACTGTCCTCGACTTTGGGCGGCGGTGGGTTGTCGCTGCCGTATAGCCAGTCGAACACGCAGGCGTGAGCGCCCAGCCGGCGAAGCTGGTCGCGCAAGGATTCTGCGCTGACCGAGTAGTCTTCCTCCTTCCAGTTCTTCCACCTCTCCCAATGATCGCAGCAGCACCAGCCGGCCAGAACCAAGACGCCGTACTTGTCGCACAGGCTCAGGAACTCCTCCGACTCGAGTTTGCCTTCGAAGCGTATGGCGTTGAGGTTCATTCCCAGAACGTAGCGAAGCTGGGCCTCGTCGCGCTCGGGCGAGGGCCGCAGCATCATGTCGGGACACCAGCCGCCGCCGCGGATCAGGATATTCTTGCCGTTGATTTTGAAGAGACGATGACCCTGGCTGGTAAGCTCCGAGGTGACCTCGCGAATACCGAAATCCTGGCTGAGGCGATCGGAGACCTTGCCACCTACTTTGAACTCGAGGTTCAGGCGGTAAAGGTCC
>Ga0315282_10002638_pt1 | contig 32748 bp, 24 predicted proteins | sample YL17G07_20_MG_FD_203693 | JGI IMG/M metagenome (GOLD analysis project Ga0315282, IMG submission 203693) | Sediment microbial communities from Yellowstone Lake, YNP, Wyoming, USA - YL17G07_20 | ecosystem: Environmental > Aquatic > Freshwater > Lake > Sediment | place: USA: Wyoming | collected...
CTGCAGGGATCGCAGGTGGTCATCGAGCAGTTCCGAGTGGAACTCGAGGCGAGGCGCCAGCTGTTCTACGACGGCATCGCGACGGCGGCGCGAGGCGTGTTCAGCGGCCGGCCGCCGCGCGGGGCGTTCTACGCGTTTTTGAAGATCGAGCCTGGGTGGCAGGCAGAGAAGTCCGAGGTCCGAAGTCCGGAGTCCGGGGTCCGAAGTCCGGAGTCCGACCTCGGACAACGGACGCCGGACACCGGACAACCCGCATCGCGATCATGGGCGCTGGCCGAGCGCCTGATCAAGGAGGGCCGCATCGGCTGCGTGCCCGGCGTCGATTTCGGCACCTGCGGGGAAGACTACATCCGGTTCTGCTTCGCGCGGGAAAGAAGCGAGCTGACTGGTGCGCTCGAGTCGATGCGCGCCGTGTTCACAAAGGCTTAAGGCTTCGGGCTGAAGGCTGAAGGCCTCACTTGGCTGAGGCGTGGCCGGCTTATGGCCTTGAGCCCCTCCGAGCCGTCAGCCCCGGTGAGGCCTCAAGTCGTAAGCCGTAAGCCTTACCGTATATGTCGCCCCCCATCGACTCGTATCGTCTCCCCCGTGATGAAGTCGCTGTCGATCAGCGCGACGACCACCTTCGCGATCTCCTCGCCGCCGCCCCAGTGTCCGAGCGGCGTCGCCTTCTCCACCGCCTCGTGTTCCTCGCCCTCCAGGTCGGGCGGCGCCAGGATCGGCCCCGGCGCGATCGCGTTCACGAGGATCTTGTCCTCGGCGAGTTCCAGCGCCAGCGCCTCGGTGAGGCCGATGACGGTTGCCTTCGCCACGTAGTAGGTCAGGAACCCCTTGTAGCGCGGCCGGTGGCTGTAGGCGAGCCAGTCCGAGAAGTTAATCACGCGGCCGCCCCCCTGCCCGCGCATGAACGGCACCGCCGCGCGCGTGCACAGGAACGCCGCGCGCGCGTCGATGTTCAGGCTGTCGTTCCATTGCGCTTCGGTCAGATCGTCGTACGGCGTCGCGACGTACACCGATGCCATGTTGATCAACACGTCGAGACGGCCCAGGTCGGCGGCGGCCTGCGTGACCAGGCGGCCGCATTCGTCCGGCCTGGCGAGATCCGCCTGGATGGCAAATGCCCGGCGGTTCATCTCGCGAATGGCGCGCACGGTCTGGTCGGCCTCGGCGCGCGAGCGGTTGTAGGCGAGGGCGACGTCCGCCCCGCGCCGGGCCAGTTCCAGCGCCACGGTGCCCCCGACACGTTTCCCGCCGGTAATGAGGACCGCTCGGCTCGCTAGTTCCATGGCGTGCTCGCCTCGCAGAAAAAGGCTCAAGGCTTACGGCGTAAGGCTCTGGGCCTCGCCGGGGCTTGTGGCCGGCGAGGCTCGAGGGCATGAGCCATCAGCCCCAAGCCTCAAGCCAATGTATCCCCGCTCCCGGCGGCGCCACAAGCACGGTATGATCCCGTCCCCGGCAATCGAAGGAGCCACCATGAGTGCTCGCCGCAGGCGCAGCGGTGCAGGACCGTTCGCCCGAGGACATCGCGCGCGATGAAACGTACTGGCGCGAGATCCAGCTGGCCTTCACCCTCGATCGCACCATCATCAATCTCAACAACGGCGGCGTCTGTCCCAGCCCGCGCGTCGTCCTCGAGGCCGAGAAGCGTTGCCTGGACATCTCGAACCAGTCGCCCGTGTATCACATGTGGCAGATCCTCGAGCCGAACATCGAGCCGGTGCGCCAGCGCCTGGCCGCCGAGTTCGGCTGCGATCCCGAGGAACTGGCCGTCACGCGCAACGCGAGCGAGGCGCTCGAAATTGCGCAGCTCGGTCTCGATCTGAAGCCGGGCGACGAGGTGCGGACGACCAACCAGCCTTCGCTCCGTCCGCTCCGCTGCTCCGGCTTTGCCGCAGCAGGTTGACACTTCCGGCCGCCCGACGCACTCTGAGTGTAGGGCGGCCCTTCAGGGCCGCCGTGGTGCCGGGGGCTTAAGCCCCCGGCGAACAGCGGGGCTGAAGCCCCGCTCTACACGAGAGCGCATCGTGGCCGATCAGTCTGACTCTCGCGGCGCGGCGTTCGGCGCACCCGGGCTGCCGCCCAAGTGGACTTCGAGCTCGAAGGACGGCGTCGGCACTGCCTACTCCACGGCGAGCTCCGTCTGGTTCACCATCTCGCACGGCATCCTCAACGAGATCTACTACCCGACGATCGACCGGCCGCAGGTGCGCGACATGCAGTTCCTCGTGACGAACGGCGCCGGCCTGTTCCACGAAGAACGGCGGGACCTGCTGAGCGAAGTGCGCTGCATCGAGCCGCACGTTCTCGGGCACCACATCGAGAACGCCGATCCCGCCGGCCGGTATCGCATCGTCAAGGAGATCATCGCGGATCCGCACCAGGCGTGCGTGCTGGTGAACGCGCGGCTCGAAGGCGACCCGGAACTGGTTCGGACGCTCCAGGTGTACGCGCTGCTGGCGCCGCATCTCGAGGTCGGCGGCTGGGGTAACTCGGCACGCGTCGTGGAGTTGGGCGGAACGAAGATCCTGGTTGCCTGGAAGGGGGGCACCTGGCTGGCCATGGGGGCGGATGCCGGCTTCGTGCGCGCGTCGTGCGGCTACGTGGCCGCAAGCGACGGCTGGCAGGACCTGCACGACAACTGCCGCATGGACTGGGAGTTCGATGAGGCGCTCAACGGGAACGTCGCCGTGATCGGTGAGATCGACCTGGAGCGCTCCGCGTCGTCCGGTGTCCGGGGTCCGGTGTCCGATGTCGATCGCGGACCTCGGACCTCGGACCCCGGACCTCAGCGTCAGTTCACCATCGGCATCGCGTTCGGCGACAGCATGCACGCGGCGATCGCAAAGCTCGCGCAGTCGCTCGCGATCCCGTTCCCGACACACCGGAGCCGCTTCGTCGAACAGTGGCATCGCGCGGCCGTCCGCCTGCCGCTGGAGGGCGCCTCGCAGGACCAGGGCCTGATGTACAGCATCAGCCGCAACCTGCTGCTCGCCCACGAGGACAAGACGTTCGCCGGCGCGCTCATCGCCTCGGCCAGCATTCCCTGGGGCAACGCGAAGGGCGACGAAGACCTCGGCGGCTACCACCTGGTGTGGACGCGGGATCTCGTGCAGAGCGCGACCGCACTGCTCGCCAGCGGCGAGGTGCACACGCCGCTTCGCGCGCTCGTCTACCTGGCGTGCACGCAGGGGCAGGACGGCGGCTTCGCGCAGAATTTCTGGATCGACGGCACGCCGTACTGGAACGGGGTGCAGCTGGACGAAGTCGCCTTTCCCGTCACGCTCGCGTGGCGGCTCTGGAAGGCGGATGCGCTCCAGCAGTTCGATCCCTACCCCATGGTCGTGGCCGCCGCGGGCTTTCTCGTTCGGCAAGGCCCGGCCAGCCAACAGGAACGGTGGGAGGAATGCGCGGGCTACTCGCCATCCACCCTCGCCATCACGATCGCGGCGCTCGTCTGCGCCGCCGATTTCGCGGCTTCGCACCGCGACGCCGGGCTTGCGGCGTTCCTCCTCGATTACGCCGACTTCCTCGAGTCGCACGTGGAACGATGGACGGTGACCACGCGCGGCACGCTGGTGCCGGGCATTGCGCGTCACTACGTCCGCGTGACGCCGGTCGCCCCGGATGGTGCATCGGGCGGGGATCCGAATGAAGGCAGCGTCATCCTCAACAACCAGCCGCCTGGCTCGCCGTGGCAGTACCGCGCCAGCACGATCGTCGACGCGGGCTTCCTCGAACTGGTTCGGTACGGGATTCGCTCGCCGGGCGATCCGCTCGCGGAGGATTCCCTGCGGGTCGTCGATGCCGTGTTGAAGGTCGAGACGCCGTCCGGACCGTGCTGGCGCCGCTACAACCACGACGGCTACGGCACCAGGCCCGACGGGGGGCCGTACGAGGGCTGGGGCCAGGGGCGCGCCTGGCCGCTGCTCGTCGGCGAGCGCGCACACTACGAGCTGGCGTGCGGCCGCAACGCCGGCGATCTCGTGGGTGCCATGGAGCGGTTCGCCTCGAAGGGCGGCATGCTGCCCGAGCAGGTGTGGGACGCGCCCGATTTGCCGGTGGCTGGCATGTACGCCGGGCGGCCGGCCGGCTCGGCGATGCCGTTGATGTGGGCGCACGCCGAGTACGTGAAACTGCTGCGATCGATCCACGACGGCCGCGTGTTCGACCTGATCGAGCCGGTCGCGGCGCGCTATCGGGAGGGCAAGGGCCGGCGCGATCTCGAGGTCTGGAAGCTGAATCACCAGGTGCGCGCCGTGTCGCCCGGCCAGGTGTTGCGCGTGCAGGCGCCGGCGGCGTTCGAACTGGACTACTCGCTGGACGGCGGGAAGACGACCGGTCACACGTTCTCGACTCCAACGACGATCGGCGTCGGGTTCGTGGACGTCGCGGTGCCTCGCGATCAGCGCGAGGCCATTCGCTTCACGCTGCGCGGGAGCGATGGCGCAGATGGGCGCGAATTCGAGGTGGGCGTTGCGAGGTAGACGGTAGCCGGTAGACGGCCCGTGCCGTCATGCGGCAGTCCGATTGTTCACCGCATGACGGCGGCACGTGGACAGGCCAACTATCGACTACCAACTACCGACTACCGACAAACGTCAGCGTCAGTTCGTCCCCTTGACCTTCCCTTCCGTGTCGTACACCTCCACGGTGCCGAACTTCTTCAGCACCTCTCCGATCTTCTTCGCGTCACCGACCGCCACGATCTGGATGCCGCCGGCGTCGAGGTATTTCTTCGCGTCGGCCTGCACCTGGTCCTGCGTGATGGCCGCCATCCGTACGGGATACTTGTCCCAGTAGTCGGCCGGGAAGTCGTAGATCCGCGAGGTGATGTAGTTGCTCATGATCGACATCGGGCTCTCGAGCGACAGGGCGAAGCTCGCCACCATCGATCGTTTCTTGTCCGCGAACTCCTTGTCAAAGATGGTCTCGGTGCGCAGCCGGTTGATCTCGTTCAGGATCTCGCGGACCGCGCCCTCGGTCACGTCGCCGCGAATCTCCGTCGACGCGGACCAATGGCCGCGATAACGAAGCGCGGTCAGACCGCTGTACGCGCCGTAGGTCCAGCCCTTCTCTTCGCGCAGGTTGAGGAACAACCGCCCGGTCGGTCCGCCCCCAATCACGGTGTTCATCAGCGACATCGTGTCGTACTCGGGGCTCGTTCGGTTGATTCCCGCGGCGCCGATGATCAGGCTCGTTTGAACCGAATTGGCCCTGTCCACCAGGTAGACCTTCGCCGGACCGACCGGCGGCGGATCCTGAACCGGCGGCACCGTGACCCCGGCCTTCTTCCACCCGCCGAACTTCGCCTCCATCTTCTTCTGCGCCTCGGCGAAGGTGATGTCACCCACGATCGCGATGATCGCGTTGTCGGGCACGTAGTGAGTCTTGTGGAAGTTCACCAGCGCCTCACGCGTCGCCCGATCGAGGCCCTCGGGGCTCATGATGATGCGAGCGGCCGGGTGGTCTCCGTATATGACGCGCGAGAACCGCTCCTGCGCGAGGAACGACGGGTTCGATCGCATTTGCACGAGGCTCGCCTTCTGGCGGGTCTTGTAGCGTGCGAACTCCTCTTCCGGAAACACCGGGTTCAGCAGGATGTCGGCGGCGAGATCGAGCGTCCGGTCGAAATTGTCAGCAAGCGAATACACCGACATGGAAGCGGTCTGGCTGGACATGCTGGTGCCCAGGCTCACCATCGACGCCATCGTCTCCTGTTCCTGCGCGATCTGCCGGGTGTTGCGGGTCGAGGTTCCCTCCACCATCATCGACGCCGTCATGGTGGCGATCCCGGGCAGTTCGGCCGGGTCGTAATAGCCGCCCGCGCCGCGAATCTGCAACTGCATCTGGACGAGCGGCGCCCGGTGGTCTTCGAGCACCATCAGGTGAATGCCGTTCGGCAGGTCGGCCTCACGCGGCCGCGGCAGCGTGATCTTGAGGATTTCATTCGACACCGGCGCCTTGCCCTTGATGACGACGCCCTTCGACGAGGGCGGCTGCATCTGGCCGGCCGGACCCTGCGTGGGTGCCTGGGCCAGCGGCGTTGCACACAGCAGCGCGAGGACGGCAACAATCGTCAGCATTCGTCTGGTAAGCATTACCGGCCTCCCTTCTGATCGGGGGGCTTCGCCCCGCCGGACCCCCCTACACGCTCACTCGCGGGGGCGCTGCTGTTGAATGGCGGGGGCCCCTGCACCCCGCCAAGCTCGGTCGCTAGTGGGGCCCCCATTGCCCCACGCCGCTCCCTCGCGCTCCCCGCTCCGTTCGCGTGGCTCGCTCGCTGTCGCTCGCTCGCATCGGCTGCCGGGTTGGTCGGCGCTGCCGGCTTCGGATTTGTGATGATGACCGTGCGGTTCTCGGGCGTCAGGTACTGCTTCGCGACGCGCTGCACGTCGGCGGCCGTGATGGACGACAGCCGCTGGTAGCGCGTGTTGATGAGGCCGGGATCGTTGTAGAAGACCGCGTACTGCGAGAGCGAGAGCGCACGGCTCAGGCTGCTGGTCAACGTGCTGACGACGCCGCGCAACGCGGCGTTGCGCGTCTTCTCGAGCTCCCACGGTTCGATCGGTTGCGTCTTGACCTTCTCGATCTCCTCGTAGATCGCCTTCTCCAGGTCCGCCACCGACTTGCCGGGCATCACCATCCCGCTGACGCGGAACAGGCTGGGACCGCGGTTCTGGCTGGGATAGCCGCTGACGTTCTGGGCCAACTGCTTCTGACGAACGATCGTGTCGTAGAAACGCGAACTGCGGCCGCTCGACAGCACGCTGCCGAGCATCGACAGCGCGTCGGAGTCGGCGGTCATCGCCTGCGGAATGTGATAGACGATGTCGAGCCGCGTGAGGCGGGCGAGCGGGTCGTCGATCGTCTGCCGCTGTTCGGCGGCCTGCGGCGGCTCAGTGGTGTCCAGCTCCGGCGGCGGCGCCTGCTGCGGAATCGATTCGAAATACTTCCGCACCCTGTCGAGGCAGTCGGCCCTGTTCACGTCGCCGACGACGGCGAGGGCGGCGTTGTTCGGCGCGTAGTACGTCCTGAAGAACGCTGCCACGTCGTCCACGGTGGCCGCGCGCAGATCGTCCAGCGAACCGATCACCGAGTGCTTGTAGGCGAAATTCTTGTAAGCGAGTTCGGTGATGAGTTCCGACGTCCTGCCGTACGGCTGGTTGTCCACGCCCTGTTTGCGCTCTTCGGAGACGGTGCCAATCTGGTTGTCCAGGTTCGTCTTGTTGATGTCGAGCGCGCGCATGCGGTCCGACTCGAGGAACAGCGCCAGGTCCAGCTGGTTGGCTGGCAGCTCCTCGAAGTACATGGTGCTGTCCTGGCTCGTGCCGCCGTTCATCTGGCCGCCGTTGTTGTAGACGAGCATGAAGTGCTCGCCGCTACCGACGTTCTGCGACCCCTTGAACATCATGTGCTCGAAGAGGTGCGCGAAACCGGTGCGGCCTTGCCGTTCGTTGCGGGATCCGACGTTGTACACGATGGCGATCGAGAAGACCGGCGCCATGTGATCTTCGGAGATGAGGACGCGCAAGCCGTTCTTCAGGCGCGTGTCGGTGAACTGCACCTTCGGCGGGGTGGCGGCGCCGAGCGTGACGCCGACGACCAGGGCCGCGATGCAGCCGACCCACAGCGCGCCGCGCATGAGAGGCCGCTTCATTGGGTTCCTACCTCCTGGGGGCGGGTTGACGGATTCGCGGGTGCTTGGTGCTTAGTGCTTGGTGCTAAGTGCGGTGCTTGGTGCCATGTGCCTGGTGCTGCTGCGCCGCTGTCGGCGAACGCGCGCGCCACCCACACAGGCCCGGAACAGCACATAGCAACGAAGCACTCAGCACCGCACGAAGCACTCGGCACGCAGCACCCAGCACCTGTTACTTCTCGTCGCGAAGTTCCCGCACGAACACCGACCGCCGCGGCGGCGGCATCGGCGACTTGTCGCCTCGGACCGCCTTCCACACGTTCTCGCTGAACGCGATGTCGGGCGCGCAATCCGCTTCGTCGAAATCGAACGCCTCGGCCGCGGCCGCGCCCGGTCCCTTGGGCGGGTTCACCTGATCGAGCGGTACCCGCGCCTTCTCGGCCGTGAACGGCGTCAGGTCGGCGGTGGCCTGGAACGCGTTGTAGAGCGGCGTCGCCGCGGCGTCGAGCTGCGTCATCGGCGGCAGCCCGAGGATCAGTTCGATCGTGCGCAGCACGCCGCACGTCGTGTAAAGCGTGCTGTCCACCGTCGTGCGGCGGATGAACGGGCTGACGACCAGCAGCACCGACCGGTGCGCGTCCACGTGGTCCGGGCCGTTCTGCGCGTCGTCCTCGAGCACGAAGATCGCCGATTCCTTCCAGAAGCGGCTGCGCGAGATCGCCTCGACGATGCGGCCGAGCGCGAGGTCGTTGTCCGCGACCATCGAGATGGGCGACACCCGCCCCGCGCGCGCGCCCGCGGTGTGATCCCTGGGGAGCCGGATGATCGACAACCGCGGCAGGTCGCCGTTCGCCTCGAACTGCCCGAACTCCTTCAGCCAGATGTCGGCGCGCACCTGATCGCTGATGTCGAGGTCGAACGGCGGGAAGTCGGGATTGATGCGGCCCTCCAGGCCGGGCACGCTGGCCCGGACCGCCGCGCCGCCGCGCGCCGGCGCGCCGGCCGTGCGAGCCTGCGCGCCCGTCCGCTCGACGAATTCGCCGTAGCTGCGCACGCTGATTCCCGCGCGCGTGCACGCATCCCAGATGTAGCCCTGCGAGGGCGCCGCGATGTTGCCGTACGGCCCCCGCATGGTCCCGCCGCCTTCGCTCAGGTAGGCGCCGCCGCGGTTCGCGTAGTTGATCGGCCACATCTTTTCCACGATGTCGGTCGAATACGCGCCGGTCGAGTAGGCGTGGCCCCCGTAGCTTACCTCGGCATTCACGTAGAAGTTGTCGAAGAGCACGTAATTGCGTGCAATCGCATGCCCGTTTGGCGTGACCGCCTCGCCGAACAGCGTCAGGTTCGGATCGCCGTTGCCCTGCCGCAGATCGCCCAGCACCTGGTCGTATGTCCGGTTCTCGCGAATGATGTAGAAGACGTACTTGATCGGCGACCCATCGCCCACAACGCGCGGAATCGGCGTCGCCGATGGAACATCGGCGGGCGGCGCCGCCGGCGCAAGACGCGTGGCGGCAGTGTAGGGCGTCAGCGCGTAGACCGTGGCCGTGTAGCGATGAAGCGCCGCCTGGTCGGGTGTACCAATCGCGGACAGGGTTCCAAGCAGCAGGGTGGCGATGTACTCGTCGCTGGTACCTTTCACCGGGTTCGGCCCCCCCGGGTTCGCGCGCGACCGCAGTCCCTTGCCCGACAGCACGTAGATCTGCCGGCCGTCCTTCGAGAACGAGACGCCGGTGGGATACCAGCCGGTCGGGATGAAACCGAGGACGGAGGAAGGGCCTTGGACCTTGGGCCCTGGGCCTTCGGACGTGCCGGCATCCGCGCCGACGTTGAGGACGGCAACGGCGTTGTTGTCGGCGTTGGCAACCAGCAGCGTCGTGCCGTCGGGCGAAAGGGCGAGGGCATTCGGCGTCGAGCCGGCGGGCGCGTCGGGATACAACGACACCGCCACCTGCTCTCTCGCTTTCAACGATTTCGCGTCGATCACCCAGACCGCGTTCGTGTTCGCGCAGGCGACGTAGAGGGTGGAGTCGTCGGCGGAGAGCAGCATCGCGTTCGGATGATCGCCGGTCACCACCTCTCCGGTCGGCGCCAGTGTCTGCGCATCGAAGACCAGCACTTTCGCGCCGCCCCACAGCGACACGTACACCTTTTTCCCGTCGCGCGACACCACGCATGTGTACGGTTCGGCGGGCAGATCGACGCTCTTCTCAACCTTCCCCGTTTCCGTGCTCACCGCGATCAGGTTCTGCGCGAGGACGCGCACGATGAACAGGCGCCGGCCGTCCGGCCGGACCGACAGCCCGCCCGCAAACGGGGATCTCACCGGGCTCAGGCCGAGCGGAAACCGGCGGCCGGGGGTGACGGCCCCGTTGGCGAACGTGTACTCGAGGACGGCGTTCTCGGCCGACGAGTAGAACCGCTTGCCGTCGGGATGCCACGCCAGGCCCAGCCAGGCTTCATCGACTGGCACGGTGGCCGCGACAGCCTGCGTTCGTGTATCGACGATGCTGAAGGTCGGCGCCGCGTAGCCGTTGTTGGTGACGATGAAGTACCGGCCGTCGGCCGACAGGATCATGTTGAGCGGCAGCTCGCCCACCTGCATGTGGCGTCCCGCGGGCGCGATAGGCCAGCCATTGGGAAGAACCGTCACGTTGCCGGCGGCGCCCGGCCGCACGACGGGAGGCGTCTGTTGCGCAACGGTCGCGACGAACCCGGACAGTGCGACGACCAGCGCGACGGCCGGCCATCGAGTGGAATCGTGTGGAATCAGGCGCATTCGGGTCCTTTCGTCCGAGCAGGGGAGTAGCTTACACCGTCTGTGGAATACTTGAAGCAGTGAGTAGCGAGTAGAGTAGTGAGTAGCTCAGTAGTGAGTAGGGGGATGCGGTCTACTCGCTACTCGCTACTGACAGCGAAGCGTCCATGTTCTGGTCGCCTGCCCAGACGCGGCGTGCGAGCCCGCTCGACCTGCTGGCCCTGCTCGTCCTCGGCCTGCTGGTTCTCGTGGTGTTCCTCGACATGCCGCACGTGTTCCCGGGGCCCGAGGTCCGGCTCGATCTCTCCCTGCGGCTGCTGCCGCTCTACGGGCTCTTCTCACTCGCCCGGATGGTTGCGGCCTACATCGTGTCGGTTGGCTTCGCGTTCGTCGCCGGCTACTATGCCGCGACCTCGCCGCTGGCGCGCCGTTTCATCCTGCCGGGGCTCGACATCCTGCAGTCGGTTCCGATCCTCGGCTTCTTTCCGGCAGCGGTCTTCTTCTTCATCTACCTGTTCCGCGGATCCGTGCTCGGCGTCGAAGCCGCGGCGGTGTTCCTCATCTTCACCAGTCAGGCGTGGAACCTCGCCTTCAGCGTGTACGAATCGCTCATCACGATTCCGGAGGACCTGGCGACGGCGGTCCGAACGAGCGGCGCACGGGGGATCGTGCGCTGGCGCCGCCTGCTGCTGCCCGCCTGCGTTCCCCGCCTCACTTACAACAGCATGCTGTCGTGGGCGGCCGGCTGGTACTTCCTGATCGCCAGCGAGATGATCACCGTCGGCCCGCGCAGCTACACGTTGCCGGGGCTCGGCAGCTACATCGGCCAGGCCACAACCGACGGCGCCTACGGGCCCGCGGCCGCCGGCATCGCCGCGCTGACGGCCATCATCATCGTCCTGCATGTCCTCGTCTGGAGCCCGCTGGAATACTGGTCGAAGCGCTTCCGCTACGAGTACGCGTCGCGCACGGAAGCCGGTCCGCCGCCGCTGGCGCTGACGCTCATCCAGCGCGCCCCGTTGTTGCGCCGTGCGTGGTTGCGGGCGCTGACGGTATCGGCGCGCGGCGCGGGGGCGGTCACCGCCCGGGTTTCGGCGTCGCTGACAGGCGTCCACGCGCGATACCTGCTCGGCAGCCTCGGGCTGGCCGCCGTCATCGCGATCGTGTACGGCGGTATCGGCGCCGCCGCGCAGATTTTCCGCCCGCTCGCTCCCGAGGCCGCGCAGATTCCCCTGGCGCTCGCCCGCAGCTTCCTGCGGCTGCTGGCCGCTTACGCCATCAGCCTCGCGTGGACGATCCCGCTCGCTTTCTGGCTGAGCCTGTCCGCCCGCCGGTCCGCGCGCGTGCTGCCGGTCGTGCAGGTGCTGGCCAGCATGCCGGCGACCGCCTTCTTCCCGGTGATTGTTGCGCTGGTGCTCGCCCTGCACCTGGATCTGAACGTCGCCTCGGTGGCGCTGGTGCTGACCGGCATGCAGTGGTACCTGCTCTTCAATCTCGTCGCCGGCGCGCAGGCGATGCCGGAGGATCTTCGCGAGCTGGCCGCCGCCTCGAACGTCCACGGATGGCTGTACCTGCGGCGCTTCTTCCTGCCGGTCGCAGCCCCGAGCCTGATCACCGGCAGCCTGACCGGCTGGGGCGGCGGCTGGAACGCGTTGATCATCAGCGAGTACCTGACGGTGCACGGAAAAGTGTATTCGGTCGACGGAATCGGTTCGCTGCTCGATCGCGCCACCTACGTGAAGGGCGACCTCCAGATGATCACGCTGACGATCGTGAGCATGGTCATCGTGATCTCGTTGATCAATCGCCTGGTATGGCGCAGGCTGTATCAACGCGCGACCGAGCGCTATCGGCTGGAGTACTAGTCCCTGGTCCTTGGTTCCCGGTCCTTCGTGCGGGTCCCGGGTCCTTGGTGCCTCGGGCGTGCCGCGGACCAGGAACCAGGGACTCGCCCCAGGGACCGGGAACCAGGAACTCGCACCAGGGACCAAGAACCAGGAACCAGAGCGTGAGCGAAGCGATCCTGCAACTGACAGACGTGACAAAGCGGTACGAAACCGTCACGATCCTGCAGGACGTGTCGCTGGAGGTGCGCGACCAGGAGTTCGTCGCCGTCATCGGGCCGTCAGGCTGCGGGAAATCCACCCTGCTCCGCATCGTCGCCGGCCTGGTGCTGCCGACCGCCGGCGAGGTGTTCTGCGAGGGCCGGCCGGTCATCGGGCTGAACCCCGCGACGGCGATGGTGTTCCAGAGCTTCGCGCTGCTGCCGTGGCTGCGCGCCGTCGAGAACGTGGCCCTGCCGCTCGAGGCGCGTGGCCTCCCGCTGAACGAACGGATCCGGCGCGCAACGCGGTACCTGGACATGGTCGGGCTGAAAGGCCACGGCCGCGCGTTTCCAAAGGAACTGTCGGGCGGGATGAAGCAGCGTGTCGGTCTCGCGCGGGCGCTCTGCCAGGAGCCGCGCGTACTGCTGATGGATGAACCGTTCTCGGCGCTCGACGTGCTGACCGCGCGCACGCTGCGCGACCAGGTGCTCGACCTCCGGCAGGCGCCCGACGTGCCCACCCGGACGTTCGTGATGGTCACGCATTCGATCGAGGAGGCGGTGTACATGGCGGACCGCGTGGTGGCCATGCAGGCGGATCCGGGCCGCATCGCCGGCGACATCGCGATCGACATTCCCCGCCCGCGACGGCCCGACAGCAGGGCGGTGCGAGAACAGGTGGACGAACTGTACTCGTTGCTTGTATGAACGGGTGCTTGGTGCTGGGTGCCACGTGCGGTGCTGGGTGCTGGGTGCGCAACCGCGCACTGAGCACCAAGCACCGCACGCAGCACCCGCGAAGGACGTTATGACCCACGTGCCCGCGTTGCCTGATGTGACGATCGGACGGCTGATGGGGCTGCTCGAAGTGATGCGCGAGACGCCCGGCCCCGACGACATGTACCGGCTGGCCGGCAGCCTTCAGCTCGAACTCGACGATCTCGTTCCCCTGGTGGACGCGGCGGAACTGCTCGGGCTGATCGAGGTGCGCGAGGGCGACTTCGAGCTGACGGAACCGGGCCGTCGCATGGCGGATGCCGAGGAGAAGGAACGCAAGGTGTTGTTTCGCGAGCGCGCGCTCAACGTGCCGCTGCTGCGCCTCATCGTCTCGCGCCTGCAGGAGAGCGAGAACGGGCAGGTGCCGCGCGAGGACATCCGGCACGGGATGCCCGGCCGCTTTTCGCGCAAGCGGGCCGAGCGCCAGATCGACACGGCGATCGACTGGGGCCGCTACGCGGAACTGTTCGACTACGACGCGGACGCCCAGCATTTCGTGCGATTAACTGTTTAGCAATTGTCTGGCGCCGAATGGCGCGCCAGACGATTACTGCGAGGAACGGCGTGTGCAGACGCTGACGACGCTTGCAATTGTCGCTACATTGTGGTTCGCGGCGGGTGCCGACAGCATCCGTAGGGGCACAACACGTTGTGCCCCTGCGACACCCGGCGCGCCCTTCGCCGGCGTCAGCGCCGGTGTGGCGCAGCGGCCGGCGACCGCCTGGGACGAACGGCGCATCGACCTGCCGATAGTCGGGCCGTCAATGGCGTACGTGCCGCACGTGCCGACCACCCGTGTAGTACTGTTCATCAGCGGCGACGGCGGCTGGAACCTTGGCGTCGTCGACATGGCCCGGCGAATCGCCCGAACGGCGATCGTCATCGGCATCTCCTTTCCGAAGCTCAGTCGCGCGGCGGTCGCGCAAGGCGGCTGCTGGTATCCGGCCGGCGATCTGGAAACGCTGTCGCATGCCGCGCAGAAGCGGCTGGGGCTGACCGAGTATCACGCGCCGGCGCTGGTCGGCTATTCCTCGGGCGCGACCCTTGTCTATGCGGCGCTGGCCGCCGCGCCGCCCACGACGTTCGCCGGGGGCGTGAGCCTCGGCTTCTGTGCGGACCTGGACGTTGCGCGGCCGGTGTGCCGATCCGCCGGCTGGTCGCCGACTTACGACGCAAAGAAACATCTCACCTGGCTCCCGGCGGTGAAAGGGCTTGCGCGCCCCTGGTACGCGCTGCACGGAAAACAGGACCAGGTGTGCTCGCCCGAACAGACACGCGCGTTCGTCCGCGGCATCGCCAACGCCCACCTGGTCGAGCTGGACGGCACCGGCCATGGCTTCGGAAAACCGGTTCATTGGGGCGCCCCGTTCGACGACTCGCTCGAGGCGATCTGGAAGGCGAATATCCCCGAGGCGCAGCCAAAACCGGCGCCGGCAACCCTGGCGCAGACCGAAGAGCGCCTCGCCAGCCTCGGTCTCCCCCTCGAATACCGCTGGCCCCGCGCCGAAGCGTCCGCCTGGGTCGTCTTCTTCTCGGGCGACGGCGGCTGGGCATCACTCGACGAGGCGGTCGCCGAGGATCTCACGCGGCACGATATCGCGGTGGTCGGTGTCAGTTCCCTCAGGTATTTCTGGCGCCAGAAGCCGCCTGCCCAGGTGGCCGCCGACGTGCGCCGCCTGGTCTCCGCGGTCGGACGGCCGGTCTTTCTCGGCGGTTATTCGTTCGGCGCCGAAGTGATTCCCGTCGCGTTGCGCACTTGGCCGCCCGCGGAGCGATCGACGATCGCCGGGCTGGTGCTGGTGGCGCCCGGACCGAGCGCCGGCTTTGAAATCGATCCGCTCGACTGGCTGCGCACGCCCGCGGAGGACCCGGCGACGCGTGTCGCGCCGGCCGTGCAGGACCTTCGCCTGCCGACCTTGTGCATAATGGGGACGGAAGACACGGGGAGCGCCTGCCGCGGCCTGCCCACCGTGTCCGTGTTCCACGTCGCGCGCCTGCCGGGATCGCATCACTTCGATGGCAACTACACCTCCGTCGGCGATACGATCTCGTTGTTCGTTCGGGAGCAATTGGCAGCCAGCAGGCGACAGTCAACCATTGCGATGAGACCGTCGGACCGTCGGACCGTCGGACCGTCGGATTTTCGCCAGTGACCGAGCAGCCATACTTGCCGGGTCACGAACCGGCCCGTGCGCGTGACGGGATCGACGTCGGTCCCGATGTCGGCGAGCAGGGGCCGCCGCGCGAACAGCGGCCGGCGTCTGGCCGCCTCCCGGCGCTGCGGGCAGGGGTGGAAACGATTGGCCTGTGGCTGGTCGGCCACGCGACGAAGGTCCTGCCCTTCCTCGTCATCGCCGTCGTCGTGGCGATCAGTTGGCAGGCGCTGCGCCAAATCCATCCGGGCGAGGTCCGAGTCGCCCTGAACGTTCTCGACTCGTCGTGGCTGGCGCTGGCCGCGCTCGCGACGGCCGCCAACATCGCCGTCATGGGGCTGTACGACGTGCTCGCCTTCGCCCACACGCGGTCGAAGTGGAGCGAGCGGTGGCGCTACGGCGCGGTGGCGTTCGCGTGGAGCAACTTCCTCACGCTGGGGCCGCTGGCCGGCCCGGCGATCCGGTTCTGGCTCTACCGCCCGGCCGTCGATCGATCCGCGGACATCGAGGGGGGCGTCGTCAACATCGCGAGCGCGTTCATCTCCGGCCTCATCGGCTGGACGCTTGCGGCGGTGGTGGTGCCGCGCGCCGCGCAGGCCGAATGGGCGATCGTGCTGGCCGGCGTCGCCTTCGTCCTGACGCTCGCCGCCGCGATTGCCGCACGCGTCGTCATCGATCGCATCGAACGCTTTGCGGCGTCGGCCGCCACCGGCAGCGGTCCCGTCTGGCTCGCCGCGATCGGGTGGCTCGACTGGCTGCTCGCCTCGCTCGCCTTCGTCGCCTGCGTGCGCTCGGCCGGCATCCCGGCGCCGGTGATCGAAACGATCCGGTCGTTCTTCCTCGGCCAGGCGATCGGCCTCATCAGCCTGGTGCCCGGCGGCTTCGGCAGCGCCGACACGTTCTGGATTGCCCACCTGGGCATCGGCCAGAACCCGGCGACGGCCGTGATCATCACCTACCGGCTCATCTACTACGCGGTGCCGTGGGCGGCGGCGTCGCTGTTGATCCTGACGTGGGTGACGCATCGCACACCGCGGCGCGTCGAGGTCGCGCGCCGCGTGATCGCCGGCATCATCGGCGCGTCCGGCGCGCTGATGCTGCTCAGCGTCGCGACGCCGGGTCTGCACGCCCGCCTGCGGTTGCTCGAGCAGGCCGTGCCACTGCCCCTGGTGGAGGTCGGCACCCTGTCGGCGGCGGTGACCGGCGTCCTGCTGCTCGTGATTGCGCGCGGCCTGGCCAAGGGATACCGCGCCGCGTTCAGGGCGACCGTGATCATCCTCACGGTCGCGGCCTTTTCGTCGATCCTGAAGGGCTTCGACTACGAGGAAGCGATCGTCCTGAGCTGCGTCGCGATGCTTGCCGTCGCGCAGTCGCCGCTGTTCGATCGGCCCAGCCGCGGCGACTGGCTCGAGGGCCGCGATCTGGGCGTCGCCTTCGTCGCGCTCGTCGTCTTCCTGGTATTCGGGATCTTCGGGCACCGGGTGAGCGCGCGGACCTTCGAGCGGCTGTCGCAGGTCGAGTACCGGCTCGAGGCGACCCGCTTCCTTCGGACGGTGCTCACGCTGGCGTTTGCACTGGGCACCGCGGCCCTCTACATGCTGTTGCGCGTGCCGGTTCGCTTCCGGCGACCGGTCGAAGGGACCATCGAACGCGCGCTCGAGCTGAACGGCGAACTCGGATCGACGACGACGCCGATGATGGTGGGCAACGGCGACAAGGACGTCTTCTTCGACGGCGACCGCGGCTTCTGCCTCTATCGCACGGCCGGTCCCTACATCGTGGTCTTCGCCGATCCGGTGGTCCGCACGCCGTCGGAACGGTCCATTTTCCTCAACTCGCTGTTCACGTTCGCGGGCGAAATCGATCGGCGTCCCGTCTTCTACCAGGTCTCGCTCGACTGGATCCCGCCGCTGCACGATCGGGGCTACGGGTTCTTCAAGCTCGGCGAGGAGGGACAGCTGCCGCTCGCGCGCGTCACGCTCGACGGGCCGGGTGGAAAGCTGTACCGGCAGATCGTGCGGCGCGGCGACCGCGACCGCGTCCGCTTCCGTGTGCTGCCGCCCTTCGAGGCCCGCCGCGTGCTGCCCGAGATCCGGGAGATCTCGGACGACTGGCTGCGGACGAAGCAGGTGCGGGAACGCCAGTTCTCGATCGGGTTCTTCGACGAGCAGTACGTCACGCGCTTCCCGCTTGCGGTCGTCGAGGATGCCGGCGGCCGCATCATCGCGTTCGCGAACATGCTGGCGGGGCCGAGGCGCGAAGAACTCTCGGTCGACCTGATGCGCTACCGCTCGGATGCCCCGAAGGTGATGGATTTCCTGTTCGTGTCGCTGTTCCTCTACGGCAGGGAGAAGGGCTACCGGCGCTTCAATCTCGGCATGGCGCCGCTGGCGAGCGTCGGCGAGATGGCCGGCGCGCACATGCGCGAGCGGTTGGCCAACCTGCTCTTCCAGCACGGGGAGCACTGGTACAACTTCCAGGGCCTGCGGCAGTTCAAGGAGAAGTTCGAGCCCGACTGGGTGCCGCGCTACATGGCGTACCAGAACGCGTGGGAATGGCCGGTCGCGATCACCCACGTCAGCGCGCTCATTGCAGGCGGCTGGAGCACCGTCCTGTTCGGACGGGACTAGGACGGCCGCCAAAAGAGGTGAGCGGGGCGCCATGCGGCGCAGATCACAGACGCGGCGCGAACGATTCGCCCGCAGCGCGCCGGCGGGGCCCCAACGCGGTTCTACAGTGGGTTCCGCGTTGAGGAGCCGTCGCGCCAGCCGTCTAGCCGATCGGAAAAGCGGCGCACCGCCGAGGAGGTTTCCCAGGCTGCGGAGCCGGCTCGGGCGGGGACGCATCGGCCGCCGCGGTTCGGCGCGCACTCTTCTCGCGACTCGCGATCTACGTCGTTTCGTCCTTCAGATCAATTCCAAAGCGCTCCGCCATGCGGTACAGCGTGCGTCGGTCGATGCCCATCACCTCGGCGGCGCGCGTGCGGTTGCCGCGCACCGCTTCGAGCACGTGCACGAGGTACCGGCGCTCGATCTCGTCCAGCGGCGGCAGATCCTCGAACAGGTGATGCTCGATCGGCGCCGGGACGGACGGCATGACGGCGGGCAAATCGGCGACATCGACGACCGCCCCCCGGCTGAAGAGCACCAGCCGCTCGACGGCGTTTTCGAGCTCGCGCACGTTGCCGACCCACGTGTGCCTCACGAGCATGTCCATGGCCGCGGGCGCGATGTCCACGCGACGGCCGAGCCGGCCGCACGCGTTGGCCAGGAACTGCTCCACCAGCAGCGGGATGTCGGCCCGGCGTTCGCGCAGCGGCGGCACGTGGATTACGATCACGCTCAGGCGGTAGTAGAGATCCTGCCGGAAGCGCTGCTCGGCGACGCTGCGCTGCAGGTCGATGTTGGTCGACGCGATGACGCGGACGTCCACCTTGACCGGCCGGCTCGCCCCCACCGGCCGCACTTCCCCTTCCTCGATGACGCGCAGCAGCTTCACCTGCAGTGCCGGCGACGTCTCGCCGATCTCGTCCAGCAGCACCGTGCCGCCGTTGGCCTGCTCGAAGATCCCCTTGGCATCGGCCACCGCCCCGGTGAACGATCCGCGGGCGTGGCCGAACAGCTCCGACTCGAGCAGCGTCTCGGTGATTGCGCCGCAGTTGATCGGCACGAACGGGCGGGTGGCCCGGCCGCCGTGCGAATGAATCGCTCGCGCGACCAGCTCCTTGCCGGTGCCGCTCTCCCCCACCACCAGCACTGGCGCCATCGCGTCGGCGGCGCGCGCGATCTGCTTGTACACGTCGAGCATCGGCGCCGTCCGCCCGATCAGGCCCGGCACGCCGGCCTCGCGCATCTGCGCCCGGTCCACGGGAGGCGCTGCCGGCTGTTTCAGCGCGCGCTCGACGATCGTCTTGACCTCGCCGATGTTGAACGGCTTGCTGATGTAGTCGAACGCGCCCGCCCGGACGGCGTCGATCGCCGTTTCGAGCGTGCCGAACCCGCTGATCAGCACCACCGCGCCGCCGGGGTTCGCCGCCTTGAACGCGCGCAGCACGTCGAGCCCAGAGATGCTGGCGTTCAGGTTGATGTCGGAAATCACCAGGTCGAACGGCTTCGATCGCGCGAGGGCGAGCGCCGTGTCCGGGTCGTAGGCGACCTCGAACTCGCGCCCCGGCTGCTCGAGCAGCTCCGCCATGAACCGGCACGTCTCGTGGTCGTCGTCGACGATGAGAATGCGATGCATACTTGTTGGTCCTAGGGGCTGGGGACGACGCTTTTCTCCGATTCCTTCGCTGCGGCCGGTTCCGCGGCGGCCGGCAACTCGATGGTGAACGTGGCGCCCCCGCCCGATTCACTGGCGACGCCGATCGTGCCGCCGTGCGATGTGACCACGTCACGCGTGATGCTCAGGCCGAGGCCCGAGCCGTGGCCCGCGCTCTTGGTCGTCACCCACGGTTCGAAGATCCGCGGCAGCAGATCGGCGGCGATGCCGGTGCCGGTGTCCGCGACCTGGATGCGCACGCCGGCCGGCGACGGCGACACGGTGATCGCCAGCGTGCCGCCGCCCGGCATCGCGTCGAGCGCGTTGGTGACCAGGTTCAGCAGCGCGAGCTCCAGCTGCACGACGTCGGCATCCACCTCCGCGATGTGGCGATCGATCGTCAGCTTCAACGTCACGCCGGCGGCATCGAGCTTCGGCCGGGCCACGTCACACACGCGTTCGACCATCTGGGCGACGCTCGTCGGCTGCCGCGGCATCGGGCGCCGCGCGTGGTCCAGCATCGTGCGCACGATCGTCGTCACCTTCGAGATCTGCTCCTGCGCGATCTGCAGGCGGCGCGCGATCCGCGAATCCTCGCCGGCCTCTTCCATCAGCATCTGCACGTAGCCCGAAATCAGGTTCAGCGGCGTGCCGATCTGGTGCGCCACGCTCGCCGCCGTCTGGCCGACGGCCGCCATCTGTTCCGCGCGCGCGAGCGCCTCGCGCAGCGCGAAGACCCGCTGGTAGCTCTCCACCAGCTCGGCATTGCTGGCCCGCAGCTCCTTGGTCGCCTCGCGCACGCGCGCCTGCAGCGCGACGTTGAAGTTCTCCATCTCGGCCAGCATCTCGTTCAGCCCCTCGGCGACCGCCCCGATCTCGTCGCGACGCCGCATCGGCGCGCGCGCCGACAGATCGCCGGCCGCCACCCGGTGCATCGTGCTGCGGATTCCCGCGATGGGCTTGTGGATCAGGCGCCGCGCGAGCAGATCAACGAGCAGCGTCAGGACGACGATCGAGGGCGGCACGAACCAGATGACCACCCAGCGGGCCGTCTCGTGCAACTGCTGCACGGTCGCCAGCGAGAAGGTGACGACGACGGCGCCCAGGATTTCGTTTTCCGAGTAGGCCGGACAGGCGACCGTCTGCAGGATCGCGCCGCGATCGCCCCAGACTTCTCCCTTTGTGTCGATCGCCTCCTTGGCAATCGCGAGAGCTTCCGGGCGTTCCGGCAGCGCGGTGGTCGCATACACCTGCGGCGCCCGGCTCTGCGGATCGAGCGTGATGACCGAGACGCGGCGGATCGCGGGATTCGCGTCGTTGAAATTGTGCAGGATCATCCCGATGTCGTCCGGGTTGACGTTGTCCTGCTCCTGCACCTCGATCTCGGCCGCCACCGCTTCGGCGGTGTTCCGTCCCGTCTTGAACAGCTCGGCGGTGACCGCGTCCTCGGACGACTGGATTTGCAGGTACGACGACACGCTGACGACGAGCGCAACGACCAGGGCCACCAGCAGCCCCAGCCGGACGCGCAGCGTGAGCGCTCGCTGCAACTTCGCCACGGTGGGGCGGAATTGCCGGCGCCGAGCGGTCGTGCTGCCGTCCGGTGATGACATGTAAGTATCGAAAACCCAACAGCTTATCAGATCTTATCGTGAGGGCGGCCGTTTGGCATAGGCCTTGGGTTCACACCCGGTGCCACGGCAACTCCGCGTTGCCATTACTCTACTGGTTTTGCGTTTCTGAGGAGGGACAATGCGCCGTATCTTCACCATTCTCGCCGTCGTCCTGATGGTCGGCACCTTCGCCTACGCCCAGACAGCGCCGGCGGGCCAGACCGAGAAGCCGAAGGCCACAAAGTCGATGAGCAAGGCCCCGAAGCCGATGACCGTGCGCGGTTCCATCGTCAAGTCGGATGCCACCAGCGTCACGATCAAGACCGCCAAGGCCGAGGACACGTTCGCGATCGGCCCCGACACGAAGATCACCAAGGCTGGCAAGGCGATCACCCCCAGCGACCTGGCCGCCGGCGAGAACGCGACGGTCCTCTACACCAAGACCGGCGATCAGATGACGGCGACCAAGATCGCGGTTACCGCCAAGGCTGCACCGAAGGCACCGAAGACGCCGAAGGAACCCAAGAAGTAGTCGTCCCCTCCGACTCGAGGTCGCTGAACGGTCCCCGGCTAGGAGCGTGTTCGGGCGATTAGAACACGCTCCTAGCCAGCAGCACGAACGCCGCCACCGCGACGACAACACCCGCCACGACATCAAGCGCGAAGTGATAACGGCCGGCGATGGCGCCCGCGCCAATCGCCGCGGCGAACAGCGCAAACACGACCCACGGGGCGCCGGGCACCGTCGCCACGAACAGCGTCACCGCGCACGCCGAAGCGGCATGCCCGCTCGGGAACGTGTTCACATGGATGCTGCCGTGTGCCAGCACCGCGAGGTTGACGCGCCGAAACAACAGGCGGTCGCGACCCCGGGCCGGACCGCCTCCGGCTTCGAGCGTGCGTGGCGGTCGTGTGCCGGCCCACGGCAGAACCGAGTAGGCGGCAAAGGCCGAGCTGAGGACGAGCGTCCAGTACGAATCCGCGCGCGATCGCTGGCCCGTCGCGTACAAGACTGCAACGCCGGCGGGGACGAGCGGGTAGCAGAAGAGGTAGGCGAACTCGAGGAGCTGGGCTGCAGCGGACGGCAGCCGCGCCCCGCGCCGTTGGAGCCAGGCGAGCAGGCGGATGTCGAACGCTTCGAGCCACGCTTCGAGCGCCCTGGCCGGTCCCCGGTACAACAGCCCCGTCGCCCAGTAACCGACCATCAACCAGGCGCCCGGAAGCCAGTCGCGCAGGATCGGCGCGATCGGGAACAGCGGCAGGTGCGCAACGAGGACGACGACACCGCATGTCGGCACGGCGAGTGCGGCCACGCGAAGAATCGCTCGGGCCCGAGCCCGCAGGAACGCGCCGCTTGCGAGAAGGTAGAGGAAGTAGGCGACGATCACCCACTCGGAGGTGCGCACGCGGGGAGTATACGTTGGTCCGGGGGCCGGAAGTCCGAAGGTCCGAAAGTCGCACGGTCCGGATTTCGGACGTTCGGACCCTCGGACTGTCAGACCAGCGGGTGTTCCTTCTTCAGAGCCCTGCCGCGGCCGACGCGCGCGCGGCATTGGGCACCCCGGCGACGACGGCGGCCATCGGCTGGCCCTGGACGGTCGTCACGTACGCGTATTCGAGGTTGACGCCCTCGGCTGCGAGCAACGCCGCGATCATGGCGAGCGAGCCGGGGCCGTTCGGCGCCACCGTGTACAGAACATCCCGCTCGCTGACGTGGTAATGGCGGTCGCGCAGCAGGCCGGCCGCGTGCACCGGATTGTCGGCCAGCAGGTGCAACGTCCCGGCGGGCTCCAGCGACAGCGCAAGGATGTTCACCCGCTCGTCGGCGAGCACCTGGCACAGTCGGCCGAGCGCTCCGGGAACGTTCTGAAGCCTGATCGTCAGTTCGGTCTGGATTGCCATGGGTCACTCACCGCGCTTCGCATGGTATCCGATCCGGTGACGTGAAAACAGGGGTGAGACGGGAACGGGAACGAGCGCGCGATCAGCGGGCGGGGGCGGAAGCACCCTCGGATCGACGGCCGCCGCTCGAGGCCGCGCACGGTGCCTCCAGCGCGTAGCCGTACAGGCCGCCGGTCTGATCGGCGGCCGGCTTCTGCACGCTGACGATCACCATCTGGCGGCACGCGGTACAGAACGACACGTAGCAGAGGGGATCGTGCTTGGCGGTGCGGAACGGTTCGAGCTGATGACCGAGATCGCCGGCTCGCGCGATCGCCTGCCGTTTCAGGTCGTCGAGCGTGACGGGATCGATGGTCTGGACGGCCACCTTCGCCTCCGGGTCGTGCGACAGCGCATCGCTCGGCGAGACGAGCCACCCTGCGAGGGACCGGAGGTCCTCGCCGGGAGGAACGACTGGCGGGGCACGCCGTGGCGTGCCCCTACCGATTCGACCGGCGACTCTCTACGTGAGCACGCGAATCACGACGCGGCGGTTCTTCGCGCGGCCGTCACGCGTCGTATTCGGCGCCACCGGGTCCTCGGCGCCGTAGCTGATCACGTTGATCTTGTGCAACGGAATCTGGTACTTCTCGTACAGGTACCGTCGCACCGATTCGGCGCGCTCGAGACCAAGGCGCTGATTGAATTCCTTGGGGCCCCGATTATCAGTATACCCCGCGACCTCGATGTACGCCCCGTTCGGATTGTTTTTCAGCTGGTTGACGATTTCGTCCAGGCGCGCCGTGGCTTCCTCTGGCAGCGTCGCCTTGCCGAACTTGAAACCGCCCTGGTCTTCGCTCAGGGTCACTTCGTAGATCAGCCGCTTGGACGCCTTGTCCACCGCGTCGGCCTTGGCCGCCGCATCGCCCGCCGCCGCCCGCGCGTCGGCCGCCGACCGGCCCGCCGCGTCAGCCTTCTGATCGACCTGGCCAACCCTCTGGTTGGTGTCGGCGATCGCCTGCTCGTTCTTGCGGGTCCGCTCCTGGTTGTCTTCGACCGACTTGGAGAGGGTCTCGACCTTGTCGTTCACCTCGCCCACGCGGGTCTTGACGTACTTCTTCGTCGCACACGCCGAGGACCCACCCAGCGCGAGTGCCACGATCGGTAGAGCCAGCAACAGCTTCTTCATGACGAATCTCCAACAAGTGTGACGTTAACTGCCGGACGACGGCCCGGCAAAGTACCCGCCCCGAGCCCGGACGGTCAGGCGCTGATCGCGCAGGCGCACCTCGAGGGGGTGCCAGCCGGGCTTGTTGCCCGGTTCGAACGCGATCAGATACTGAAAGCGCAGCTCGCTGACGATCTGCCGGACCGCCACGCTGGTCTGCGCAGGGGAACTGCTCATGAACATGTCGCCGCCGGTCCACTGCGCCAGATCGACGAGGTTGCCGGTCGGCGCCGCTTTCGAATCCACCACCGAAGTGGACTGGCCGACGTGGTCGAGCGGTGAAACGACCGCCAGCACGTAGATCGGAACATCGATCGCGCTGGCAATGCCGGACACTTCCGCCGGCGTCAGCCGGCTGTTGTTGTCCACGCCGTCGGTGAGGACGACAACCGCCCGGTGTGATCCGCCGCGCACGGCCACCCGCCGGGCCGTTTCGGCAATTGCGTCGCGCAGTGACGTCATTCCGAACGGTTCCTCGACGCGCGAAAACGACGCGCGCACCTGCTGGTCGTCGCGCGTGAAATCCTGCAGCTGGCGCAGGGCACTGTCGAAGCTGAAGACCGCGACCTGATCTTCACCCCCCTCGAGCCACGACAGGAACTGGTCGGCAGCCCGGCGCGCCGCTTCCTGCTTCGATGCGACCTGCATGCTGCCGCTCGTGTCGAACAGCAAGGCCACGGTGATTGGCGCCTGGTCGGACCGGAAGTCGGCGATCTTCTGCGGGCGCCCGTTGTCGAGCAGCACGAAGTCCGCGCGCGTCAGATTGGGGACGATGCGGCCTTTGTGATCGCGGACGACGGCGTTGATGGTGACCATCTCGACGCCGGCGCGGAACGTCAGACGGTCGGACTGCTGCTGAGCTTGCAGCCCCACCGTCGTCAATATGACACCCATGGACACAGCAAGGGCGGCCGTTCGCACGTCGCGCCCTTGTCCAACCTCCTTGCCAAGATGACAAGTTATTGCAAAAAAACGATTTAACGTATCTGCCTCCGGTTCTTGAAACGCCGTTGACCCGGCAGTTTGTGTAGGAATTACACAGTTCCCGAAATTGGCCCCAGCTCCGCTATGTAAGACTTACGCCCCCAGACCGGTTTCTCGGCTGCACCACGCGCTCGCGCGAGCTCTGCTAACATTCAGTGGTCATTTCTGCCCCGGAGGGTCTTCTCATGACGTCGCGTACGGCCAGTGCCATCCCGGTTGCCCATCGTGTTGCGGGCTTCACCTACGCCATCCGCAACATCGTCAACGAAGCGCGCAAGGTGGAAGCCGCGGGCAAGACGATCAAATACCTGAACATCGGAGACCCCATCCCCTACGGCTTCAAGACGCCGCCCCACCTCATCGAGGCGGTCGGCCGCGCCATGCGTGAGGGTCACAATGGCTACGCGCCATCACCGGGGATTGCCTCGGCGCGTGAAGCCGTCGCTGCGGATTTCACCGTGCGTGGCGTGCCGACGTCGCCCGACCGCGTCATCATCACCTCGGGCGCCTCCGAGGGGATCGAGCTGGCGATGGGCGCGCTCGTGAACGCGGGCGAGGAAGTGCTGGTGCCGTCGCCCACTTACCCGCTCTACACCGCCGTCCTCGCCAAAATCGGCGCCAAGATCGTCTACTACCGGACGGATCCGGCGCGCAACTGGCAGCCGGACATCGACGAGATGCGCAGCCTGATGACGGGAGCGACGCGGGCGATCGTGGTGATCGATCCGAACAACCCGACCGGCGCCATCTATCCGACCGCGTTCCGCCGCGCGCTGCTCGATCTCGTGAATCACCACAACGTTGTCCTGCTGGCCGACGAGGTCTACGGTGACCTGGCCTACGAGGATCCGGTTCCGGTGCCGCCCATCGGGAGTCTCGACCCCGACGCGCCGATCATCTCGTTCTCGAGCCTGTCGAAAGGCTACCTGGCACCGGGCTGGCGCGCTGGCTGGCTGGCGGTCGGGCGCAGCCCGCGGCTCGACGACGTCATGGCGGCACTGCGGAAGCTGGCCGACGGGCGGCTGTGCAGTCCGGTGCCGATGCAGTACGCAGTGACGGCGGCGCTGACCGGCGATCGAACGCACCAGGTGGAGTTCCGGAAGGCGCTGAAGGAACGGGCGGAGCTGACCACCAGGCGCCTGAACGCGATTCGGGGCATGAGCTGCGTGGCGCCGCTCGCGGCCTTCTACGCGATGCCGAAGGTCGAGTTGCCTCCCGGCAGGACCGACGAGGATTACGTGCTCGGACTGCTGAGAGCGACCGGCATTCTGTGCGTCCACGGCTCGGGATTCGGGACACCACCCGAGGCCGGGTTCTTCCGCGTGGTCTTTCTGCCTTCGCCAGCCGAACTCGCGGATGTCTACGACACGATGGCGGCGTTCACGGCGCAGTACCTCGGGCGATAGGGTCAGCACTCTCAGGGCTCAAGGCTCAGGCCGGCTCAGGTAGCTTCTGCACCCCGCCTGGCTCGGTCGCTCGTGGGCGGGGTCCCCGGCGCGGCTCGCGCCCTCTCACAGACCTTCGAGGATTTTTTTCAGCTCAGCGCTGGAAAACACGCCCGCCGGTCGGGGCTTCGGCCCTTACCGCGCGGGTACCGGACGCAGCCCGCAATTGCACTTCTGGAGCTGCTGCACGCGCGGAAGGCGGGCAGGAACTGCGCGTCCGCGCCACAGCCGCACTTCGGGTACGTCGTGAGAACGCTCGGCGCACGCATTCGCCGGGTGGCACGCGCGTTGATACCCTGTGCAGGACGTGCGCCTGTTGCCCGCCTTCTCACCGCGACGTTCGTTGTTCGGCGACCTCGTCATCCTCGTCTTCCTGATATCGCAGGCACTCGACGGCGTCCTGACTTATCTGGGCCTCAAGCAGTTCGGTCCCGGCATCGAGGCGAACCCGTTGATCAGTTCGGCACTGCCGGTCCTCGGCCATGGCGTCACCGTCGCCGGCGCAAAACTGATGGCCGCCGGCTGCGGAATCGTGCTGCACGTCACCGGCGTGCATCGCGTCGTCGCCCTGCTCACCGCCTTCTACCTCGCCGGTGCCGTCGTCCCCTGGGTCCTGTTGCTGCACTGACCCGTAGTCCGTAGTTCATAGTGCGTAGTCGGCCTGTGCCGCAGACGGCATCATAGGTGCGGCGCCGTCTGCGGCGCCGCGACAGGCGGACTGCCGACGACGGTGTACGGACTACGGTTCGCTCGTCAGAGTCATACCGCTTGCGGCGGGCTGGCCAGCGGTGCGGCGGGCAGCGTCTGCAGCCGGCGCTTGAACTTGATCAGGCTCCGAATCATCGTCAGCGGATCGCGCAGCAGCGAGACCTTCGAATCGCCCGTCTCTCTCCAGTCGATCGGTATCTCGTGGATCCGCTCGCCCGCGTGCAGCATCGCGAGCAGCAGCTGGGTGTCCCAGACCCACCGGGTATCGATTGGCGCGTCCAGGTAACGCGGCAGCACGGCAGCATCGAAGACCTTCAGGCCGCACTGGGTGTCGTAGACGGCACAGCGGAAGTAGACGGCCACGAAGGTCGCGAAGACCCGACCCGAACAATGCCGCAGCGGATTGCGCACCACGGAGCGGCCGAGCATCTTCACGCGGGAGCCGATTGTACCGGCGAGTCCGAGCTCCCGGCCGGTGGTGGCAAGGTGCACCAGCACGCGGTGGAGTTCGCGGACGGGCACCGATGAGTCGGCGTCCATGAAACCCTGGTAGGCGAACCCCTCGTTCAGCGCCCGTTCGAAGCCCGCCCGGATCGCGGCGCCCTTGCCGCGGTTGCGGCCGAGCGAAAGCAGCGTGACCGAACTGCCCACGTTGCTGGCGTAGAGCGCCCGCTCGGTTGCAGCCAGCTCGTCCGCCGGACTACCGCCGTCCACGATGCAGAAGCGGACGTCGAGCCCGTGGTCGACGGGCAGCGGCGAACGCAGGTAGGCCTTGATGTCCGCGAGCAGCCCCGGCAGCCGAGCCGCTTCCTTGTAGGCGGGAATGACGATGTGCGCTCGCTGCATGTCGGTCAGGCAGCCCTTCGACTCGCCGTTCGTCCCTGCGGACTCCGGGAAACGAATGGCTCGCTCAGGGCAGGCCGGTCGTGCGTGACAAACGCCCGCGGGAGTATATCAATAATTCCTGTTGTAGATTTCCAGGATCTCGTCGGCACCGATCGACGGATCCAGCCAGGTCTCTCGCGGCGTACCCATCCAGCGTGCATTCGGCCGCAGCCGCGCCACGCGGTGGATATTCAGCAGGTGCTCGGTCGAGATGTTGTCGGTATTCAGGTTTCCCGCCCCGGTGCCGCAGGCCAGCGTCAGCGACGGCCGGAGGCTGTTGAAGAGGCCGCCAATGGCCCCTTCGGTCGACGGCTGGTTCACCAGGATGCGCGCCGCGTTCATCTTCGCGAAGTCGGCCACCACGCGTTCGTCGTTCGCGTACACCCCGACGGTGTGTCCCACTCCGCCGCGCCGCGTGACCGCCTCGCACGCGGCGAGCGCGTCGTCGTAGGTCTCGCAGACGTACTGGGCGAGCACCGGCGCGAGAATCTCGTGCGAGAGCGGGTGATCCGATCCGATGCCGTCCGGCTGCGCGATGAGGAGCCGGACCTTCTCGGCAACGCTGAAGCCGGCGCGGGCGGCGATGACCGCAGCCGGCTGCCCGACGACATCCGCGCGCATGCGCTGCTGCTCGCTGTCCCAGCACACCGGCCCGAGCGCGCGCATCTCGCCGGGCGTGCAAAAGCAGGCGCCGCGCGCTTCGAGCAGCGGCCGCAGCCGGTCCCCGACCGCGCGCTCGACCACGAGCGCCTGTTCGCTGGCGCAAATCGTCCCGTTGTCGAACGTCTTCGAGTGGGCGATCGCCCGCGCGGCGCCCGCCAGGTCCGCGGAAACGTGGACGTACACCGGCACGTTGCCGGGGCCGACGCCGAGCGTCGGCGTCCCCGACGCCTCGGCCACCCGCACGATCGAGCTGGTACCCGTGGCGAGAATCATCGCGAGCTTCGGGTGCCGCATGATGCGCTCGACGTGGCCCGACTGAGCGTGCGTCACACACTGGATCGAGTCGCACGGCGCGCCCGCGGCGGTCGCGGCGTCGGCGAGGATCCGCGCCGTCTCCTTGATGCACTTCCGCGCGCCCCGGTGCGGGCTGAAGATCACCGGGTTGCGCGTCTTCATGCAGATGAGCGCCTTGAAGATCGTCGTTGAGGTCGGGTTCGTCACCGGAATCGTCGCGAGAATGGGCCCCTTGGGCTGTGCGATCTCCGTCACGCCGGCGGCCGGGTCCTGCGCGACCACCCCCACGGTGCGGCGGCTGCGGATGTCCTCGTACACCAGCACGCTGGCCCACGCGTTCTTGATGACCTTGTGCTCGTAGACGCCCATCCGCGTTTCGTCGAAGGCGAGGCGCGCGAGGTCCAGACGTGCGGCGTAGGCGGCGGTGTAGACCGCCTTGACGATGGCATCGACCCGCGGCTGGTCGAACTGGCGGAACTGTTCGGCTGCGGCCCACGCCCGGCCGACGATCGCGTCCGCGTATTGTTCGGGAGTTTCCATTGGCATTTCGTGGCTTCGGGCCCGGGCGTCGGGGGCCCGGGCGTCGGGCTTCGGGTGGCGGGCGCTGCCTCGTGCCCGCGAATCATCTATCATATCGTGCCCCGGAGGCGCGAATGGCGGACCACGCGGCGGACGACGTTGCCCCGTTGAAGGAACGATGGCCGGACAAGTTTCCGGGCGAAGCGCAGATCTTCGGTCGGATCCGGCGGGGGGATCGGATCTTCGTGGGCACCGGGTGCGGCGAACCGCAGCACCTGGTCCGCGCGCTCACCTCCTACGTCGAGTCGAACCCGAAGGCGTTCTTCGGCACCGAGATCATCCACGTGCTCACCCTCGGAGTCGCGCCGTATGCCGACGCGCGGTTTCAGTCGAATTTCCGCCACAACTCCTTCTTCGTCGGACCGAACACGCGCGGACCGGTCAACCAGGGAGTGGCCGACTACACGCCGATCTTCCTGTCCCAGGTGCCCGATCTGTTCCGGCGCCGGTTCATCTCGATCGACGTCGCCCTGATCCAGACGTCGCTGCCCGACCGGCACGGCTTCCTGAACCTCGGCGTCAGTGTCGACATCGTGAAGGCGGCCGCCAAGAGCGCCTCGCTGGTGATTGCCCAGCTGAACCGCCACATGCCGCGCGTGCACGGCGACGGCTTCATCCACGTGGACGAGGTGGACTTCCTCGTTCATCACGACGAGCCCCTGCTCGAGTACGACACCCGGGTGCCGGACGAAATCGCGGCGCGCATCGGCAGGCACGTCGCGCGCATCGTGCAGGACGGCGACACGATCCAGGTCGGCTACGGGCGGGTGCCGAACGCGATCGCGGGGGCCCTGGGGCGCAAGAAGCACCTCGGCATTCACACCGAGCTGCTGACCGACGGACTCGTCGATCTGATTCGCCGCGGCGCGGTCGACAACTCGCGCAAGCTGGTGAACCGCGGGAAGACCGTGGCCGCGTTCTGCATGGCGCACGCCGACGTGTACTCGTTCATCGACAGCAACCCGAGCGTCGAGTTGCGCACGATCGACTACACCAACAGCCCGCTGGTCATCGCCGCCCACGAGAACATGACCGCGATCAACACCGCGCTGCAGATCGACCTGACGGGGCAGGCGAGCGCCGAGTCGATCAACGGCACGCTCTTCAGCGGAATTGGCGGGCAGGCCGACTTCATGCGCGGCGCGGTGCTCGCGCCCGGCGGCAGGTCGATCCTCGCACTGCAGTCCACCGCGCGCAACGGCACGGTGTCGCGCATCGTCCCGTTCCTGAGCGAGGGCGCGGGCGTCACGCTGAACCGCGGCGACGTGCACTACGTGGTCACCGAGTACGGCATGGCGCACGTCCACGGCAAGAGCATCCGCGAGCGCGCCATGGACCTGATCTCGATCGCCCATCCCGATTTCCGGCCGTGGCTCGTCGAGGAGGCGCGCAAGCGGCGCCTGATCTATCACGACCAGGAGTTCCTGCCGGGCGAACGCGGCGAGTACCCCGAACACCTGGAGACGCGCAAGACCACCCGCTCGGGCGTTCCCGTCGTCCTGCGGCCGGTGCGCATCAGCGACGAGCCGCTGTTGAAGGACTTCTTCTACTCGCTGTCGGACCGAAGCATGTACCGCCGCTTCCTGACGCCGACCGTCGAGATGTCGCACGAGCGGCTGCAGCAATTCGTGGTGATCGACTACACGAAGGAGATGATCATTCTCGCCGTCCTGGAGGAGAACGGGCGCGAGACGGTCGTCGGCCTTGGTGAGTACTACCTCGAGGAGGACGGCCTGCGCGCGAATGTCGCCTTCGCGGTGCGCGACGAGTACCAGAACCGCGGCATCGGCACCGAGCTGTTGCGCTACCTCGTTCAGATCGCGCGCAAGCAGGGGCTGGTGGGCCTCACGGCAGAGGTGCTGCGCGAGAACGAGCCGATGCTGCGTGTGTTCGAGAAGATGGAACTGGCGATGGAAAAGACCGTCGTCGAGGAAAGCTACGACCTGAAACTCGATTTCGGTCGTTAGTCGTTCGTCGTTGGTTGTTGGTCACCGGTCGTTCGTCGAAGTCGCTGGTCGTTGGTCGACCAACGACCAAGACCAACGACTAACGACCAAGATGTTCCCGCTGTCCACCCCGACCAACACCGGTGTGAGCATCGACCTGCTGTCGCTCGCGATCGTGCTCGCGGGGATGGCGGCGTTCGCCGCTGGCCTCGCCGACGCGTGGGCGCGTCTGCGCGCGAAGTCGGGACGCGCGACGCTTCCCGATCTCGATCCGGTCACGCTGGCCGCCTACGCAGCGCTCGGCCTGGTCGCCCTGGTTGTTGCGGTGATGCTCGCCGGCGCTCGCGGGATCCCGGTGGCGCAGGCGGTCTTTCTGGCCGTCGCTTTCTGGGGCCTGGCGACCGCCACGCGGCGGGCGCCACGCGCGTGGAAATGGCCGCAGTGCGCATCGAGCGCCGACCTGTCACGGGCCGCGCTGTTCGCCGCCGCCGCCTGCTGGTCGGTGTGGTTCTGGGCGGGGGTGTTCCAGGACCACGTGGGCCTGTCAGTGGCGCACGACGGCATCGCGCACACGGCGTGGTACTTGAGAATTCTCGAATCGGGCGTGCCGACGCTCGGGCGGGTCCCGATTGGATTCCGCGAAGTCTTCGGCGAGCAAATGGTCGAGTTCTACCCGACGGGCACGCACGCGCTGGTCGCGATCAGCAGCGGCTTCTGGGGACAGTGGGGCGTCATCAGCCACGCCGGAATCCTGAAGGCATGGTTCACGCTGGCGATGGCAGCCGCTGGCGGGACTCTTCCTCGGCGTGTCCTTCCTGATGCACCCGACGGCGTTCGTGACGCTGGCCGCGCTGCTTGCGTACGCCGGCGTCTGCGCGGCGGCCGCCACGGGGCCCG
>Ga0315282_10002639_pt1 | contig 32731 bp, 28 predicted proteins | sample YL17G07_20_MG_FD_203693 | JGI IMG/M metagenome (GOLD analysis project Ga0315282, IMG submission 203693) | Sediment microbial communities from Yellowstone Lake, YNP, Wyoming, USA - YL17G07_20 | ecosystem: Environmental > Aquatic > Freshwater > Lake > Sediment | place: USA: Wyoming | collected...
TGCCGATAGAAATGATAAGTCGTTGATATTCGGGTCATTGCGAGCGCCCCTTGGGTGCGTGGCAATCTCCAAAATAAGAATCTTTTGTGGAGATCGCCACGTCGCTTCGCTCCTCGCGATGACAGGCTCTATCGGCAAATTTGGGGCGGACCTGATTTATTGAATTCCTTTTTTTGAAGAGGTATAATAATTGACTGGAAAAGAAAGGATTTTTATCCATTGAGCCCGGAGCCTCGTCTCGCGGACTTAAACATGATTACCTGACAGATCAAGAAAGGGAGAAAGATCATGCCGGAAGAAGTCATTTATCTGGACCGCAATGAAAACAATTACGGTCCGGCGCCCGCTTGCTATGAAGCCCTGAAAACGGCCGCCCTGGAATACTTGAGCTGGTATTCCAAAGACTTTGCGCGGGGCGTGAAAAGCGTCCTTTCCGAACGTTTGGCCAAGGAGTTCGACGTCCCGGAAAACAGTGTCCTCCTGGGATACGGAGCCGAGGATCTCCTCAAACAGTCTGTCCACTGCTACTTGGCCAAAGACGAAACGATCTTGATCCCTACCCATTCGTGGTGGTATTACAAGTCCATCGCCGACGAAAAAGGAGGCATTACGGTCGAGTATCCGATGGTCCCCGGCCGGGATTCCTTCAACTACAATGTCGAGAGCCTTCTGCGGATAGCGGACCAAAAAAACCCCCGTCTTATCCTCATCAGCTCTCCGAACAATCCCACGGGAAATTCCCTCGATTTCGTGGCCCTCAAGGGCATCCTCAAAAAATTGACGGACGCGGTCATCGTCCTGGATGAAGCCTACTGGGGATTTGGCAGCACCCGGACGAACTATGTCAAAGATTTCATCAATGACTTTCCCAACCTCATCATCATCCGCACCTTCTCCAAGTATTATGCCCTGGCCGGCGTGCGGATCGGATTCGCCTTCCTGGGCAAGAACCTGACCAAGCTCTCCCAATACAGCGCCCGCTATCTCGGCTACAACCGGATCTCCGAACGCTTGGCTCTCGCCGCGCTCGATTCGGCAGATTACTATGCCGCGGTCAGCCAAAACATGATCCGGGATAAAGAGACCTATTACCGGGAGCTGGGACGGATTCGAGGATTCAAAGTCTACCGCTCGGATGCGAATTTCATCTTGGCCGAGATCCCGGCCGAGTGGAAAGCCGCTCTCAAAGAGTTTTTGACCAAGAAAGGGCTGATCATCAAATTCTTCAACGAAGTCAATATGGAGAACTGCGTCCGGATCACGATCGGAACGCAGGAACAGAACCGCAGATTGGTCGAAGCGATCAGAGCTTTTGCCGAGGAGAAGAAACTTCTTTGAGCATTCTGGCCGAGTACAGGAAATCCCTGAAGCTCGTAGAAGTCGAAGAAATTTTCGATCTCTATTTTTATCGGCCGCTGGCTTTCGGGCTGGTCAAGGCCATCTACTCGACGAACATCACGCCCAATCAACTCACGGTCTTCTCCATGTTCGTCGGTGTCCTCGGAGGGGTCAGCTTCGGATTCGGCCACCGCTCGGCTGTCGTTTTTGGCGCTCTTCTCTACGCTCTGGCCATCGTCATCGATTGCGCCGACGGCCAGCTCGCCCGGCTCAAGAAGACCGGGACCCGGCTGGGCCGGATCTTGGACGGCCTGATCGATTATGTCGTCAGCGTGGCGGCTTATGTCGGGATCGCCATCGGCCTCGCGCCGGAATCGGAACACCCCGCCGTTTGGTGGCTTCTCCTGGCTGCGGCAGGAGCGAGCAATTTGTTCCACTCGATCTCCTTAGATTACTACCGAAACCGCTTCCTCAACTCAGTCCAGGGCTCTTCCCCGGATGTCGAGGACGACGACTACCAAAGCTTTAAAGAAGAGTTGGCCGCGCTCAAGGGCCGCAAGGGAAAGTATTTCCGTAAAGCGGCCATCGGTTTTTATCTGAGATATCTGGGCGTCCAAAAAAGATTGAACACGTCCTGGGAAGAGGCCAAGCCTCTCAAAAAGTTCAACGAGGAAGAATTTTACCGGAAGAACAAGATCGCTCTTCGCTGCTGGACTTTCCTCGGCTCGTCGACCGGAGGGACTCTCCTCATCGTCTCGATGCTTCTCGGGCGGCCCGATATTTATTTTTGGGGGCGGATCGTCGTCGGCAATATCTGGGCGGCGATCATGTTCGTCGTCCAGAGCCGGATTGACCACAGCCTTGCCGAGGAAACGGCTTCATGAAAGGCGTCATTCTGGCGGCGGGTGTTTCCGCCCGCCTCAGGCCGCTGACCGACTCTACGCCCAAATGCCTTCTGCCCATCGGCGGGGAGACCATCCTCGGACGGACGCTTATGAATTTGTCGGAGTCCGGGATCGAAGAGATCGTCATCGTGACCGGCTATCTCGCTCCCCAGCTGAGGGGCTATGTTTTTCAGAAGTTCCCTCATCTCCGCGTGAAATTCATCCACAACGACATCTATGCCGCGACGAATAACATCTATTCGCTCTGGCTGGCCAAGGAGGAAGTCCTCCGCGAAGGCATGCTCCTTCTCGACAGCGATATCATTTTCGACGGGAAAATCCTCGGAATTCTGCTCAATTCCGGCCAGGCCGACTGCCTGGCCGTTAAAACGGGTGCCGTCCTAGGCGAAGAAGAGATCAAAGTGGCCGTGGACGGCCGCGGCCGGATTCTCGAGATCAGCAAAGACGTCCCGCCGTCGCAAGCCATCGGCGAGTCGATCGGCATCGAAAAGTTCTCGCCGGCGACCCTCAACTCGCTCTTCGCGGTTATCGACCGGAAGATCCTCATCGAAAAAAACGTGAACCAATTCTACGAGGCTGCTTTCCAGGAGGTCATCGACCTCGGCGGGGATATCTATGCCGTGGATATCGGCCGGCTCAAAGCGATTGAAATTGATACCGTCGAGGACATCCGAGCGGCCGAAACCGAAATCCTGCCTTATCTGCCGCCCCTCAAGCTTTGATCAAGCGCTCGAGTTCGAGGGCCACGTTCCTGGAGGCATTTTCCTTTCCCAAGACGGCCCGGATTCGTTCGAAACAGGTTTTCATCTTCGCCCGGACTTCTTCTGACCCAAGGATCCTGATCGCTTCCCGGGAAAGGTTTTTCGCCGTGAATTCGCGCTGGATGAATTCGGGAATGATCTTTTCTCCGGCGAGGATGTTAACGATGCTGTAGTTTTTGATTTTAACAAACCTCACGCCCGTCCGATAGGTGAGGGAGGACAGCCGGTAGAAAGCGATGAGCGGCGCCTCGAGCAAAGCCGCTTCCAAGTTGGCCGTGCCGCAGGCCGAAAGGACGAGGTCGGAAGCGGCCATGGCTTCATAGGCGTGTTTGCGCAAGATTTTAATTGGAGGAGAGTCGGGGGGAAGAAAAGCCCTGAGGAAATCCGGATCGAGGTCTTCGGCTAGGGCTAAAACGAATTGGGACGGGACTTCGGCTTTGATTTTTTTCAAGGCCTCGACGAGCACGGGCAGGTGGAAACGGATCTCGCTCCGCCGGCTTCCCGGAAGCACGGTGATCAATTTCCGGCCTGGATCGAGGCCGTGTGTCTCGAAGAATTCCGCCCTCCCGAACGACGTCTTGACTCTTTCCAAAAGGGGATGTCCGACGAAGCGCGCCGGGATGCCCGCCGTTTTATAGATGTCTTCCTCGAAGGGGAAGATGAGACACATGCGGCGGACATATTTTTTAATGGTTCTCAGCCGTCCCTTTCGCCAAGCCCAGACGGTCGGGCTGATGTAGTAGAGGACCGGCACGCCGAGCCGATGGAGTTTCTTGGCGAGAGGAAGGTTGAAGTCCGGAGAATCGATGAGGACTGCGGCGGCCGGCCGGCGGGCTTTGATCTCGTCTTGGATCCGGCGGAAGATCCTCCGGATACGGGGAAGCCGGGAAATGACCTCGAAGAGGCCGACGACGGCCAGGTCGTCCAGCGGGAAGAGGATCTCCACCCCCTCGGCCGCCATTTTTGTTCCGCCGATGCCGAAGAAACCGTCCTCGGGACGGAGCTCCTTGAACCGCCGAACGAGGGCGGCGCCGTAGGTTTCTCCCGATTTTTCACCGGCGATGATGAGCAAAGAATCCTTCATTGTTTTTCAGTTTGGCCGTAATAGACAATCTCCGGCTTGGTCTTGGGATCTTGACCGTAATAGAAAAACCACCTGTTGTAAACTTCTTCTTCGTTATAGACTCGGATCGATTTTTTGGGCGAAGAGCTCACGACGCCGAGAAGGCGGGGATTGGCCACCGCGGAGAGGTTCGCTTCTGGAACGATGAGGAGCTTCAGGCCGCTGGTTTGCCCGCCGGCGGCCCCGCTGCGCGCGAATCGCTCCTGCTGGAGAATAACATCCCATTTGCCGCCCTTGGTCATGGGGTCGGGATAGAGACGGCGCAAAAAGCGATTTTTAAACAACTCTTCGAGTGTCTTGGGGAATTGGCCGGGGCTTTTCTTTTGATAGCGCCGAATGGCCTCGACATATTGCTCTCCCCGGAATATGAGTTCTTCCTCATTTTCCATTTGGATCTGGGTTTGCCAGACGGGGACGGCGACGAGAAGCCCGACGGCCAGGACCGAGGCCGCCACAAGCAGCATGATGATGGTATAACCTTCGTTCCTCTTCATCACCAGCTGTTGTAGGGCGTGCCGTCCAGTCCTTTTTCTTCAGAGCTCGAGTGAACGTCCGCGATCCCGAATTCTTGTCCAGGCTGGATCTCGTCCGCAGACGGCTGCTCTTTGACTTCGACCCAGGCATCGGTTTTGCCGGTGAACGGATCGACGGGGATTTTTCTCAAATAGTGCTCATCGACGAGGGTCTGGAGAGAGGCCGGGTATTTGTCTTTATCCGAGTAGTATTGATCGATGAGCTTTCGCAGCTGGAAAAGAGTCTCTTTGAGCACGGATTCGCGGGCTTTCCTGACCGCATTCTGATACTGAGGGAGGGCGAGTCCGACCAAAATGCCGATCAGGGTGAAGACGATGATCATCTCAATGAGGGTAAAGCCTTTGCCTTGAGCGCGAAACATCGGCCGATCCTCACCACTCGCTGTATTTCGTTCCATCGAGAGCCTTCCCCCGGCTTCGCGAATAGACGTCGAAGACGTTTTGCTCGCCCCAGACCATAGCGTCCGGCGCGTCCTGGGTCGAAAGAAGGCCCCATTCGGTGGATTTGGCCATGGGATCTCGGGGGATGCGGCGCAGGAATTTCTTGAGTTTCTCCCCGCTCGTTTTTTCTTTCGCTTCGGATTTGAGCTTAACTCCGTTCACCAGGGCTTCCAGGTTGGGGGGATATCCATCCGTGTCTTTGTCGATTTCGATCTTATTCTCATCGGCCATCTTTTTGTAGGCGTCGATCGCCTCCCGGATGAGGCGAAGGCTGCGGCGGAGTTCGATTTCCTTTTCCCTCTGGACGGCGACCTTGGCCAGAGGTAGGATCGCCCCGGCCAGGACGGCCAGAATAGCAGCCGCCACCAGCATTTCCGTGAGAGTGAAGCCTTTTTGCCGATTGAAAAAATTCGTCATCTCTGCCGGGCGCGATCGAATCGAGATTTCGATCTATCTTAAGTTTTTTCTTCTACTTAGAATCTGCCCTTGCGGTCGGAACGGTGGCTGTCCGAGGAAGAGTGCTTCTTGTAGCGATGTTCGCGATCCCGGTCACCGCCGCCGTCGTAGGGACGAGGACTCGATTCTGGGTTAGGATTCTCTTCAAGGGCCTTCATACTAAGTTTTATCTTGTTATCGTCTTCGACGTTAAGGACTTTAACGCTCACCGTCTGGCCGATCTTCAGGACGTCGCGAACGCTTTTCACCCGGTGATGGGCAATCTCGGAGATGTGCATCAGGCCGACGAGGTTGGGCAGGATCTCGACAAAGGCTCCATATTCCTCGATGCGCACGATCTTGCCCGTATAGGTCCTGCCGACCTCGGCCTCAGCCGTGATCTCGCTGATCATCTGTTTTGCTTTTTCAGCCGCTTCCATATCGGTCGAGGCAATGATGATCTTGCCCGTCTCGTCGATGTCGATCTTAGCTTTGGTCAGGGCGACGATCCGCTTGATCACCTTCCCCGCAGGCCCGATGACATCGCCCACTTTCTCCGGACTGATGAACAGGGTGAAGATGTGTGGGGCGAAGGGCGAGATGTCCGGCCGCGGCGCCGGGATGACTTCTTTCATTTTCTCCAAAACCCTGAGGCGCGCCGTCCTGGCTTTCCCAAGCGCTTGTCGAACGACGTCGAGCGAAATCGAAGAAATCTTGAGGTCCAGTTGGATGGCCGTGATGCCTTTCTCTGTGCCGGCGACCTTGAAGTCCATGTCGCCGAAGTGGTCTTCGAGGCCGGCGATATCGGTCAGGATGGCGGTCCGACCGTCCTCTTTGACCAGGCCGATGGCGATCCCGGCGACGATCATGGTCAGCGGAACGCCGGCGTCCATGAGGGACAGGACGCCGCCGCAGACCGTGGCCATGGAGGATGAGCCGTTGGATTCCAGGATGTCCGAGACGATGCGGACGGTGTAGGGGAATTTCTCTTCGTTGGGCATCGAGGGAAGGATGGATTTTTCGGCCAGAGCCCCGTGGCCGATCTCTCGCCGGCCGGGCGCCCTGAGAAAACCCACTTCTCCGACCGAAAAAGGCGGAAAGTTGTAATGGAGCATGAACCGCTTTTCCGTTTCCTCGCCCAGACCATCGAGCCTTTGGACGTCCTCGAATGTCCCCAAGGTCACCGTGGCCAGACATTGAGTTTCGCCTCGGGTGAAGAGGGCCGAACCGTGAGTCCGGGGCAGCATCCCGACTTCAATCGAGATCGGCCGGATGTCGTCGAAGCCCCGGCCGTCGGCGCGCTTTCCGTGGTCGAGGATCAGCCGCCGGGCGAGCTTTTCCTGAATCCTATAAAATAAGTTCTTGACTTCTTTGCGTTCGTCTTCGTTCTCTTCGGGGATCGCCTCAATCAGGCCTTTGAGGATCGTCTCCACCGCTCCTTCGCTGGCTCTTTTGCCGGGAGTCAGGATGGCTTCTTGTAAAGCCGGGCCGATCTTGGCTTCGAGCTCGGCCATCTTTTCTTGGTTCGGGACCTTGGGCGTGAACTCGCGCTTCTTGATGTTGAGCTTCTGGTAATGCTCCTTCTGGATTTCGATAATTTTACGGATTGGCTCCAGAGCCGCGGCGATGCCCTCGAGGATCTTCTCCTCCTCCACTTCTTTGGCTCCCGCCTCGAGCATGACCACGCCTTCCTCGGTTCCGACGACGAGCAGGTTGAGCTGGCTTGCCTCGATCTCTTTGGCCGAAGGATTGATGACATATTGATCATTGATCAGGCCGACCTTGACCGCGCCGATGGGCGTGGTGAAAGGAATGTCGGAGAAGTAGAGCGCGGCCGAGGCGCCGATGAGGCCCAGGGTGTCGGGCTCGTTTTCGAGGTCGGCCGAGAGCAGCAAGCCGACGACCTGCGTCTCGAAGAAATAGCCTTCGGGGAAGAGAGAGCGCACGGGCCTGTCGATCAGGCGGCTGACCAGGATCTCGCGTTCCGAGGGCCGTCCCTCGCGTTTGAAGAAGCCGCCCGGGATTTTTCCGGCCGCGTAGGTGTTTTCCCGGTAATCGACGATCAGGGGCAGGAACGGCCTGTCCTCCCTGGCCTCCCGCTTGGAGGTCGCGGAGACGAACATAATCGTGTCTCCGTAGCGGACGAGCGCTGAGCCGTCCGCCTGTTTGCCGACTTTGCCGATCTCTATGGACAAAATACGATTGTTGATTTCAAGACTGATTGTCTGAGACATGTTTGGCTGGATGGCGGGCTGTTATTTACGAAGTCCGAGCTTCTGGATAAGCTTTTCGTAGCGGCTGCTGTCTTCTTTTTTCAAGTAGGCGAGGAGCCTTTTTCTTTGTCCGACGAGCCTCATGAGGCCCGTTTTGGAATGGAAGTCCTTCTTGGCCGAGGACATGTGCCGGCTCAGCTGACCGATGCGCTCGCTGAGGAGCGCGACCTGGACCTCGGCTGAGCCCGTATCCGTCGGATGGACTTTGTTCTCGTTGATGGCTTTGTCTTTCTGTTGTTTCGTCAACACTTTATTTTTTTTCTCCTTTAAATCATTGATATCATAGCAAAAATGGGTGGTGAAGTAAACATGGGCGAGCGGGCGGTTTGTCGTTTTTTGGGGGAGAAAGAACCCGGTCTAGTTGCCCAGGGTCTTTTTGCGCAGGAAGAGCTGTTTCGCATATCGCGATCTCAAGCCGCCCTGGGTGCTTTTGATTTCGTTGAGCTTGGCGTCAATCTCGACCAGGGTCATTTTATTGATTTTTTTATGGCTCTGGGCTTTTTCCTGTTCGCCGCCGCCTTCGACGGGAGTTTCTGCGTGAGCCGCTTTGTCGGGCTTGGCGGTTTCTTTCTTGTCTGCCATGTTCGTTTTTTCCTTGAAATTTATTTTTTTTTATTTATTCCCCAATAATATAGCAAAAATGTAAGCTCCGGGCAACACTTTTTTGACTTAGGCTGAGTTCGTTCATAGGTTTGACCGCGGGCTGCCTTTTTTAGTATAGTCAATGGGCTGTGTACTTTTTGTATTCCTTCCTGTTCGGACTGGCCCTCCTGGTCATGCTTCCCGTTTATTTCATCAAGCTCAGAATTATGAGGAAGGAAAGCCTGCATCTCCTGGAAAGGCTTGGATTCAGAGTTCCGGTCAGGAAGACGAACCGACCTTTTCTCTGGATTCATGCGGTTTCGGTCGGAGAGGTCCTTTCGCTCCAAAATCTAGTACGGGAGATTAAAACCGGACACCCTGAGTGGGAAATCGGATTTTCGACCATCACTAATTCAGGCTTTCAAGTCGCCTCATCCAAGCTCCAGGATGTCGACCGTCTCTTTTTCGTTCCTTTCGATTTTGGCTGGGCCGTCAGGCGGTATTTCAAACAGCTCCGACCGCAGCTTCTTGTCCTCGCGGAGTCCGAATTCTGGCCGCGACTTCTCCGGGAAGCGAGGCGATATCGCTGTCCGGTCCTGCTCGTGAATGGCCGGATCTCGGAACGTTCTTTTAGGCGGCTGAGGCATTTGCCCTGGGCGGCCGGCGGCCTGTTCGCGAACATCAGCCGTTTCCTCGTCCAGACAGCAGAGGATGAAGAGAGGCTGAAAAGGATCGGGGTTGAGCCGGGCAGAATCGCGGTTTCCGGGAACCTGAAATGCGAAGTCTGTCTGCCGTTGCTCGAGGACGGGGAAATTCAGCGACTCAAAAAAGATTTATCCATTCCCGAAGGGAAAAAAGTCGTCGTAGCAGGGAGCATTCATCGCGGTGAGGAAGACAAGCTTCTTCGAGCGTTCCGGGAAGCGCGAAAAATAAGGAAGGATGTTCTTCTCATCCTGGCGCCGCGTCATCCCGAAAAATTCGCGGACATCGCAAAATCTTTAGAGAGCAATTCTTTCGTCGTCTGCTGGAGGACAGAGCTCCGGCCGGGCTTGTCCTGGGACATTCTCATCCTGGATACGATCGGGGAGCTGGACCGTATTTATGCGCTCTCGGACGCGGCTTTTATCGGCGGAAGCCTCGTCCCCTGGGGAGGGCAGAACCTTCTCGAGCCGGCCTTTTACGGCAAACCCATCTTCTTCGGGCCGCACATGAAAAATTTCGCCGCTTTGGCCGAGGAGTTCGTGCGGGGAGGAGCGGCCAAGATCGTGGGGAGGCCGGAGGAATTGATGGAAATGTTTCTCGATAAAGATCCGCAGGCAGGCCAGGTCATGGGCCTGCGGGCCAGAGAGATTTTATCATCTCTTCAAGGAGCTACAAAAAAAACGCTGGCGGCTGTTGAATTTTTAATGACACATGAGAATCGCTAAAAAAAGACACATCGTCGGAGCGGCGTTCCTGATCGCTTTTTTGTTCTGGACGCCGCTCGAGGCTATTCCCGCCGTCCAGGCTTCGCCGGATTCCTCGAGCCTTGACCGGCTGAGCGTCTCTTATTTAAAGAAATCCGGCCGGGACTTCCTATCCGTCGTCACAGCGCCGGCGAAGTGGCGAAGAAGCGATTTATTGAAATTCGCCGCTCTGGCGGGCACGGGAGTCCTCCTCTACAGCTGCGACCGCAATCTCTATGATTGGATTCAAAAAAATAAAAGCCCTGCCTCGATGGACGCCTCTGCCTATATATCGAAGTTCGGCAACGGCGGATATCTCACGGCTTTTCTGGCCGCCATGTATGCCTCCGGAGAACTCTTCGACAGCCCGGGCTTGCGAAAAACGGCGCTTTTGAGCCTGGAAAGCTTTTTAACGACATCGGTCTTTGTCCTCACCTTGAAAGTCGTCGCCGGGAGAGCCCGGCCCTCGAGCGGGGAATCAGCCCATAGCTTCGACCCGTTTTCCTTAAAGACGGACCACCTGTCTTTTCCTTCGGGCGATGCGGCGGGAGCTTTTGCCGTGGCCACGACCATAGCCGATCAATCGTCCGAGTTCTTCGTGGATGTTCTCGCCTATAGCCTGGCCGGGCTTGTCGCCATCTATCGCGTCCATGACGGCAAACATTGGCCTGCCGATGTCTTTGCCGGATCGGCCTTGGGTTTTTTCGTAGCGAAAAAAATTTCACACCTGAATAAAAAATATCCGGCCGGGAATTATCATATTGCACTTCAGATCACGCCGCAACGGCAGGCCTTTACGCTTTCGCTGTATTTCTAAAAAGTATATTTCACGAGCGGCGAATATGCCCCGTGGCTTGCAGGCTGTCCGATAATTATTTCATAAAAATAAAAATGGGAAATGAGGATAGAAATTTAGCCAAAAAGAACCCAAAATGAACAGCTATTTCTGATCGTGATATCGAGAACTGGAAATTTAAAGTCGAAAATTATTATTTTTCGAGTTGTCGAATAGCCTGCTTGCCTCGGGGTCATTGACTAATTTTATTTTTTTTTTTAGAATTTCCTAAAAACCGGAACATGTGGAAATCCGATGGCAACTGTTCTGATCATCGATGATGATAAGCTCATTTGCGAGCGGCCCTTTCTCGGTTTTTTTGACTGGGGTTGCATCAATCTTCGATATCCCCTCAGAAAAGTAACCTCAGTGTTTCTGTCAAGGAGGATACCGTGAAGGAACAAGAAAGGCAATGTTTTTGCGGGTTAAAATGGAAATTCGCGCTGACGGCCTTAGTCTGTTTCGCGGCCTTAATCAGTGGCGGATCACGCGCGTACGGGCGCCCATTATCCGAGAGCAACGATCCTGCGCGACCGAGATTGCATCAACCCCCGCTAGCCTATGCTGCGAATTTTTGTTTATCTTCTTTTCGAACAAACACCGACAGCCTGAATGGAGGCGGCTCCGGGCCCATAACATTTTCCCTCCAACAACAGCCGTTTAGCGCGGCGCCCGTTCGGTTGCGGGCTGACGACCTAGAGTATAACGAGAGATCTCCTCTGTGGGCGGTTGCTCTCAGGGTTTTCTCATCGAATGTTTTTGTATATGCGGTTGATAGGTATGTTTTTGATTATCCTTGGGCGCACATAGGACCTGATACCTGGAAAAATAACATAAAAACGGGCTGGGTATGGGATCAAGACAGGTTGGGTATGAATTTTTTCTTTCATCCCTATGGCGGGGGCGCTTTTTTTGGTACCGCTCGTTCGAACGGATATAGTTACTTAGAATCCGCGCCTTTTGTCTTTTTGGGCAGTTTGATGTGGGAGTATTTCGGGGAAACGTCGCTGCCGGCGTATAACGATATTATCAACACGACTATCAGCGGCGCATTATTTGGAGAAATCCTTTACAGATTAAGTTCGAATATCCTGGATGATCGAACGAGGGGGACGGAGAGATTTTTCCGGGAATTTGGGGCTGCGATTCTTAGTCCCGGGAGAACTTTCGACAGGCTTTTGCAGGGAAAGTTGACAAGAGTCACTCGGAAAGAGATCTATCAGAAAGAACCGCTCAATATTGCGTTGACCGCCGGGGCGCAGTGGTTCAATAAGGGAGCAAACCTCGGGGGAACAAACTTCGGGACGGGCAGCGCAAACGCATCTTTCGGGATTCATCTTGATTATGGAGATCCGTTTGAAATACGACCCCGAAAGCCTTTTGATTTCTTCAAGCTTCGGCTAGAGCTCAGTTACGGGAAAAGTTTGGAAAAGAAATATCTGAAAAATGTCACCGGATATGGTCTTTTATTCGGCAAGACCGTTCACTCTGGGAATCTGGAAATGCTGATTGGGGCATTTCAACATTATAACTACTGGGACAGCAGGATTTTCGAAGTCAGCGTTCTGGGCTTCGGTGGAGGAATCATTGCGAAGTGGCAGTTGTCCAAGAATTCTAATCTTCAATCCGCATTCCATCTCGGGGTCGTCCCTCTCGGCGCAAGCAATTCGCCATATATTGATTTTGTGGAGGAGGGGGTCCATGTCCGGAATTATGATTATTCCGGCGGAGGCGAAGCCAAGTTTGAGGGCACTCTTAATCTTGCGAACAGGGGACAAGTGACGGCGATCTATTACGTTTACTGGCTTCATACGTATATCGGGCCGGCTGGAAACAAAACCATCGGCATATTCAAACCCAGAATTGCAGTCAAACTTTTCAGAAATCTCAGCCTTGGATTTGAATATTTGTATTTCCACAAGGACAACTACCTTCGAGATTTTCCGGATGTTCACAAAAGAAACAGCGAGCAGAAACTTTATCTGATGCTGTATTTTTAAATTCACGCCTTGTTGATATAAATAACAGGAAATACTTTATCTTCCTTTGTGGGGTTGACGAAACCCTTTGCAGGATACCCCGCGGCTTGCAGGCTGTCCGATAATTATTTCATAAAAATAAAAATGGGAAATGAGGATAGAAATTTAGCCAAAAAGAACCCAAATTGAATTGGATGTTTATCTCCTGGACAAGTCCGGCCCGGTTGAATAAGATAAACGAGCTGCCAACAGGGCGAAGGAGAGAGCGATGAGAAAAAGGATCACACGACGCCGTTTCCTCGAAAAAGCGGGCCGGACGGTCGCGGCGGCCGCGGCGGCGGGCGGAGGGCTTGCTCTCAAAGGATGCTCCTCGCGGAAGGATTTCGACCTGGTCATCAAGGGCGGGCTGGTCCTGGACGGGCTGGGAAATGCCGCCGTGCCGGCCGACATTGGAATAGCCGATCACCTCATAAAATACATAGGAAAAATATCCTCTTCCCAGGGACGTGCCGTCCTCGATGCCCGCGGCCTGGCCGCGGCTCCGGGGTTCATCGACGTCCATGACCACAGCGATGTCCAACTTCTCGTCAACCCCAAAGCCGAAAGCGCCGTCCACCAAGGCATCACGACTTCGATCAGCGGCAATTGCGGCTCTTCGCCCTTTCCCATCGCTCCAGAGATCTTGGAGGAGGCGAAGGAAAACCTCAAAAAGGAGTATGAGATCGACCTGACCTGGCGCGACATTCAGGGCTTTTTCGCCAGGCTGGAGGAACAAGGCATCGCTTTTAACTATGGGACCTTGGTCGGCCACGGTGCTCTCCGGGGCGCGGCGATGGGCTTCGGCGATCGAGCTCCGACGCCTGAAGAGCTTGAGAAAATGAAGGGACTCGTCGCCGAGAACCTGAAAAACGGCGCGCTGGGACTTTCGAGCGGCCTCGAATACACTCCCGGAAGCTTCGCCCAAGCGGATGAGCTTGCCGAATTGTGCACGATCGTCGCCCGAGCCGGAGGCGTTTATGCGACGCACATGCGGGACGAGGGGGACAGGCTGATCGAATCGCTCGAGGAGACGATCGATGTGGCGAAAAAATCCGGAGCGAGCGTCCAGGTCTCGCATTTCAAGGTCGCCTATCCCCGCAATTGGCACAAGATCGACGCGGCGATCGCCAAGATCGAAGAAGCCAAAAAGGCCGGCGTCGAGATTTTTTGCGACCGCTATCCCTATATCGCCGGCGCCACGAGCCTGGACTTCAACTTTCCTCTTTGGGCCAGGCAGGGAACGACCGAGGAATTCCTCTCCCGCTTAAAGAATCCCTCTCTGGATGCCAAACTCCGGGCTTATCTCGCCGAGCGCGAGAAAAAACTCGGCTCTTGGGACAAGGTTGTCATTTCGTCCGTCCTCACGGATAAAAACAGAAAATATGAGGGCAAAAATATTCTCGAGGCCTCTCAAGAAGCCGGAAAGCCGCCCTATAAATTCATGCGCGATCTCCTCCTCGAGGAGAACGACCTGGTCGGGATGGTGATCTTCATGATGAAGGAGGAAAACCTCGAGAGGATCTTGGCCCATCCCCTGGTCGGAGTCGGCACCGACGGCGAAGCGCGCGCGCCCTACGGCCTCCTCGGCCGGGGGAAGCCGCATCCCCGGGTCTATGGGACTTTTCCACGGGCTCTTGGAATGTATGTCCGCGAAGAGAAACTTGTGAAGATTGAGGAGATGATCAAAAAAATGACCTCGCTGCCCGCTAAGAAATTCGGCCTGGTTAAAAGAGGTGTGCTCAGGGCTGAAAACTACGCCGACCTTGTTATTTTTGACCCGGACAAGATTATCGATCGGGCCACCTGGAGTGATCCCCATCAATATCCGGCCGGCGTGGAATATGTCCTGGTCAACGGAGAGATCGTTATCGACCGGGGAACACACACCGGAAAGCTCCCCGGAAAAATATTGAGAAAAAATAGCGCGTTATGAAAAAATTCCTGGCCGCTGCACCGCTTCTGGTCGCTCTTTCCGCGCTGGCGACGACGATCCCGCGGGCCGCGCAGACGATTTCCTTCCCAGGAATTCAGGTCAAGTTCGTTTTCAGGTCGCTTCAACCGGGGGAAGTCATCCTGGCCGAATTGAAAGGCAGACCTCCCCTAAAAAAAATGATCCTTCAAGTTCAGAACCGGAAATATGTCTTGGCCCGTTCCAGACCCGAGGAAAAGCCGTTCGTCCTAATTGGATTGGACCTTGATCTCAAACCAGGGCCTCTCATCGTGAAAATCGTGGAGGAGAAGCTGGATGGGAAAGTCGAAAGTTTCCAGCAAGAATTGATGATCGAAAAAAGAGAGTTTCCGAAAATCAGGCTCACCGTCGATGAAGCCATGCTCCTTCCCCCGCCCCGGGAGCAGGAGAGGGTCAGGAGAGAGCAGGAGCTTGTTGGGGCTGTTTACAGCGTCATCACGCCCGAGTGGCTGGGGACGGGAAATTTCATTCCGCCGCTCGACCAAGAACCCTACCCGAATTTCGGACAACAACGGATTTATAACCGGAAGCAGCAATCGTCTCATGCGGGCGTGGATATCGCGGCGCCCTGGGGCGCGCCGGTCGAAGCTTCAAATTCGGGAAAGATCGTTCTGGCCAGCCATCTCTATTTGAGCGGGAAAACCGTGATCATTGACCATGGGCGGGGCGTGTTCAGCCTGTATTGTCATCTCTCCAAAATCCTGGTCAAGAGGGGAGATCGGGTCAAGAAGAAGGCTGTGATCGGCAACGTCGGCAACACGGGACGGTCCACGGGTCCTCATTTGCACTGGGGCGTCAGGGTGTTTAACAGCCGCGTCGATCCCTTTTCCCTTATCAGCCTTCCGCTCGACCGGTGACAGGCACCAAAGTGCCTGTCACCTTAAATACGTCGCCAGCCAGTCCAGAACGGTTTTCCACCAGAGTTCGGCGTTCTGCGGTTTCGAGACGAAATGGTCTTCATCCGGGAAATACAGGAATTTGGAGGGCACATTCATCCGCTGCAGGGCGGTGAAGAATTGGAGCCCTTGTTCGAGCGGCACACGGAAATCATTTTGACTGTGAACAACCAGGCAGGGGGTTTTAAAATTCTTGACATAATAACTCGGCGACCATTTCATGTATTGCTCCGGGTTTGTCCAGGGTGTCCCTTTTTGTTCCCATTCCGGAAACCAGAGCTCTTCCGTGGCGCCGTACATCGAGCGCAGGTCGAACACGCCGTCATGGGAGACGAGGCAGCTAAATCGGTTCGTCTGGCCCTCGATCCAGTCGATTAGGTAGCCGCCGTAGGAAGCGCCGGCGGCCCCCAATTTCGTTTTTTCGATGAAGGGATAGGCGGCCAACAAATAATCCAGCCCTTTCATGATGTCCTGATAGGGACGGCCGCCCCAATCGCCGACGATGGCGTCCGAAAAGCGCTGTCCGTAGCCGCTCGAAGCATGGAAATTGATCAAGGCCACGACGGTGCCGGGGGAAGCGAACATCTGGGCGTTCCAGCGGTAGTGAAACTCGTCCTTCCAGGGACCGTGGGGGCCGCCGTGGATGAGCAGGAGGAGCGGGTATTTTTTGGAGGAGTCGAAGGCGGGAGGTTTGAGCAGCCAACCGTGAATTTCATCCTTGTCGGCGCCTTCGAACCGGAATTCTTCGGCCGCGTTCATCTCGAGCTCGGCGAGAAGCTCACGGTTGACCTCGGTCGTTTGCGCCAATTTTTTTGTGACGAGATTAAAACTGGCGATAGCGGAAGGACGGTTCATCGCCTGCTTGAGAAAAACAAACGTCTTGCCGTCGGGACAGAGACTCAAGGAGTTGAACGTCAGGCCGTCCAATATTTTTTCCGGCTTAGGAGCGGCCAGGGCGATTTTAAACAGAGCGTTTCTTCCTCTCGCGTCGGCCGAGAAATATAGGGTTGAGGCGGTGTTGTCCCAAACGACCTCATTCACTGAATCATCCAGCGTTTCCGTCAGGTTTTGAGTCTTCTTCGTTGCCCGGTCGTAAAGCATCAGGCTGAGTTTGTCGGATTCATAGCCCGGCCGGGCCATGGCCCGATAGGCGATGTATTTTCCGTCCGGCGAATAAAGCGGCTGGTTGTCGTTGGCCCGGCTCGTCGTGATTTGCCGGATCGCGCCGCCCCTCACGGAGGTCGTGAAAATGTCGTTGTTCGTTCCGACGGCCAGTTTGAGCTCGGGGTCGATGTTGCGGACGAAGGCGATCTCGCTTCCATCGGGCGAAAAAGCGTAGTCCGGATTTCCGCCCAGGTCGACGGGCGGCGTATCGTACTCGCCGGGCGTCACATCGACGGCTTTGCCGCCCTCGGCCGGGATGACGAAGACGTGGCTTCGTGTTCCATCCCGCCAGGCGTTCCAGTAGCGAAAAAACAGCGTGTCGAAGAGGCGCGCTTTGACTTTGCTTTTTTCTCGGGCTTCGGCTTTATTCTTGTTACAGTCGTCGTCGGGGCAGTCGGGATAGACCGAGGAGGTAAAGGCCAGGGATTGACCGTCGGGCGACCAGATGACGCCGGACGCGCCGGTGGAGAGGTTGGTCAAGGGAGACGCTTCGCCGCCGTTCGGGTTGATCGTCCAGATTTGGGGCGAGCCGCTCCGCGTCGAGATAAAAGCGATCTTTTTTCCGTCCGGCGACCAACGGGGATTCAGATCGGCCTGCGGGCTCGATGTCAGGCGTCGAGGCTCGCCGTCTTTGGTCGAAACGATCCAGATATCGCTGTTGCCGCGGTTGGCCTCTTTGTCCATGACGGTGATGACAAAAGCGATCCAGACCCCATCGGGTGAGGGCTGCGGGTCGGTGACGCGCTTGATCTTGATGAAATCGTCAAAAGTCAGCGGATGTCTCTCGGCCGCCAGGGTCAAGGACGTCAAAAGAAAGAAAACGATCGTTATGGCCGCGAAATGATTTTTCATGGTTCCTCCTCGAACTTTATTTTGGAGAATGCAACACGCTTCATTTTAATATAGACAAAGCGGACAAAGAAAGCGCCGAGCAATTTTGTTGACATTCTCCCGCCGCGGCCTCTATAGTATTTACCTGATTTTTAAAACCATGGCCAACGCCCACGACACGACCGAAAGAGAGTTTTCCCTGGCCGGGGCCATTCGTTCAGCTTACCTCGCCGGTCAGGAGGATGAGGCTCTCGAACCCATCATCAACGTGAATGCCTTCGGACAGCCCGTGGGCAGGATCGGGCGCGGCGACTCCGTCATTTTTTACGACATCCGCGGCGAGCGGGAGGTCGAGATTACGCAAAGCTTGACCGACCCGGATTTCTCTTTATTTCCCGTGGAAAAGGACTTGGCCCTTCATTTCGTGACTATGATCGAATACGGCCCGAAGCTCGGCGTCCGGGTGGCCTTTCCGCAAGAAAGGAAGATCAAAAACACTCTGGTCGAGGTTCTCTCCAGGGCCGGATTTCGCCTGGTCAAAATCGCGGAATCCGAAAAGGCGGCCCATATCGGCTTCTTCCTAAACGGCAAGAACGACGCCGTTTTTCCGGGAGAAGAACGGATCATTGTTCCTTCGCCGCAGGACGTCGAGAATTATGACCAGCGCCCCGAGATGAGCGCTCCGTCCGTGGCCGAAGAGATCGTCAAAAAGATCGCGGACCCGTCTCACCAGGTCGTCCTGGCCAATTTCGCCAATGTCGATGTCGTCGGCCATACCGAAAATAAAGAGGCGGCGCTGCGCGCTGTCGAGACGGTGGACGCGGAATTGGGACGCGTCGTGGCCGAAGCCGAAAAACGTCGTGTCACGCTCATTGTCACGGCCGATCATGGGACGGTGGAGGAATGGCTTTTTCCGGACGGGACGATCGACACCGGGCACACCAGAAATCCGGTTCCGTTCATTCTCGCTGATTTTTCGACGTCCGAGACGTCCTCCCCGAATTTAGCCAAAACCGGGGAACTGGCCGATGTGGCGCCGACGGTCCTTGAATTGTTGGGGATCGATAAACCGCCGGAAATGACGGGGCGGAGCCTCATCGCCGGCCAGCCTCCGAGCGTCCGGAAGAGAGAGAAGGTCGTTCTGCTCATCCTCGACGGATGGGGGATGAGAGAGGCGGCCTATGGAAATCTCATCGCCCAGGCCCGGACGCCGAATTTCGACAGGACCTGGATCCGCTTTCCTCACGCTTTGCTTCAGTCATCGGGCGAAGCCGTGGGCCTGCCCCCGGGAACCGTCGGGAATTCTGAAGCGGGCCATCTTCATCTCGGAGCGGGACGGCGGATTTGGCTCGACCGCGTCCGGATCGATAAAACCATAGAAGACCGGAGCTTTTTCGGGAACGACGCTTTCCTGTGGGCCATGCGGGCGTCCAAACAGAAGTGCCGCTCTCTTCATCTCATGGGCATCATTTCCCATTACAGCTCTCACGGTACAATCCGGCACTTGTTCGGTTTGCTCAAGCTGGCCAAGGACACCGGCCTGGCCGACGTTTATGTTCACGGATTCATCGGCCGCAGGGGAGAAAAACCAGAGAGCGGCGCGATCTACGTCAAAAAGGTGGAAGAGATGTGCCGGACGCTCGGCGTCGGCAAGGTTGTGACCGTCATCGGCCGGTATTGGTCCCTCGACCGCGAAGAGAACTGGGATCGCGTGGAGAAAGCCTATCGGGCGCTCGTTTACGGAGAAGGAACGAAAGTCCCGGAATGAGGCGGTGGGAACTTTTTATTGGCAAAATCGTATGAAATAACGAATGAAAAAGAAAGCGGGTAAATGACATCTATTATTTTAGGCACTCCTTAGCCTGATTTATTCATGGAATTTCATATCTTATTGAAATGAAAAGTAATATCGTTTATAAAGTTGTCGTCGCGAGGCACGAAGTGCCGTGGCGACCTCCTAAGCGTTTGGAAGCTTTGATCCGGCAAGTTGAAGCCCTCCAATTGTTTGGAGGGTCCCCACGGCTCAAAATAGCCTCGGGACGACAAAAAAAATTATTTTTATGAACAGATTGAGTTAGCAACGATGAACATCGAGCTTCGGGACATCCGTTTCAACTACGGGAAGATCACCGCGCTCGACGGCGTGGACCTCGCTCTCGGCGAAGGCGCCTGCGGCCTTCTCGGTCCAAACGGCGCCGGCAAGAGCACGCTCCTCCGCATTCTGCTCGGATTTCTGCGGCCCGCTCGGGGCGAGGGCCGGGTCCTCGGCTACGACATCCAAAAAGAGCAATTTTCGATCCGCCGTTTCGTGGGATACATGCCCGAGGATGAGTGTCTCATTCCCGGAATGGATGCCGTGACGTTCACCTCCTATTTCGGCGAGATGTCGGGCATGCCTCGGCAAGAAGCCATGAAGCGGGCCCATGACGTCCTTTTTTACGTCGGGCTCGGCGAGGCCCGCTACCGCCTTCTCGAGACCTATTCGGCGGGGATGAAACAGCGCTTGAAGCTGGCCCAGGCGCTCGTCCATGACCCGAAGCTCCTTTTTCTGGATGAACCGACGAGCAACCTGGACCCGCAGGGCCGGAATGAAATCCTTGATCTCATCAAGGACATTTCCTCAAAGAAAGACATCCAAGTCCTCATTTCTTCACATATTCTCACCGATATCGAATACACCTGTTCTTTTGTCGTGATCCTGAACAAAGGCAGGGTCGCGGCCCAGGGAGACATCAATGCCTTGAAGGAAATCCAGTTCAGCCTGTATGAAGTCAAGACGAAGGGAGAGAATGAAGGCTTCCTCAAGACTTTGAAGGATAAAGGCTGCCGCCTCGAAGAGACCGAAGATCGGATGATGAAGATCTATCTTCCGGCGAACCTTCCCCGCCACGAAATATTTCGGGCGGCGGCGGAGGAGAACGTCCAGATCCGGTATTTCGTCAAGAGCCGGACATCGCTGGAGGACCTCTTCGCCAAGACGGTGGGAGTGGATTGATGCCGATCTCGGAACAAGGCTACTCTCACTGGCAGGGAACGTTCGTCGAGAGGCGATGGCCCTGGTGGCCGATCACGCGCCTGGGCATCCGCCTCGCCTTCAAGCGGAAGTTCTTCAAGTTCATCTTTTCCGTGGCCCTCGGGCCGGCCATGTTATTTTCAGCCGGAGTTTACGTTTCCGAGCGCCTTGAAGATTTCCAGTCCATGCTCAGGGGGCCGAGCCGTTTTCTTGAAGTCAATCCCGCCTATTTCAAGTCTTATTTCACCAACGAACCGATGCTGTTCATGATGGTCATCGTCCTCGTCCTGGCCGGCGCGGGACTCATCTGCGATGACCTGAAATACAATTCGCTCCAGCTCTATTTCTCCCGGCCGCTGCGAAAAAGAGATTATTTCTTCGGCAAGATGTTCACCCTCTTCTTTTTCCTGTTCCTCATGACTCTCATTCCCGGACTCCTCTTCGTTCTCTTGAAGATCATTTTCGCCGGAAGCTTTAAATTTTTGGCGGAATATCCCTGGCTCCCGCTGTCCGTCATCGCCTTTTCGATCCTCATCACCCTCTTCTTCGCTTTTTACACGCTGCTCATCTCTTCGCTCAGTAAGAACCGCCGCTATGTTTCCATCCTGCTCTTTCTCGTTTATGTCTTTTCCGACATGTTTTTCGGCATTTTCTACGGGATCTTCCACAACCCGTACTTCAGCCTGCTTTCGATCAGGGGCAATATTCTCCAGGTCGGCGCTTTTTTCTTCCGGGTCAAAGCTCCGTTTAGCGTTCCGTGGATCTATTCGTTCCTGGTCTTGGCCGCCTTCTGTGTCGTGTCCGGGTTGGTTTTAAAGAAGAAGATCCGGGGCGTCGAGGTGATCAAATGAAGGCCGTCATCCGGACCAAGAACCTGAGCAAGTGGTACGGCAATGTCCTCGGCCTGTCCGATGTCTCGCTCGAGATCGAAGCGGGAGTCACCGGCCTGCTCGGGCCGAACGGAGCGGGCAAATCGACTTTCCTCAAACTCCTCACGGGACAGCTCAAGCCGAGCATCGGTCAAGTCATGATCCGAGACCAGAATATTTGGAACAATTTTCCGCTGTTCATGAGGATCGGGTTCTGTCCGGAACAGGATGCCTTTTACGAGGAAATGACCGGCTGGGAGTTTCTGACGAGACTTTTAAGTCTATTTGCGTTTTCGGCTGAGGAAGTTAAAGCGAAGGCCGAGCGGGCGCTCGACTTCGTCGAGTTGTCCAAAGACAAAGACAGATTGATCCGGGGCTACAGCCGAGGCATGCGGCAGCGGTTGAAAGTGGCCCAAGCCGTGGCCCACGACCCGGAGATCATCATCCTCGATGAGCCCCTCAACGGCCTCGATCCGCTGGGCAAACGCAAAGTCATCCAGCTGATCAAGGAATACAAAGATGCCGGAAAGACCGTGATCGTTTCAAGCCATGTCCTGCCCGAGATCGAAGCCCTGACCCGGTCGATCATCCTTCTCCATCAAGGAAAAATCTTAGCCCAGGGCGACATCCACTACATCCGGGACCTGATCGACGCTCATCCTCACATGATTTCCGTAGCCTGCAGCGATCCGCGGGCGCTGGCCGCGCACCTTGTCGGCGAGCCGTCGGTCCTGAACATCCAGTTCGGCCCGGCGCCGAACGCCGTCGTCTTCGAAACGCGGAACAGGGACGTTTTTTTCAGCCTTCTGCCGCGCCTGATCGTCGAGCAGGCCATCGACGTCGAGGAGATCACCTCGCCCGATGACAACCTCCAGGCGGTTTTTGATTATCTTGTGGGAAAATGACCATGACCCGAAACGCCGTTCATTCCATTTTTTCGTTCTTTTTTTCGATCGGGCGCAAAGCGCGCAAGACCCGGGTCTTTTTCCTGATCGCCGGCCTGCCCGTTGTAGCGGCCCTCATCATTCGGGTCAACCAGCTTTTTTCGCCGGGAACGCCGGTCGAGGGGCCGGAGATATTTTCCAATGTCATCATGGCCTTCAACCTCCAATTCCTCATCCTGGTCCTCGCTCTTTTTTACGGCACATCCGTCTGCTCGGAGGAGCTTGAAGGAAAAACCCTGACTTACCTAACGACCCGGCCGGTGGCCAAATCCGCCATCATTCTGGGAAAATATGCGGCCTCCGGCGTGCTTCTGGTTCTTATGGTGACGGCGAGCGTCATCCTCTCTTTTTTGATTTTGAATATCGACCGGCTCTTCGATTTCGCCGCCTGGACGGCCATGCTCAAAGGGCTGAGCGTCTTGGCTCTCGGGCTTCTTTGCTACATGGCCTTCTTTACCCTGATCGGGACGTTCCTCAAGAAATCGATCCTCTTCGGGCTGTTCTTCAGTTTCGGCTGGGAAAACGTCGTCCAGTATTTTCCCGGATCGACGCAGAAATTCACGATCATGCACTACCTGAAATCTCTGCTGCCGGCGGCGTCAACCGGAAGCACGGGGAAGCTCTCTTTTCTTCTCTTCCGGCTCGAGCCGAGCTCAGCGGGCGCGGCTCGAGCCACGCTCCTCCTCCTGACGGCGGCCTTTCTCGGCCTGGCCTGCCTCGTCTTTTCCAAAAAAGAATATATCTTCGAGGATTAATCCTTCAGGGAAAGAGAAAAACGATTGGAAATATAAGGATCCCTCCAACCGTAAAAAGCTAAATCTCAGCCGTTTTATGCGTCTTCCGTCGTAGACCATGAACGACGAGAGCGCACAAAATAATCAACATATTGCCAAGGCCGAGCAATCCGAAATCATCCCATAGCTTTGATAATTTATCGCCGATTAAGTCATGCCAGTTGCCTCCGTAGAGAATGAAAGCAAGGCAGACGATCGATATCAAAATCCATTTTGACGTCTTTTTAATTTGAACGGGATGATTAAGGGCGCTGAGGAGAAACAGGATTAGCGGCGTTGACAGGAGAAAATGTTCGGTATCTGTTTTGGTCAGATTGGGCACCAAGGCCAACAGCATAAAAAACTCAAATGTCCAGTCGGAAATTATCATTTTTTGCTTATCTTGGCCTGACGTCTTATTCTCGCTTCGTCTGTTGAAATAAATTATTCCGGCGATCGCCAGAGCCACAAGGCAAAGCAACGAGATGAAAAGTATTTTTTCAGGGATATGAATATGGCGCCCAAAGAATATTTTGTTCGTCCAGGCAAAAATAGTATTTTCTGCGCCGACAACGCTTTCATTGTGCAGCTTCATGATGTTGAACCAATCCATGGTCAAGCGAGTTGCTTTTTGAAAACCAAGAACAAGGGGAAAAAAGAAGGCGAAGACAATACCCGCGATGGCTCCCTTCAGCGCCCACCATTTTTTGCGAAAGGCCAATGCCGGAAGAAAAATAATGAAATGCGGCTTAATCATGATGGCGATGGCTAAAAGCAACCCGGAGCCTGATTGCGAAATAAATGATCGTTTGAATCTGTCCGTGTTGGAAATGGTCAGCGCAATGAGGAGTATTCCCAAGAGAATCATATTGATATTGCCCAGGATAAGTTCGCGGTAATAGTGGAAACCGCCGATTAATGCGGTTAACAAAATCACTCTGTCGGTCGGATGAGGTTCAACTGAAGAAAACACAAATTTGCGCAAGATTTTATCTGAAAAATAGATTCCGAATATAACTGCACTTGCCAGAATAAAATAATAGATCAGTTTTGAGATGGGAAATGGCAGGGCTGCCAAGGGAATGAATAGAAATAGGGCGAACGGTGAATATTTATAATAGCCGGAGCCTAACCCGAATGGAATTCCGTAGACTTGCTGTCCTGTTATCAAGTGTTTGGCAGCAGTGTAATAAACTTCAAAATCACGCAATTTAAAGCGTTGCGCCGTGATCAAATAAGCAAGAAAAAGCAAAACGGCCGCCAGGCAAACGGCGAAGCCTAACCATGGCGATTTTCTTTTTGGCATAAGGCTAGAGGCCGTGATAACGGACCATGACCCGTCCCTTATCGGGAATACGGGCGGCAAGCCGCGCGATAAAAGCCGGGCAAATGGAAATATCTTTGAGGATGAGTCCTTCTTCGCTTATTTCTTTTCCTCTTTCTTCTCTTCGCCCTTGATCTGCGCGACTTTTTCTTCGACTTGCTTCTCGGCGGTCGCGGTGATCTTGCTCATAAGGTCTTCGGGCAGATCGGCATAGATCTTGACATAATCGGGGGTTGAGGAGATCTCGATTTTATTCAGCAATTCGCCGATTTCGGGTTTTCCTCCGGCGGCCAGCCCGCCCATGCCTTTAAAGCCCGTCAGGGTGTCCGCAAGCTGTTTGTTCTTCGTGGCATCGCCGCCGATCCCCTTGATCTCGGCCTGGAAAGACTTGTTCTTGTAATCGTAATATATCGAAAGAGCTTTGAGATTTTCCAGGCTGGAAAGGAGCGGGTTCTCGGCGACAACTTGCTTCATCATTTCGGGAGGGAAGCTCATGACGATCCAGGCCATGGCCCGCTTGTTCGCTTTATCGATCAGAGCGGCAAGTTCGGCGTTCTTGAAAACATTGTCGGCTTTTTTCTTGGAGATGTCGATGACGGCTTTGACTTCCTTTTCCGTGCCGGCGGCGATGTCGGACTCATCGAGGAAAGCGATACAGATGGCCGGCTGTTTCATTTTTTCTGCTTGTTCTGCTTTTTCTTCCTTTTCTCCTTGTTCTCCCTTCTCTTCTGTTTTCGCCTTTTCTTTAGCGATCAAAATCGATGTGCCTTCATAAGTTTCTTCAGCCAGGCGCGGCTCCTCTTTCTTGATTTTGGCCAGCACCGCGTCCTTGACGTATTTCAGGTTGATGATGGCGACGCCGGCGCCGGCGTTTTTGGCCAACTGCCCGAGCCCGCTGATGCCCAGGACGGCGTAATAGATATCTTTCTGAGGATCGATCCCTATCTCTTTAATGAATTCCTGGTATTTCTGGTAACCGCTATTTTCTTTGATGGCTTTATCGACGAGCCCGATGGTCATGGCTCTGCTGACGTCAATGACGACAATTCCCTGAGCGTCCTTGGGGATGAGAGAGAGCATGTCGTTGACTTTTGATGCGCCTGATTTTTTACAGGCGGCCAGGCCGAAGACGAGAAAGACAAGAGTTAATCCGAGGGCCGTTAATTTTTTCATAGTTTTCCTCCGGTTTTTAATATACGAGATTTCTCCCGAAAAAGTTTAGGAGGGCCACTATATCACAACTCGTTTTGGAGATACAATAGCCGGCGAGTCTTGTATCTTCAATTTGATTTGTTATATATGTATGATTCTCGCCAGGAGGAGTCGGGATGAAGAATAAAAACGATTTTCGCCAAAAATATTGGATATGGCTCTTGGCCTTGACCTTGACCTTAGGAAGCTTGGCTGCCGCGGAAAAGCCTCTGGCCTCTCCTGGGCTCCGGCAAGCCTTGGTTGAAGAAGTTTCCGGGGAGATCGCTTATCGTTATACGGCCCGGATATCTCAATTCGATCGCGTTCAAGCCTCGGAGGGCTGGCATGAGGCGGCGGTCTGGATCAAGAATGAACTCGACAAGATCGGCTACAAAAACGCTGCGATCGAGGGCTGGCCGTCAAACGGCTCGACGCGTTATTATACTTACAAGACGCCCATCGGCTGGCGGGCAAAACGGGCCGAATTGTGGATGATGTCGCCTCGACGCGAGAGATTGTGTTCTTTCGAGGAGATCCCTCTGACCCTCGTCAAGCACTCGGGCTCGGCCAATGTGGAAGCCGAGCTTGTGGCTATCGGATCCGGCTCCGGGGAAGAGGCTTATCGGGCCAAAGACATAAAGGGAAAGATTGTCCTCGCCACCGGCTCGAGCGGCGAGGTGATGCGCGAAGCCGTGATGAAGCGGGGTGCGCTCGGCGTCGTCAGCTATTATCCGGCTGATGTCCGTCCCGGTTATCCTGACATGATCCGCTACACGGCCTTCTGGCCGACCTGGGAGGAACGGAACAAGCTGGGTTTCGGATTCAATGTCAGCAAGAATCAGGGCGCAACGCTCGAACGGATGCTTGAGGAAGGCCGGACAATCGTCCTCAAGGCCGAAGTCGAGGCCGAATTTTATGAGACCCAAGTCGAGATCCTGACGGCTTCTCTGCCGGGGACGGCTGAGCCGGACCGGGAAGTCATGGTCGTCGGCCATCTCTGCCATCCGGCTCCCAGCGCCAATGATAACGCCAGCGGCAGCGGCGGCATGCTCGAAATGGCCCGGGCTTTAAAGAGATTGGTCGATCAGGGCCTGATCGAGCCTCCGCGGCGAACGATTCGCTTTCTGTGGGTTCCCGAGTTTTCCGGCACGGTTCCTTATATCCGGGCCCATCTCGAACAAACGAGGAAGACACTGGCCGTTATCAACTGCGACATGATCGGCGAAGACCTGCATTTGACGGGGGGGACATTCAATATCACGGTCACGCCCGATTCGATGCCCAGCTATCTCAATGATGTTGTCGTCAATTTTGCCAGGCTCGCCGATTCCTTGAATCTCAGAAGCACGAACGGGAGCAACCATCCCTTCGCCTGGCGCGTTGTCCCTTTCGGCGGCGGGAGCGACCACTGGATTTTCAACGACGGGGCGCTCCGGGTTCCCTCGGTCATGTTTGGGCATGGAGATACGTTCCATCACACGAGCCTCGATTCCATGGATAAAGTCGATCCGTCTGAATTGAGGCGAGTTTGCTTTGTGGCGCTCGGATCTCTGTATTATTTAGCCAGCGCCGGGGAAAACGAGGCCAGAGAAACGGCCCGCTTGATCGCCCGGAACGGGTTGGGACGCATGGCTGAAAATTATTATGACGCTCAGGAGGCGATGTTTGCGGCGAATGACGCCGCCAAACTCGAAGAAGCCTACCAACAAACGGCGAGGGTCATCGATCGGGCTCTAAACCGCGAAAAGGAGGCGGTCCTCTCCACGCTCCGATTTTCGAGCCACCCCGCTTTGGGAGCCGAAATCCCAGGATTGACGAAAAACCTGGACGTGCTCGGAGCCGGTTTTCTGGCGGAATCCCAGAAAATCCAGGCCGATCTCTGCGGGAAATTCAAAGCCAAGCCGCAGCCGATCGCTCTAACGCCCGAAGAAAAGATGTTCAACAACCTCATTCCCGTGCGGGACGCGAATTTTGTCTGTCCTCTGGAAACGGATTATCTGATCGAGAAACTGGGGACCGTTATGGCCGCCCAAATCAAGCTCGGCGGGAACGCCTCGTACGAAGCGGTCAATTTTATGGACGGGAAGAAGACCATCCTGGCCATTGCCAATTCTGTCTCGGCTGAATATGGACCGCAGAACATCCTCGATGTCTACAATTTTTTTATGATCCTGGAAAAAGCCGGTCTGGTGAAATTGACGAACGCAAAATAGAAATGGAGGACGAGTGACCTCATCGCCATTCAAACAACTCGTTCGCGGCCGGCGGAGCATCCGGCGCTATGTCCCTCAGCCCGTCGAACGGGAAAAGATCATGGATTGCCTCGAAGCCGCGCGCCTGGCGCCTTCGGCCGAGAATGCCCAGACATGGAGATTCCTGGTCATCGACGACCCGGATTTGAAAGCACGTTTCGCCCGAGAGGCGTTCTCGGGAATCTACGGCCAGACAAGATTTGCGGCCGAAGCTCCCGTTCTGATCCTCATCCTGGCTAAGCTCGATTTCCTGGCCAACAAGCTCGGCAAGCAGATTCAAAAGATTTCCTATTTTCTGATCGATATCGGCATTGCCGGAGAGCACATCGTTCTCCAGGCGGAAGAGTTCGGCCTGGGCACGTGTTGGATCGGCTGGTTCAATCTCCGGAAAGCGCGCAAATTCTTCAAGATCCCGCGCAAATATAAAATCGTCGCGCTCCTGGCGATGGGCTATTACGAAAAAAAGCCGAAGCGTGAGCAGCTCCGCAAACCGCTCGAGGATATCGCCTGGTTCAACCGCTTCGAAGGGTAGATCATTCGGAAAGTTGACTTCAACCGTGCTTTTTTTTCGAGAAGAAGGATGAGAAAGGGGAGGCCATGAGAAAAAAAACTTTCGCCTTGGCGCTCATGCTGTTTGTCATCTTTTCAATATTCAGCCGGGCCGACGACGGATTGATCCCGAGGTTTGGCTTTGAGCCCTGCGATCTCGAACTCCGCCGCCTCGCCCAGCCGAATACCTATTTCGATAAGGTCGGCCGTAAGTTCGCCATCCTCGGATTTGAAAGCGGGACCTTCGAGGCTTGGGCTTATCCTCTCAAGCTCCTCCGCAATTTTGAATTTTCCTTTCTTCTCGGATCAAGCACGCAGCCTATTCTGGGCAAAGACATCGTCCGCGCCATTTCCGTGACTCCCGCGGCCACGACCTTGACCTACACCTTTCAGTCTTTTACGGTTAAGGCCACATATATCGCCGCGATCGAAGAGCCCGGCGCCGTCATCCTTCTGGCCATAGACACGACGGAACCGCTGACCGTCGTCTGCAGTTTTTTGCCCGTGCTCCAGCCCATGTGGCCGGCCGGGCTCGGCGGACAATACGCCTATTGGGACAATGAGCTCAAAGCGTATCTCATCGGCGAACCGAGGCGCATGAATCACGGCTATATCGGATCGCCGGCCGCCCAGGGAATTTCCTACACTCCGGCCCATATGCTCTCGGATTCGCCCAATCAATTTAAAATCCGGATCGAGAATAAGGATCTTGTGGCCGACAAATACGTTCCGATCATTTTGGCGGGCGGGAAAGGGAAGCGCGAAGACGTCCGGAAAATCTATGTGAAGCTCGCCTCGAATCCCGAATCCGTATATCGCGCCGCCGTGGATCACTACCAGCGGCTGAGGGACGAAACGCTCCGGGTCAAGACACCGAAGGACAAAATTAATCTGGCCTTCGAATGGGCCAAAGTCGCTTATGACAACCTGATCGTGGATAATCCCGACCTCGGCCGGGGGCTCGTCGCCGGACTGGGAACGTCGGGGACAGGGGGCCGGCCCGGCTTCGGCTGGTTCTTCGGCGGCGATGCCTTTATGAATTCCCTGAGCCTCTTGAGCTACGGAGCTCGGGCGGCCGTCAAAGAGGCGCTGCTCTTCACCCAGAAATGGCAGCGCGAAGACGGCAAGATGGCCCACGAGCTTTCCCAGGCCGCCGGCTATCTCAACTGGTTCAAGGATTATCCCTACGGCTATATTCACGGCGACACGACGCCCTTTTACATCGCCGCCTGTTATGATTATCTCCGGATGTCGGGGGATGGGGAATTCGTGAGACAGAGCTGGCCCTCCCTCAAAAAAGCCTACGATTGGTGTCTGACCACGGATGCCGACAAAGACGGCCTCATGGACAACAGCCGAGCCGGCCTGGGCGCGCTCGAATTCGGCTCTCTGACCGGCATCAAGACCGATATCTATCTCGCCGCGGCCTGGGCCCGGGCGGCCTATGCCATGGAGCGGCTGGCTCAAGCGGCCGGCGATCAAACTTCTGCCAAGGCGGCGCGCGAGCATTACGCCAAAGCGCAAAGGGCTCTGGACGCAAAATTTTGGGACGAAGAAAAAGGACAATACACCTACGCCTTCAACGCCGATGGAAAGCAGGTCAAAGAGCTGACGCCGTGGAGCGCCGTCCCGCTCGTTTGGGGGCAGGGGGATCCGCGGCGCAGCATGCTCACCCTGGAGAAAATCAATGCCGCGGACCTGACGACCGACTGGGGCGTCCGGATGCTTTCAAACAAAAGCCCCTACTTCGAGCCTTTGAATTACAACTACGGCGCGGTCTGGCCGTTTCTGACGGGCTGGGTGGCCAACGCCCTCTTCAAGCATCATTATTCGCTCCAGGGATACGGGCTGCTCGCGGCGGCCGTCCGCCATACGTTCGACAACGGCCTTGGCTATGTCACCGAGCTTTTTTCGGGCCAGCAGAACATCTGGCCGCAGGAAGGCGTCTGCCATCAAGGATTTTCATCGAGCGGCGTGGTCTTTCCGCTCGTCCGGGGGCTGCTGGGGCTCGAAGGCGACGCCCTGAAAAAAGAAATCCGTTTTGAGCCGCATTTCCCGGCGGACTGGACGGACGTTTTCATCGATCATTACCAGCTCGGCGACGAGATTTTTTCTTTGCGCTATAGAAAACAGGCGAAAGGGATCAGCCTGGAGATCGGCCGCCAAAAAGGCGGGGCTTATAAATTGATCTTTGGGCCGGCTTTCGGCCTTGGGACGAGAGTCCTGAAGGCGAGCCGCAACGGTCGGAATATCCAATTTCGAATATCCTCCGGGCCTCTGCCTCAAGCCGTTCAGCCCGTCGTGGAGTCGACCCTTTCTCTAAGGGATACGATCGAAATCGAGTTGGCTCCGGCCGTGGAGCTTCTTCCCCCGGACAACGAATCGAAGACCGGGGACTTGAACCATGGACTGAGAATCATAAAAATGGAAGAGGTTGAACGCGGGCTGAAAGTTGTCGTCGAAGGCTTGTCGGGCCAAGCCTATGTTTTGCAGCTCACTCATCCGGATCTTGTCCGGTCGGTCAGAGGCGCCAAATTGGAAAGCGCCGGCCTCCATATTCAAATTCCTCAGGGGATTCGGGGCGAATATGTCCGCCACGAGTTCATGATCAGTTTGAAATAAATTTTCGGTTAGCCGTTTATAAAAAGATCAGCTCACCTGGCAAAGACCATTCTAACTCCACTTAATTTTCTTGTTCTTGATATCGAGCCGCGACTGGATTTATCATTTTTTCGTGATGCGAGATGTCGTTGCCAAGCTCAAGGGGATAAGATTGCAGACAACATGGAAAAGGAAATTACTATCACTTTGAAATCTCATCGAGTTCCACCATCATAAAGGTAGTGAAAAATTACGGAAAATTGATTTCCGGCGCTTCATTATGCTAATTTATTGATCTGTTTTCTTTTCTCTACCCGGAAAGAAGGAGATCTTCAATATGTCTATTAAAGTCGGCATCAACGGATTCGGCCGGATCGGCCGGAACGTCATGTATAACGACCAGTGCAAATAAGTTCTTTCTGAAGAACGTTTGTGATTTGAATAGTTTCGTTTTTGCCAACGGCCAGCGCCTGCAACCTTAGAACAGCCAAAATAGGCTTTTCCTGAGCCCGCACGAAGCTAAAGTCAATGAGATTTATAGAGACCACAAGAATGAGACGCATAGCTTTTTTCATTTCAAGCATCTGATTTATTTTAATTTATTTAAAGTACCGCCGCAAATCCCCGGACGTAAGTCCGTGGATGGAGTGGGTTCCGACGAAGTCGGACATGCGAAGCATGCGCGGGCGGATTCCCCGGACGTAAGTCCGGGGTTTTGGTTCAATCTTGGATATCTTTTATTTTATCCGGTGAAACAACCTGGCAGATGTCCTCAGACGCTCTTTTATTTAATTCTGAAATTCGACACAAAGGCCTTTGAAAGCCCAAATTTCTCTTGGACAAAGAAATACAAAGAATAAGAGCCCTTGGTCAGGTCCTCCAGCGTTAATTCGACGAAATAAGTGATCTTATTGCCGTCTTGAATCTGTTCGAGAACGATCAGGGGGAGCGTTTTCCTTTTGCCTGAGCCCTGATTGATGAGTTGGGCGGAAAGAAGGATTTCCGGAACATTCGCCCCGGAAAAAGATAGAGGAAAAACGCCGTAGAGCTTCGCTATGTCGGCACTGATCTCATCCATGACGGGAACGTAATCGTTCTGCCTGAACGGATAGACGGAGGACAGAGAATCCCTGGCCGACAACTCGTGCCAACGGCCGTTCTTTTCAGCCCTGAGCCAAAGAGGCGAGGAGAACTTCAAACCGGCCGAAATCATCGCCGGGACGGTCACCTCGGCGGAGGCTCTGGCGCTCCAGCCCGTCTCGAGGTTGCGCAGGACGAGCGTGCAGATGAATCGCCCCGTCTGGACGGGAAGGACTCCCGACAGACAAGAGGGCCCCGTTTCTTCTCCGCTTAAATTCAACTCGGTTCTTCTCAGGCCCTTCAAATTCTTCTGTTCATCGAAAAGAAAAACGACAGCTTCGGTTTTCGGGTCGCAGACGTTTTTTCTCTGGCTTTCGGGAAGCTGGGCCAGAACCGTCAGCCAGGGATAGGCCCCTCTGAAGACCGGATAGGTTTTCAGAGAAATATCGGCCGGCACCTGGATCTGGGGGTTCTCGCTCAGGGCCAAGTCGATAAGATGCAGGCGCTTTTCGAGCTCCGTGAATTCGGCGAAAGGCTTGGGATTATAATAGCCCCCCACACCCCAGGTTTGGCAGCCTTTTCGCTT
>Ga0315282_10002640_pt1 | contig 32722 bp, 34 predicted proteins | sample YL17G07_20_MG_FD_203693 | JGI IMG/M metagenome (GOLD analysis project Ga0315282, IMG submission 203693) | Sediment microbial communities from Yellowstone Lake, YNP, Wyoming, USA - YL17G07_20 | ecosystem: Environmental > Aquatic > Freshwater > Lake > Sediment | place: USA: Wyoming | collected...
TAGGAGTCCGCCGCCGGGGCCCGGCTTCCCTGGCGCCGCTCGGAATGCGCGACTCACGTTCGCATCCCTCGCCACCTCTTTCCCAGCACTTCCCAAGGGTGGTTGGGCCGGCAGGGCGGGCTCGGCGCGATGCCGCAGTTCGCCCTCTGCACGAACACAACGATCTCGAAGGGAGGACTCCGAACCCGCAGAACCCATCACCCACATAACCGATATGCGACGAAGTCCCCGCCCGGTACCCAACAGCCCGCGCCCCCTCACTGTCCAAAAAAAGGGGTGCAGTCCACCGCCTGGTGAGGTAGCGTTCTGGCCGGCAGTCCAGCGCCCGTAGCCTACCAGACCGGCCTGCTCTGTCCGGGCAACTGAGGCGGACGCCTCCTGGGCCACCGACCTGCGTCGGCCGCGAATCCCTTCTGCCCATGGCGGACGAGACGGCGGTCGCATCCCAGGCAACTCGCTTCTGCGAGCGTGTCGGGTGCCCCCCGAGGTAAACGGAATGCGGCGAGGCCCTCGACCGTCGCTGAATGAACGTGATACCTACGCGGGGGCCCGAGGACGCACGGAAGGACTAGTCACCATGTCGCGATCGACCCGCAACACGGTGGTTGTGCTCTTCTGCCTCTCCATGGTCGGGCTCGGCTCTCGGTGCCTCGCGCAGGCGCCGATCGGCCCCGACGCGACGCTCCAATCCATTGCGCACAGCAACGGGGTACGTGGGGGTGACCTCGCCGAGGCCCTGGGTCTCGATCGCGAGGTCGAGAAGACCAAGACCCTCGCTGAGCTGGGGGTGGCTCCGGCACAGGTCGAGGCGGCTCTTGCGGAACTGAGCCGTGCGGCCGTCGGCGCGGGCCCGAAGGTCGAGGCGGGCCAAGGACGAGGGGCGGCCGGCGGCTCTGGAGGGGGGAAGGGAGAGGCCGGCCACGGGCGAGCGGGCGAGGAGGACGGCGCCGGCGGCGCACACCGTGGTGAGGCACAGGCCGATCGGGCCCTCAACCCCCTGTACATGGCCTATGCCGTGCTCGTGGCACTTGCCGCGGCCTATCTCCTGTGGTTCGGCGTCCGCCGCCGGGGAGAGGCGCGCAGGCAGTGGTACCCACAGTGGTTCTACATCGCGGTCCTTCTCGCCAGCGTCGTCGGGGTAGGGTTCCTCCTCCAAGGGAAGTTCGTGAGCCCGATGGGGAGCGTCGAGCGGGCCCTCAAGGCGGCTGTCGGCGCCTTCGAGTCGCCCTGGCCCAAGCTCGCCGCACTTGCGTTCTTCCTGGCGCTGGCCATCGTTGCGAACAAGGCGGTGTGCGGCTGGGCCTGCCCGTTCGGCGCGCTGCAGGAGCTGCTCTACACGCTGCCGCTGTTCCGCGCGCTGAAGAGAAAGAAGCTGCCGTTCTGTCTCACGAACAGCATGCGGATCGCGCTGTTCTGCGCATCTCTGCTGCTGCTCTTCGGGGTCCTGGGCGGGCGCAAGGGCTTCGTGCTCTACCACTACCTGAACCCGTTCAACCTGTTCATCTTCGAGTTCGGCACCCGGACGGTGGTCTTCTTCCTCGCGGCCTACCTGCTGACGGGGCTGTTCTTCTACCGCCCGTTCTGCCAGTTCATCTGTCCCTTCGGCCTCGTGTCCTGGCTGGTCGAGCGGCTGAGCCTGACACGGGTCCGCATCGACCCGGCCCGCTGCACGGACTGCAAAGCCTGCGCGCGGCGCTGCCCCCTTACCGCGGCGGAGGGGCGTCTGCGGGGGAAGGCTCTCCCCGCCGACTGCTTCTCCTGCATGCGCTGCCTCCGGGTCTGTCCCGCCGACGCGATTCACTACCGCACCGCCTGGGAGCTGCAATCGCCGGCCAGGTCTGAAGCAGCTTCGGCGCTGGCGTGCGCGCCCGAGTCGGAGGACGGTTCGCTGTAGGGCTAGACCGACCAAGCAATGACAAGCGCGGCGCTCCGGAGAGCGGCGCACGACCACGACGACGCGCTCGTGTGGGAGGAGGCGGAGGGACTATGTCCTCTGCCTCCTCCCAGTTCTGGCGGGTCCGAACAGCCCAGACGGCCTTCACCCACGGCGCGAGGGGCTTGCGCGATGCACGCGGATGCTCTGGGGAGGGAGAGGCCAACGTAGTGCGCTTGATCTAATGCAGTATCCGCGCGTATACTGAATTAGTGAGGTGTTCGCGCATGACGGATGCGGAACTTGCAGAGGTTGCCAAGGCTCTCGCCGCGCCCACTCGCGTCGCGATCCTCAGACAGATCGGTGGGCGGTCCATGTGCGTGGAGGCCCTGGCCCGGGAGCTCGGCGTCACGGCGAGCGCGGTGTCGCAACACCTGAGGCGGCTCACGGCAGTCGGGTTGGCTCGAGGGGAGCGCATGGGGTACTACGTGCACTACAGCCTCCGCGAGGAGGCCGTCCGACAGATGCAGGTCGAGTTGGATCTCCTTCTATCAGCGAAGGAGACGTGTCCGTGTCAGGGGCCCTGCGAGGGTTCCGCACGGGGAGAGGAGACAGACCATGTGCGAGAGCAAGACGGAGTGCGCGAGAGTGGCTGAGCCGGGGGATTGCTCCCCGGAGCAGGTTCGGAAGTGCCACGGCGAGGAGGGGCACCCGTGTGCGGACGAGGGGCAGTGCCTCGGGGCCCCGGAGCCGGCCGCCTGCACGGAGGAACAGAAGGCCAAGTGCCACGGGGTAGAGACGAAGCCTACGGGGTGATCGGTTTCGCCGCACGGAGGTGGCAAGATGCGGAGCGGCAACGGAGCTGCGATCGAGGTGACCGGTCTCGCCAAGCGATTCGGCGACGTGCAGGCCGTTGCCGACATTAGCTTCACCGTGGCGCGTGGCGAGGTGTTCGGCCTCCTGGGTCCCAACGGCGCGGGCAAGACGACGACGATCAACGTGCTCACTGGCCTGGCGCGGCCCGATGCCGGCGAGGTGCGCGTCGGGGGCATCGACTGCACACGGAACCCGAAGGCAGCCCAACACCTGATCGGCGTGGTCCCTGACGAGAGCAATCTGTACCCCGAGCTGACGGGCCATGAGAACCTCTGCTTCTGCGGGGCCCTGTACGGGCTCCGCCGCCGGGACCGCGAGGCGAGGTCGCGGGATCTGGTGGAGCGCTTCGGGCTGGGGGAGGCGGCCAACCGGGGGTTCGGCGGGTACTCCAGAGGGATGAAGCGCAAGCTCACCATCGCCGCGGGGATCATCCATGGCCCGCCACTCCTGTTCCTCGACGAGCCGACCACGGGGATCGATGTGGAGAGCGCGAGGCAGATCCGGACGATGATCGCCGGCCTCAGCGCGGAGGGTGCCACCATCTTCCTCACGACCCACTACATCGAGGAGGCCGAGCGGCTTTGCCGGCGCATCGCCTTTGTCGTCGCGGGGCGCATCGTCCAGGTCGATACCCTCGACCATCTCATGGAGCCGATCCAGGGCAAGCACGCGATGCTCCTCTCCATCGAGGGCTCGGCCACGGCGGCGCGGGAGCTCCTCTCCAGCCGGGTTCAGGGCCTGGAGTTCGCCACGGAGTCGCCGGACACCGTACGAGTGGAGTCGCGAATGCCGATCCGCGTCGGGCCCCTGGCGCGCGCGCTCGAAGATGGGGGGATCGAGATCGTCGAAGCCCGGCGACTTCGCCCCTCTCTGGAGGACGTCTTCGTGCGAGTCACGGGGATCGAGACCAATGCCATGCGCCGGGAGCGTGAGGGGAGGGGCCAGACCCCATGAGTCGCTGGATAGCCTTCGGGAGCATACTCGCCAAGGACGTGCGAACCTACTACCTGAAGCCTCCGAACATCAGTTGGGGCCTGATCTTCCCACTGGCCTGGACGGCGATGTTCCTCGTACGGTCCGGTCGTGGTCTGGAGAGCATCACGGCCATCCTGCCAGGCGTGGTCGCCGTCTCGATCCTCTTCGGGACCACCTCGCTGCTGGCTGTCACGGTCACATTCGAGAAGAGGGGCCGGTCCTTCGAGCGACTGCTTCTGGCCCCGATCTCGCTGGAGATCCTCATGCTGGCCAAGACGTCAGGCGCCATCGTCTTCGGTATCGCGAATGCCCTCGTGCCTCTTGGCATCGCTGCCCTGACGGCCGACCTGTCAACGGTCGCGTGGGGCCTGCTCCTTCCCGCTGTGGCCCTGGTCTCGATCGCCTCCACATTCCTTGGCTTGCTCGTAGCCGTCTCGGTGCGCGAGGTCTTCGAGGCCCAGACTCTCTCGAACTTCTTCCGCTTCCCGATGCTGTTCCTGTGCGGCCTGTTCTTCCCGGTTGCGGCGCTGCCGTTGGCCCTACAACCACTCGCGTACGCCATGCCGCTCACATACGGCGTGGACATCCTTCGCGCGGCCATGGGAGAGAACCCGATGCTGCCCCTGGCGCTGGACTTCCCGCTTCTGGCGGCCTTCTGTGCAGGGCTCTTCGCGATCAGCCTGAGGAGCATCCGTCGGCGGTGGATCCAGTGAGGGTCGCAACAGCCACGCTGGTGGTTCGAACGCACGGTGCTCTTCGTTAGCTGGCATCCCGCTTCGGAGGTGAGACTAGTGCATCACGACGGACACGGCGGTAGCTTCTCGGCGCTGGTGACGAATTCGTGGGTCGTGCTGGCGGTCGTTCTGGTTGCCCTTGGCGCGGCGGCCCTGCTCGTGTGGCTCCTTATGCGCGGTAGGTCAGGCGCGAGTCGATCGGAGACGGCCGAGGGGGAAGCCCTCGAGAACCTCGACGGGCAGATCATGGCCATGCTCCATCAGGCTGGCGGCGCGATGACGCAGGTGCAGATCCGGAACGCTCTGGATCTGCCGCTGGACCGTGTCGCGTCCGTGCTCAGGGAGCTCGAGGAGCGGGGAGAGGTGCATCGAAGCTGGGACACGGACCGTTACACCTACTCCGTGTCAGCGGCCACGTAGTGGGCCAGAGGTCGATGGATGGAGCCGCGTGGTCTCACGCCGCAGCGGCCTCTGCCTCGTCGGGCATCAAGGCTCCGAGGATGGTCCAGGCTGCCTGTTGGATCGCCCCGACGGGCTCGGTCTGACGCAGGTCCCCTTTGACCCGCCTCTCTGCACCGACTGTTCGTCCTGCATGCGCTGCCTCCGGGTCTGTCCCGCCGACGCGTTTCACTACCGCACCGCGTGGGGGCAGCCACCACTCACTGTGCCTGAGCTGGAGGCCCCAACCGACGGCGAGTAGAGCGACGCGGGATTCCGGCTGCGCAGGGGGAATGTCGTCCGCGTACTGACCGTCGTTAGCGCGAGAGGAATGCTGGCCCTGCGCACCGACGCATCCGATGAAGAGCTGGTGAGCGCGGCGCGAAGAGGGGCCACGGACGCGTTCCGCGCCCTCTACGACCGCCACGCGGCAGGGGCGTACGCGCTGGCTCGCAGCATCCTCGGGGACGTGGAAGGAGCTGAGGATGTGGTCCAGACAGCGTTCGTCAGAGCGTGGGACCAGCTCCCGCGGCTGCGGCGCGGCGGCGCCTTCTATGTCTGGGTGCGGCAGACCACGCGGAGGGCCGCGGTGGACGAGCTGCGGAGGCGCGGGAGCCACAGGGCCGCGTCGCTCGACGAGCTGGAGGAGGGCGGCGGCGAGGTGCCGTCGGGCGAGGAGTCGCCCGAGGCGGCGGCGACCTCGGCGGAGTTGTCGGCCACGGTGCGGCGGGCTGTCGGTAGCCTGCCGGAGCACCATCGGACTGTCGTCGTCCTGCACCACTTCGACCGTCTCGAGGTGCAGGAGATCGCCCAGGTCCTCGGCGTGCCCGTCGGAACCGTTCTCTCCCGGTTGGCCCGCGCGCGCGAAACGCTGCACAGGAAGCTTGCGGGGGTGATCGACGATGAGACATGAGGCCCGACTCAGTGTATGCGACGCGTTCCGGCCGCGCCTCGGCGAGCTTGCGGCGGGGGCCCTGGCCGGTCGCGAGGTTGGCCGCGTGCGCGGGCATGCCGCGGGCTGCCCGGAGTGCACGGCGCGCCTGGCGTCGCTCGAGCGCGTGGGGAGGATGCTGGATGGCGTCGGCCTCGAGGCGCCGCCGTCGGATCTGTGGGCAGGCATCGCGCCGCGGCTCAAGCCGCGACGATCCCAGTGGGCGCCGAGGCTCGCGTGGGCGGTAGGCATGGCGACGGCCGTGGCAGTGCTCGTCATCGCCCTCGCGCACTGTGCGCCGTCGCCGCTCGGGAGACGCCCGCAGGTGGTGGCGGGCCTCCAGTCCACGGCCCCCTACGACGTGGTGCGCATCTCCGACATGTCGGACGATGCCGCGACCGTGGGTCTCTATGCCCGGTCGGCTGCTCAAGGCGACTGGCTGGACCCGGCGGCAGCCGCCGTGTACCTCGGATCCGCAGGAAAGGACGCAGGGCTTTGAGGCGTTCGCGCACCATCGTGGCTCTGGCGGCTCTCGGCCTCCTCGGGCTGGGGGCGGGGCTGTTCGTTGCGCTGCGGGCGCGGAGCCTCCATGCACCCAGTGCCGGCCTCCAGGAACCGCCGTTCCGCGCGGCGGCGGTGCTCGGGACGCGGACCCCGACGGGCTGGGCTAAGCGTGAGGCAACCGTAAGCTGCGACGGGCACCGCCGGATCGTCCGGCTCGCCCCCGACGGCGCCGGCCGGGGCCAGGTGGTCGCCGAGCCTGCGCAGACGCTCAACTGGCGGGCTCTGGAGCGGTCCTACGATGTCAGCACTCGGGAGGGGCCCGTCGTGGCGGAGCGGCCCACCAAGGAGACGCTCGTGACTCGCAAGGGCTCGGCAGTCCCGGCTGTCACCCTCTACCGCGACACCGAGACGGGGGCCGTGCTCCGGCGGGAGTCGTACCGGTACGACGGCGCCCTCGCCTCCAGGACCGAACTCACGAGCGTTGACTACGGTGCCCCGGTGTCCGAGCCCGGTCCCGCGCCCGTGCCGATCGCGGCCGAAGGCGCGACGGGGGAGCGCACCAGCCGGGAGGCCGTGCGTGAGTCTGTCGGTTTCACCCCTGCTCCGCCCACCCACGCTCCTGAAGGGTACCGCCTCGACGGGCTGTACGGGTACGCGAGCGGCCACGGACGCGGCTATGCGGAGTACCGGTACAGTGACGGCCTCCGAAGCCTGTCGATCTACGAGCGGGTTCCGGGAGGCTGGGCCTCAGGGAGCGGGCCGGGCGCCCACGGAAGGGGCCGTGGGCAGGGGAACGGCCGGGGCGGGCCGCCCGAAGTCGGCCGAGCGCAGGTCACCGACATCGGTATCGCCATCACGGCGAGGCAGCGCCGCGGCGGGATGGTCGTCGTGGTCATTGGCGACGTCAGCCCGGACGAAGCCGTGCGCGTCCTCGAGTCCGTTCCGCCGAAGCGGTAACCGGGCTACACCCGCAGTCACCGGCCGAGCGCGAAGACGTATTCCGCCCCCGCCACGCGCTGGTCGTAGACGGCGGCGGCGTGGTCGGTCTTCGCCCCGAAGCGCGCTACCTCGGCTGCGAGCAGGTCAGTGAGCGGCACGAGCTCGTTCGCATAGCTCACCGCGGCGAGTTCGACGGCCTCGTCCGCGCTCGCGAGGGCGGCCTCCGTCGTCCTCAACCGCTCCGTGGCGGCCCCGAGGTCGAGGAGGGCCTGCGTGACCTGCAGCGTGATGCCGTCCAGGAGCGACTGCGTCTGCGCGTCGAGCTTCTCGATCTGGGCCCGCGCTCGGTCCTCGGCGCTTTGGGACTCGCGCCCGTCGAGGATGCTCCACGACATCCCGAGCCCCACCATCCAGCGGCCGGTCTCCGGCATCGCGCTCGATCGCAGGAAATCCCACTGGGCGAAGAGCCCGAACTGCGGGTCCCTCCCCGCCTCTGCCAGCTCCACGCTCGCCTCGGCCGCTCGCCGGTACGCGCGCATGGCCGCGACCTCGGGTCGTGCCTCGTGCGCCTCAGCCAGCGCGGGGGGCAGTTCCCCGGACAGTTCCACTTCCGCGTAGATGCCCGAGACCGCGAGGCCGGTCTCCGGCGGCGCGCCCAGCACAGCCCTCAGGCCCTCCAGCGCCGTGGCGTGCGCGTTCCGAGCCTGTGTGAGGCCCTCGTCGGCGGCCTTGCGGGCCACCTCCGCGCGTAGCGCGTCGAGCTTGGCCACCAGTCCGACCTCGAACATCTGCCGCACAGCATCCTCCTGCGCGGCGAGGGACTTGAGGTGCTCCTCGGCGACCGCCACCATGTCCGCGCCCTTGAGCACGCCGAAGTACGCGACCACCGTATCGCGAGCTACCGCCTGGCGCTCGCGCGCGGCACCGGCGATCGCGACATCGAGCAGGGCCTGGGCTTGGTCCTTGTAGGCGCCCGTCTTGCCTCCGGTGTATATGGGGATCTGCAGCGCGAGGCCCAAGTCCCAGTTCTTCCTCTCGCCGTAGACGAGGGTTCCCATCTGGGGGATCGTGAAGCGCGGGGCCTGTTCCAGAAGCGTGTACCGGCCGGTGACGCTCACGCGCGGGTCGTCGCTTCCGCGGGCGCCCCGGAGCCCGGCCCCGGCCATGCGCACGTCGGCGTGTGCTGCGGCGAGTCTCGGGTTGTGCGCCAGCGCGAGCGCCAGGCACTCCTCGAGGCTGAGGGCCTGTCTGGACACGGCGGACCAGTCAGGCAACTGCGTCTCTGCATCCGCGGAAGCCGCCGGCGGCTGGGCGACGGCGTCCTCTGGCCGAGCGGCGGGCGAGGACGCCCAGAGAGCGAGCAGCGAGCACAGTGCGGCGACGGACGTACGGATCCGGGAGGTCATGGCGTCACCGGGTCCTCTCTTGCGGGCGGCGCCTGGTGCACGCGACAGCTCGGGCCTCCGCGAGTGGGAGTCCAGCCGCGCTTCATGCGCCAGCCCGCGAGCACGTAGTAGAGCACGGGGACGGTGATACGGGAGAGCAGGAGCGACGCGACCTCGCCCGCCATCAGCGCGATCGCGAGGCCCTGGAAGATCGGGTCGAACAGGATCACCGTCGAGCCGACGATGACGGCCGCGGCCGTGAGGAGCATCGGGCGGAAGCGGACGACCCCCGCGTCGATGACCGCCTCGTCGAGTGGCATCCCCTGCATGAGGCGCAGCTCGATGAAGTCCACGAGGATGATCGAGTTACGCACCACGATCCCCGCGCCGGCGATGAAGCCGATCATTGAGGTCGCGGTGAAGAACGCGCCCATCGCCCAGTGGCCGGGGAGGATGCCCACTAGTGAGAACGGGATTGCGGTCAGGATGATGATGGGCGTGAGCAGATCCTGGAACCAGCCGACCACCAGGAAGTAGATCAGGATCATCACGACGGCGAAGGCCAGCCCGAGGTCGCGGAACACCTCGTAGGTGATATGCCACTCACCGTCCCACTTCATCGAGAAGCGGTCGGTCATGCGCGGCTGGTGCGTCGTGAAGTGCTCGAGCCTGTAGCCCTCGGGCAAGTCGAGGCGGTTGAGGGCGCGGTTCATCTGCGCGATCGCGTAGACGGGCGACTCAGCCTGGCCCGCGAGATCGCCCGTGACGTAGACCACCGGCTGCAGGTTCTTGTGGTAGATGAACTGGTCCGCAGTGACCTCGCACACCTCGGCCAGCTCGCCGAGGGGGACGAGGTCGCCGTGCGCACTTGCGATCCGCACCGCCTTGAGCGCCGCCACGCTCGAGCGCCGCTCGCGTGGGTACTCGAGCTGGATGGCGACGTCCTCCTTCTCGGTCCCGATGTGCGCGAGTCCGACCTGGCCGCCGTCGGTCACTGTCCTGAGCGTCTGGGCCATCTGCTCGACGGTGATGCCGTGCAGCGCCGCCTTCTCCTTCCGAACGACGAACTCGAACTTAGGCTGCGGATCCTCCACGTACCAGTCCACGTCGACGACGCCAGGGGTGGTCTCGAAGACCCGCATGACATCCGCGGCGACCTCTCGCTGGCGCTCGTAGTCCGGCCCGTAGACCTCCGCGACCAGTGTCTGGAGCACGGGCGGTCCGGGGGGCACCTCAGCCACCTTCACCCGCGCGCCGTACTGCGCCGCGATCCGCTGGATCTCCGGCCGTACCCGTTTGGCAATCTCGTGGCTCTGCGTCTTGCGGTGGTGCCGGTCGAGCAGGTTGACCTGCACGTCGGCCTCGTTCGGTGACTGTCGCGTGAAGTAGTGGCGCACCAGCCCATTGAAGTTGTAGGGCCCCGACGTCCCCAAGTAGGTCTGCGTGTCGGTCACCTCCGGCTCGGCGGCGGCGACGGCCGATATCTCCTCGGCGACGCGCGCGGTCTTCTCGAGCGGCGTGCCCTCGGGCATGTCGATGATGACCTGGAACTCGCTCTTGTTGTCGAAGGGGAGCATCTTCACACGGACGAGCTTGACCGCGACCATCGACATCGCCGCAAGCAGCAGCACCACTACGCCCACGAGGAAGCCGAGCCGCGCCACACGCTTGTGGAGCAACAGAGTCATCCAGGCGCGGTAGATCCTTGTGGTGATGCCCTCCCTCTCACCGTGGCCGCCGTGGTCGCACCTAAGCAGCCTCAGCGCTGCCCAGGGCGAGATCGCGAAGGCGATGAAGAGCGAGAAGAGCATCGCGGCGGTCGCCCCGACGGGAATCGGCTTCATGTAAGGGCCCATCAACCCACGCACGAAGGCCATGGGGAGGATCGCCGCGATCACGGTGAAGGTCGCCAGGATCGTCGGGTTGCCGACCTCGTCAACCGCCTCGACGATGATCTCCCTCGCCGGGCGGCCACGGTTCTCCGGCAAGCGGTAGTGTCGAACGATGTTCTCCACCACCACGATCGCGTCGTCGACGAGGATCCCGATCGAGAAGATGAGCGCGAAGAGCGTCACGCGGTTGAGGGTGTAGTGGTTGAGGAAGAAGACGAGGAGCGTCAGGGAGAGGGTCACCGGCACGGCGATGAGCACCACGCCCGCCTCGCGCCGACCGAGGGTCAGCGCGATCAGCAGCGTGACGGAGAGCGTCGCGATCATGAGGTGCTTGAGCAGCTCGTTGGACTTCTCCGTCGCGGTCTCGCCGTAGTTGCGCGCAACGAGTACCTGGAGATCGCGCGGGAAGGCCTTCCCGCGCATCGCGTCGACCTTCGTGAGTAGCTCCTTCGCGACGGTCGCGGCATTGGTGCCCTTGCGTTTGGCCACCGCGAGGGTGACTGCCTCGCCGGCCGCGGCGGGCGGCGTCAGACCGCCGCGGGCCTCCGACCACGCACGGCCCTGGCTCACTCGCACGTAACTGCGAGGCTCCTCGGGACCGTCGGTGACCGTGGCGATGTCGCCTACGCGGGTGGCCTTCCCCTCGGAGACACCGACCACTACTGCTGCGACGTCCTCGGCCGACGCTAGGAAGCTGCCCGTCTCGACGAGGAACTCCTCGTCGCGCGCGGAGAAGCTGCCTGCCGGGAGCTGCCGGTTCGCCCCTTCGAGCGCCTTCGCGACCTGGCCGGCGCTGAGGTCGTGACCCGCCATGCGAGCGGGGTCGAGTGAGACTCGGAGCTGCGGCCGCGTCCCGCCGATGAGCGTCATCTGGGAGACCGACGGGCACTGCTTCAGCTCGTCCTGCACCTGTGCCGCGACGCGTCTCAGATCGAAGCTGTCGTACCGCTCGCCATAGAACGTGAGCGACAGAATCGGGACGTCGTCGATCGAGCGCAGTTTGACGAGCGGCTCGCTCGCGCCGTAGGGGATCCTGTCGTAGTTCGACGCCATCTTGTTCCAGGTGCGAACGAGGGCCGTCTCCTCGGGCGTGTTCACGAGGAACCGGACGATCGCCATGGCCTGGCCGGGCATCGAGGTGCTGTAGACGTACTCCACGCCGGGGATCTCCCACAGCAGCTGCTCCATCGGCGTCGTGACGCGCTGCTCGACCTCCTGGGCGGTCGCCCCCGGCATCTGGACGAAGATGTCGATCATCGGGACGATGATCTGGGGCTCCTCCTCACGCGGGGTGAGCGCGGCGCTGAAGACGCCGAGGAAAACGACAGCCACGATCAGCAGCGGCGTGAGCTTAGACTGGAGGAAGGTGCCGGCGATGCGCCCGGCGATCCCGCGAGCATGCCGTGCCTCGCTGGGGGGATGGAGGTCGTGGGGGCTATCGCTCACTGGTTTCCCCGACCTTCGGACTCCGCGTCGACAGCCGCGCGCGCTCGCTGCTCGAACGGCGCCTCAGCGCTGATGTGGACGGCGGCGCCGTCGGAGAGAAGCGCGGAGGGCTCTAGCACCACCCGGTCGCCCTCCTCGATGCCGGTGAGCGCCTCCAGCAGTCCGGGACCCGCGTCGGCGAAGCGTGCGAGCCGAAGCTCGGCGGTCTCGCCAGCTCCTACCACCCAAGCCCCAGTGAGCGACTCGTTCTGCCACCGGGCGGCGATCGGGACCACGACACCCTCGCGGCGCCCGACCGGAAGCAGCAGCCGCCCGAAGAGCCCCGAGCTAAGGCCGGCGCTAGGAACTAGGTCTGCCTTCACGAGGAAGGTGCGGGTCGTAGGGTCGGCCGCTGGGACAATGCTGCTGACCATCGCGAGGAACCGTGTGCCGGGCACCGAGTCGATCTCGACGGGGAGCGTGTCGTTCGGTCTGACTTCGGCTATCTGGCTCTCCGGCACATCGCAGTGGATCCGGAACTGGTCGTTGGGCTCGACCACGAGCAGCACGATCCCCGGCGAGGCCATATCGCCGGGATCCACCATCCGCTTCGTGACCACTCCAGCGAAGGGGGCGCGGATCACATGGTCGTCCACGACCACGTTCGCGGCCTCGGCCGCGGCGGCGGAGTAAGCGAGCTGGGCCTGGGCCACCTCGACCTGCCGAGCGGAGACATCCGCCGAGAGTTCACCCGTCTGCGCAGCGCGGTAGGCCTCCTGTAGCTGCCGGAGCTGTTCGGGACGGGCTCCGGCGTACGCGACCTCACGCTGCTTCCGCGCGATCGTGAGCGCCGCTTCGGTGCGCTTCACGCCCTCCTCCGCTTGCTGGATCTCCTGGCCCCGGGGACCCTCCTCGACCAGAGACGACTGCGCCCTGGCCTGCGCAAGCCCTGCTTCGGCCTGGGCGACCTGCTGGCGCGCGGCCTCGATGTCTTGGCGGCGCGGGCCTTCCTCCACGAGAGATGCCTGCGAACGCGCAGTGGCGACCCCGGCGCGCGCCTGCTCGACGGCTTGGCGGGCACGAACGGTTGCCTCTGCGGAGTCACCCTCACCCACGAGGGAGGCCTCCTGGCGCGTTACTTCCAGCTGGCCTTTCGCCTGCTGCCAAGCGAGCTTCGCCTCGTCATACCGCTGGCCGCTGATGACGTTGGCCTTGTGGAGCGCCTCGAGCCTGCGGAACGTGGCGTCCGCAGTCTCGAAGGCGGCTTCGGCCATTCGCACGTGCTCAGCGGCTTGCGACCTCCGCTGCTGCTCCACCTCATCGAGCGCCGACCGTGCCGACACGAGCCGTGCTTCGGCTTGCTCCACCGCCGCGGCGGCCTGGTCGCGTTCCTGGGGGCGCGCACCCTCCTCGAGCGTTGAGAGACGCTGCTTCGCCTGCGCAACCTGAGCCTCGGCCTGCCGCACGCCTCCGACCGCCGTGTCGCGCTCCTGCCGGCGGGAGCCCTCGCGGAGGATGTCGAGCTGCTCCTGCGCGGTGCTGAGGGCGGCCTGGGCCTGGCGGACGACCTCGTCGGCCTGGGACTTCTCCTCGGCCCGCGCGCCGGTCTCACCCATCGCAAGGTCCTGCTGTGCCTGAACGCTGTTCGCGTCGGCGGTCGCGCGGTCCACCTTCTCCTGGAGGCGCGACTGCTCGACCGTGGCCCGTGCCGAACGCACCTGCGCGGCGGCCCGACTCGCCTCCGCGCCGGCACGCCGCGCGTCGAGCCGCACGAGAACCTGTCCGGGCTCGACCCGGTCCCCCTCAGCGACTCCGACGTCGGTGACGCGGGCCATCACGGTGGCGGCAAGCTCCGCGCGCCGGAGCGGCTGCACTTGCCCTGAGACCTCGGTGTAGTCGGAGACCGGCCGCTTCGCTGCGACGGCGACCGTCACGTCGACCGGCGCACCCGGGCTGCCGGCCTCGTGGCCGCGGTCGCCGCGTCGACAGCCGGCAGTCGCGAGCAGGGCGGGCAGCAGGAGCATGGGGAGAAGCACAGAGTACCGTCGCATGGGCGGCCTCCTTCCGGGGCGCGAGGGGCAGGCACGGCCGCTCGTGTCGGCGCGGCGAGACTCCACCACGTCGCGCACGTGGGTGTCCGATGCGGGGAGCCCGGGCTACGCACGCGCGGTTCCGCAGCGGGCCTTGCTCGACCTTCGGGGTCCTTGGCGGAGCGAGGTGGACAGGCACCCGCCGCCGCGGGATCACGGGCTGGGGCGGGCTTGGGTCGGGACTCCGAGCCTGATGAGCAAGCTCCTCATCGGGAAGAAGTCCGTGAGTCCGAACTGGAACAGGTTCGCGCCAACGAGGATCGTCCACAGCAGCCACCACAGACTGAGCGCCCAGCCAAGCGCCGCGCTCACGACGATCATCAGCCCCGCGATCACACGGACCCATCGTTCCACAGTCAAGAGCGCTATCGCCTTCGTAATATGCTGATATTGGGATATAGAGATATAGGCTACTAGTCAACAGGAGCATCTGGCCGGAAGCACCGCGCAGTGCTCGGCTGCGACCCTTCTCTTGCTCCGCCGCACCCGGGCGAGCCCAGCCGCAGCCGACTCAGCGTGCGACCTCGGTAATGCCATCGGCGCTAGATGTCACTGACAGGTACCGAGGCTGCCGTCCCCTTCGGACGGTGGCGGGACGACGTGCGATGGCGATGACCTCACAGTCGAGTGGACTCCGTCGATGGATGACTGCTGGTTCGGCAGTCATGCTGCTGCTCACTGTCGCGGTGCATCCAGGTCTCCATTCGCATGGTCGCCACAGCTTGTGGGCCAACGGAAGCAGGATGTCTGGCGTTTCCGGGTTGTACCCCGCCGAGGACTCTCATGACCGCAATTCCTGCCCAGACGGTGCTGCAGGCTGCCCGGTCTGCACGGTCCTCCACCACGGGGCGACCGTCGGCGCGACCTGGATCCCCGTTGCATCGGCCCAGTCGCTCCCGCTCGCCCAGGCCGTTCCCGTCACCGCGTCGGTCAACCGCCTGCCCACTCCCCCGATCCGGGCGCCCCCTCTCGCGCAGTGCTAGCTACTCAGAACCAGCACTGCACCCATGCGCTTGCCCACAGGAGGGTCACCCATGCGACGCTGCTGCTTTGCCCCGCGCCGACCTGTGCGCGCGTTTACCCTGATCGAGCTTCTGGTAGTCATCGCGATCATCGCGATCCTTGCGGCCATTCTGTTTCCCGTGTTCGCCAAAGCGCGCGAGAAGGCTCGCCAGACGAGCTGCCTGAGCAACGTTCGCCAGATCGATACCGCGATGGCCATGTATGCGGGGGACTACGACGAGACCTACCTGCGGGTTGCGAGCTGCCTCCCGCCGGACTGGGATCTCGTCGTCTTCATGCCGTGGCGCCCAGCCGTCGAGCCGTACGTGAGGAACAGCCAGGTCTTCTACTGTCCCTCAGGCCCCCGGAACACCTACATCCCGTCCCAGGACACCGACTACGCGCTCAACGGCTACGTCGCCTGCGCCACCCCGATGGCTATGTTCCCCTCACCAGCGCAGATGATCTGTATCGCCGAGCGCAGCAACAACCCCGTCTACGACTGCCACGAGGCATTCTGTGAGTCGGTCACCTACAGCCCCTGGGAGCCGAACTGCTTCTGGCCCCACCTCCAGCCGGACCGGCATCTCGACGGGGCGAACTACGCCTTCCTCGACGGCCACGCGAAGTGGCTGCGCAAGGAGGCGACCCTCTCACCTCGCAACATGCACGAGCCCGGAAACTGATCCCACTGCGGGCCAGCCGGAGTCAGGGCGCCCGAGCATGCGAAGCACTACGTTGTCCTTACCTGCGGCGGGCTCCAGGGCTGGCTGCGCGCGACGAGGCGGAGGGCGCATATCCCCCGCCTCGTCCCGCTCTTGGCGAAGCCACTCTCGTGTAGGCTGTCTAGCCACTTTCGCAGAGCGCACGGGCTCCGTCCCCGGTCCTCGCCCCGACCGTAGCCGAGATCCAGCCCGTGACACTGCCCGATGCCACGGCCTTGGAGCGCGCACGCGCCGCCGGACGCTTCCACGAGTCACCTCCGCCAGATTCGTGGAATGCGCCCCAGCTCCGGCACGTCAATGGACAGAGGGACACAGGCCCACGTTCCACGAGCTTGCGGTCACACTCGTGGCGGTGAGCTTGGCTGGCCGTGCCATCGGGTATAGACCCAGTGTTTGGCCCGCAGTCGTGTTCAACCGCAGAGGAGATGCGAGATGGTGAGGCAGGGTACTGCAGTCGTGTGTGTTCTGCTGGCCGCCGTGGCGATCGCTGCCGGGTGCGGCGGGAGCGGGACCGCAACGCTCGACGACACGGACGCTGCCGCGGTCTATGCCGCGAGCCTGGGTGTCGTGGTCTCGGACGCCACGTCCATCGAGCGCGCGGCTGCCAGCATCGCGGCAAGTCAGCGCTCCGGTGGGCAGAACCAGAACCAGCACCAGCACCAGCTGGGTGATGGCTCGGGTGTGGACGTGGACGGGTCGGGGCAGTACCACATCTACTGCCCGGACGGCACGGAAGTGATCGGCGCCCCGAATGGGCCACGTCAGGTCGCCCAGGGCGGAACTCCCCTGGAGGCGGACTGGGAGCCCGGCGGCGAGGGCGATACGCAGCGCCTTCGCATACACCTTCATGGCGGCAGCGCGTGCCTGGTGGAGGCGCCGAACGGCCAGGGCGAGATGGAGTGCGAGGGGCCCGAGGGGTGGCGCTTCCGCGTTCGCGTGCTTGAGGACGGTGGCCTCGAACTGCGCTTCGGGCAGGAGCTGATCAGCGTGGAGCGGGGCACGGCCACGATCCGTGTCCGCGTGCAGGGGCACGGCCTCTGGACAGCGGAGCGCCAGGAGGATGGATCGCTCCTCGTCGTCAACCCTGGCGGCCAGCCGATGTACACGATCGTCGTGAACGATGACGGCATGCTCACCGTCACCTCGACGAACTCAGGCCACTCCTGGGTCGTGGATCCAGCGACCGCGCTACCGGGCGATAGCGCCTGAGGGTGCCATACCCGGGCTCCAGTCCGACCGGCTCGCTCGCCAGGCTGCTTGGGCAGCAGCTCGGCTCGCGCACGGGCCGAAGGGCATACGGCCCGGCGTCAGCTCAGTACCAGTTCAGCGCGGCCTGCCGAGGCCAGTACTTTACGTGACCGTCCACGTAGCCGACGTTCATCGATCCCCAGGGACCGCCGTGGAAGCCGTGTACGCCCGTGGCCTCACCGTAGGGCTTGCAGAACCAGTCTGAGGTGAGCCACATGCCCGTCTCCGAGGCCTCCGTCAGGATGCGCGTGTTGTTCCCCCACGGTGCGGTGTCGCCCGGCGCGGTGCTGGACCTGGCGGCCGTCACGATGAAGCTCAGGTCTATCCAGGCGATCCAGTTGTTCGCCGCGGACGGCGGCTTGGGCGTGGCCGTCGAGGGGAGCTTGTCGAATGAGAAGTAGTAGTAGGAGATGTTGCCGGCGGCCTGGTTCGCCGGCGAGTCGACCAGGAACGTGAGGCCGGGGGCCGGGGCCGAGGGGCAGTAGAAGATCTGCAGGTTCTTCATGTATGGCTGCGTCTCGGTCACAAGCCGCAGTTTGGGGTTGCAGGCGTGGTCGCTGCAGGGAAGACCTTCATCCCAGTCGCTGGAGTACATGTGACACGCCATACCGATCTGCCGCTGATTCGAGAGGCACGTGGTCTTGCGCGCGGACTCCCTTGCTTTGGCGAAGACGGGGAAGAGTATCGCGGCCAGGATCGCGATGATGGCGATCACGACGAGAAGCTCGATCAGCGTGAACGCTCGGCGCTTGTCTCCCATCGGTGCTCTGCCTCCTGTGTCTGGGTGTGCCCTACGGGCGCTCGCCCACCGGCGGGGCGGGCTTCCGGATCTCCAGCCACCAACCCGTAATCGGTTCGGTGATCAGCTGGAGCTGTTCGATGCCTGCTTGCCTGGCGCGCTCCGCCAGGTCCGGCTCGAGCGGACGCCATCCGTCCGTCGAGCCCTCCCGCATGGCGCGGAGGCGTTCCTGAGCTAGGGGCTCACGGATTGCCGGGTCGAGGATCCTAGAGAAGCCCCCTCCGATGTAGGCGACCCCGCCCGGCTTGAGGATCCGGTACGCTTCCTGAACTCCCTTGAACTGGTCGGACCAGAAGAAGATGCTCCCCCGGCTGACGACGAGGTCCGCGAAGTTGTCGCGAAAGGGGAGGTCCATGGCATCGCCCTCGACACCGCGCACACGGCCTATATATCCCTGCTCCTCCGCCAGCAGGTTCGCGAGCCTGACCGCGTAGGGGTCGATGTCGAGCACGTAGCAGGTCAGGTCAGTGACCCGGACTAGAGCAAGAGACAGAGACCCGCAGCCTCCGCCGATGTCGACGCAGACACCTGTCTTGACCCCGTAGTCACCGACGAGCTGCTCAGCGAGCGCTGGGTAGACAGGCGCGAACCGACCCGTCGCCGCCTTGTAGATCGGGCAGCGGGCGATGAGGTCGTCGCGGTAAGAGTCTGCAAGCGTGAGTGCGGGAAGCGCCATGAGGAGTGGGATGGTGAGAGCCAGACTGCGCACGTTCCGCCGCCTTCCGCAACGATAACGATAGAGCGATCCACTAGATGCTTGCTACACTCTGCGGCGCCGCTGTGTCAGAACTGGGAAGTGGACGGGAGCACTGACGCACGAATCACGGAACGATCGCGTAACGCACTCGAGCCAAGACCCGGCCCGGGCCAAGCAGTCCGGCCGCGGCGGCGGCGTTCCGAGAACCGTACGCCTAAGTTCCCCATTCCGACCTCGGACACCAGCAACTCTCGCCGAACTAGCTGCCACTAGCAGATAGTCGGCGGGCCACCGCCGGCGGAAGCGGAGGTGGCGCGTATGGCGCGCCGACAAGGCAGAGGCTTCACGCTGATTGAGCTGCTCGTCGTCATCGCCATCATCGCAATCCTGGCAGCTATCCTGTTCCCGGTGTTTGCGCGTGCACGCGAGAACGCGCGGCGCACTTCCTGTGTGAGCAACCTGTCGCAGCTCTCGAAGGCGTCGCTGATGTACGGCGACGACTGGGACGGCCAGCTGGCGATCGGAGCGACGCAGGGGAACCCGCTGCTCAACGTGGTCCAGGCCCACTACCCCTACGTCCAGAACCGGCAGGTCTTCTACTGCCCTTCGGTATGCATCCTGGGGCAGTACGACCCGACGCTCAACCCGACGGACGCTAACTGGGCAGCGGGGAACATCGGCTACTACTTCTGGTCGATGGACGGCATCCACGCTCACACGGGACCGTTCGGCGACCTGCACCCACCCCGCCACCTGAGTCTCGCCTGTGACCCGAACCTCTGGATGTGGAGCGACGTCTTCGGCCAGTTCTTCTGGAGCCAGGGCGCGCCGTTTGCGCACCAGATGCCGAAGTGGAGCTTCACGAACGTCGCTTTCATGGACGGCCACATCAAGGCGATCTCAGGTCGGCCGCGCGATGTCTTCCACTAGAGCGCGGTGAACGAAAGGAGCGTACGTCATGGACGCGTTCAAGGCGGTGGTAGCCATCGGCGTCGGTCTTGTGCTGCTTCTCTTGGCAGGGTGCAACAACCCACGGTCTGTCGCCGGATCGACGTCGGCCCGCCCGAGCGGGGCGGCGACCGCGGTTCCGGCCCACGTTCTGGCCCCGACAGCTATTGCGGAGGGGCTAGCAGAGGCGCACAAGGCGCTCGGCTACGCAACGGAGGTCGAGACCTACGCGCCGGGTTGCCTCGCCCAGGCGCTGGCGGAGACGAAGGCCGAGATCGCGCTCGCCCCTGATGGGGCCGAGTTGCGGGCCGCTGCGCTCTCGGCGAAGGGCTCGGATCCGGTGGGGCGTCTGTTGGTCGTCCTCGCCGTGCGCCGGGGGAACCCGCTCAAGATCAAGGCGGTCGGCGATCTCGGGCGGGACGAGGTCCGTGTGATCGCCGCCGCCTCGCCGGACGCGGACTCCGCGGCCGCGCTCTTTGGCGAGGCAGCAGCAGCGGCGGGGCTGGGGGACCAGGTTGGCAGCAAGCTGGCGACGTCAGTGTCCTCCGAAGATGCGCTCACTGCCGTCGCGCGCGAGGAGGCCCAGGCGGCGGTGGCCTATCTCCCGCAGGTGATGTTCGGTGACTGCAAGGACGACTGCGGCATCGGCGCGTTCCTGCCCAAGGAAGGCGAGCACGCCGTCGACCTCCTGGCGGCCGCGATTGGTTCGGGGCACGAGTCCATGGTCTCGTCCTACGTGCGCGCGCTACGAACGCGGTCGGCCCAGGACGCCCTCGCGCGCTTTGCGGTGGAGCCTGTTGTCCCACGCGCGCCGGGCGAGGCAGATGTCTCGTTGCTCGTTCCGTGCGGAGCGGGGCTGCAGCCCGCGATGGACGCGATCGGCGCGGCGTACCTTCAGCGTACGGGAGTTCGCGTCGACTTCTCCTATGCTGGCTCCGGGATGCTGATGGCGCAGCTCGACTTCACGCACAGCGGCGACCTCTACATGCCCGGCGAGGCCTTCTGGGTCACGCTGGCCGAGCGCAAGGGGCTTGTGAATGACACGAGGCCGGTCGTCTACTTCACACCCGTGTTGGCCGTTCCGCAGGGCAACCCGGGCAACATTCGCGGGCTGGAGGACCTGGCCCGGCCGGGCGTTCGCGTGGCGCTGGGCGATCCCAAGGCCCTCGCGATCGGACCGGTGACGAAGCGCATTCTTGAGCGAGCTGGCATCTGGCAATCGGTGCAGGGCAATGTCGTGATGTACGGGGGCTGCATCCCGGAACTGGCAAGCTGCATCGCGATGAAGGGCGCCGACGTGGGGGTCCTCTGGGACGCGGTCGCTCTCCAGCACCGGGACAAGGTCGACACCGTCGACATCGCCCCGGACCAGAATGAGGCGGCCGAGGTTATGCTCGCGACGCTCACCTGCGCGACGTACCCGGAAGCGGCGAAGAGCTTCCTCGACTTCGTCGCGTCCGATGAGGCGTCCGCTCTATTCGAGCAGAACGGCTTCCGCACCGAGCCGCCGCCCGGGATCCGCCTGGCACCCAGGGAGGGGCCTGATGCGTGACGACAGCCCGTCGGCCGGCTGCGGAGGGCTTGGGAGGACGGGCCCCTGGGGCCGCCCCGGCGAACGAGCGTTCCACGTCGGGGCCGCGGGCGCCCTCACATTCGAGCTGGCATTCATCATCATCGTGATCGGCGCGGCAGTCTGCTACATCGACCTCGGCGATCTCCGTGCGGTGGTGGCCTCGCCGGCGATGCGCTACGCGATGGCGCTGTCACTCATCACGGTCACGATCACGACCACGCTCTCGGTGCTGCTCGCCGTGCCTGCCGCCTATGCGCTCACTTACTACCGCGTGCCATTCCGTCGTGTCGTGGACACCATCCTGGACCTGCCAATCGTCATGCCGCCGATCGCTGCGGGCATGGTTCTGCTCGTGCTCTTCGGGTACTACCTTGGGGAACCGATGCGGAGGCACGGGATCTACCTGCCACACACCCGCGCAGGGATCGTGGTGGCGCAGTTTTTCACCACCATGACCTTCGCGGTCCGTTCGGCCAAGGCGGCGTTGGACGGCATCAGCCCTCGCCTCGCCGAGGTAGCGCGGACCTTGGGCTCGAGCGAGTGGTCGGCCTTTCGCCGTGTCACGCTCGCCCTCGCCCGACCCGGCCTGATCGCGGGCATCGTGGTGACGTGGTCCCGTTGCCTCGGCTTGTTCGGCCCGGTCGTCATGTTCTGCGGGGCAACGGCCTTCCGCACGCAGGTGATGCCCACGGCCGTGTACATAGACACCTCGGTCGGGAAGCTCGAGGAGGCCGTCGCGGGCGCGCTGATCCTGGTGGCCATCGCGCTCGTGGCCCTAGTGCTTTTCAAGCGCCTCGGCGGCCGCGGCTACATGTGGTAGACGGGAAGCTCGTTGCTCTCACTCAGGGCTGTCTCCGCAGAACTCGGTGTCTTCCGGCTCCGCGATGTGAGCCTCGACGTACCGCGAGGGGACTACTGCTGCGTCATCGGCCCGACCGGCGCCGGCAAAACGGTCCTCCTTGAGTGCGTGACCGGGCTCCATCCCGTGACGAGCGGGGCGATACGGATCGCGGGGGAGGACGTGACGTCGCTGCCCCCGGAGCGGCGCCCCCTCGGCTACGTTCCACAGGACTACGCGCTCTTCCCGCACATGAACGTCTTCGACAACATGGCCTACGGTCTGGTAGAGCATCGCGTACCCCGTCAGGAGGCGCGCCGGCGTGTCGGGGCGGTCGCGGAGCTCCTCAATATCGGTCACCTGCTCTCGCGCCGGCCGGCGAACCTGAGCGGGGGCGAGGCGCAACGCACCGCGCTCGGGCGCGCGCTCGTTCTTCGGCGCGAGCTGCTGCTCATGGATGAGCCGTTCGGGGCACTGGACCAGACCACCAAGCGGGAGCTCGTGCACTACCTCAAGACCATCCACCGCGACCTGGGGCTGACCGTCCTGCACATCACGCATGACTTTGCGGAGGCGTACGGACTCGCGACCATGGTTGGCGTGCTCTTGGATGGGCGGCTCTGCCAGGTGGCGCCGCCACAGGAGGTGTTCGCTCGTCCGGCCACTCGCGAGGTCGCCGAGTTCCTAGGGATCCGGAACATATGGCGCCTCTCCGAACTGGGCGAGCGCGCAGAGGGGTTCCTCGCCGCCGCGCGCGATGGCGCTCGTCACGGCCGCATCGAGGACGACTCGCTCTGTCTCACGCCGGACGCCATCGCGGTGCTCCCGCTCGGCGCCGATGTCGACTCCCAACTCGCGGGCGAGGCGATCCTCTGTGAGGCGCACTGGCAGGGCGCTGCGTGGGACCTGGAGCTTGATGCGGGCCTCGCCTTCCACGCGCGGCTCAGCAGTCGGGAGTTCGCGGCGCTGGCGGCGAGGCCGGGTGACGCCGTGCTCGCAAGCGCCTCGCCCCACAACGTGCACTGGATCGCGGACTGACACGGAGCTACTCGGCGGCAGGCGCCCCGGACTCCGTCTCTTCGATCGGGTCGTAGCCCCACCGAGTGACGGCCCTCTGGCACTCCGGCCGGAGCAGGAAGCGGACGAAGCTCCTCGCTAGTACCGGGTCGCGCGCCGTCATGAGGACCACCGCTTGCGCGTGCATCCCACCGTAGAGCGCATCGGGCACGGTGACGACGACCTCCGCCTTGCCCTGAGTGCTCCGCTCGGGGTCGGCTTCCGTCCACGACTCGTCGGTGCAGGCGCCGAAGACGAACGTCGCGTCGGCCTTGCCCTGGAAGACCAGGTCCTTCGCCTGCGCGGGCTGCGGGAGCCTGGTCACACGCTTGCTCGACTCGAGCTGATCCCACACGCCCGTGCCACGCAGGGCCTTCTCCGCCGCCTGTCCGATCGCGAGGTCGTCGGTGCAGATCGCAACCGTCCGGACTCTCTCATTCGCCAGGTCCTCGATCGCGTGAATACCCAGCGGGTTGCCCTTGGGCACGGCAAGTCGGAGTGACTGCTTGAGGAATGGGGTCGGCTCGCCGAGGGAGAGGCCCTTCTCCACGATGGAGCGAGTCTCGCGCTCGCCGAGGCCGAGGTAGATGTCCAACTCCACCTTGCCGTCCCGGACCGCCCGCGTCAGCGGGTCGATGTTGCGGACGTCGTCTTTGAAGGTGACCCCGGGGGACTCCGAGAGGAAGAGCTTCTTGCAGGCCTCGTAGGCTGGGACCAGGCCGCACGGCACCCCCACGCGGAGCTGGCCCGTCACGGCTGCCGCTGCGGCTTGGGACCCCAACGCGGCCGGCGACGCTGGGGGACCCTTCGACCGTGCGCAGGCAGCCAGGAGTGACGCGGCCGCGCAGAGGGCTAGGGGCAGTGCAGAGGTCGTTCGGCGCATCCTAGCGCTCTCCATCCCAGGCCGCGCTTCGCGCGCATCCGCGCGAACGGAAGCGGCGTACCGAGCATTGGCCTGCGTAATGAGCTCCACATCAAGTGCGCGTCCTCCGTTGACCTGAGCAGTAGGCGCCCCTAGGCCGGCATTATGCCGCAAAGACGCACGGGCCGCCACATCGTGACGATGGTCCCACCCTCCGGTGGGCCCGGTGCCAAGGGCCGAGGCGATCGCCGTGGTCCATGTCTCCACGGTCATCCACTCGTTGCAGCCGTTCCAGACAGCGGAGGTGGCGGATCACCAGCGCGGAACGGGTATATGTTAGAGACACTATGCTGTCGGCCGTCCCGAGGGGCTGCCGAGCAACGATAGGAGGGTTCGCATTGAGCAATTCTACTGCGCTGGGCCGGGACACAGAGGGGTCGGCGCGCTTCCCGCTGATCGGGGAGGTCGCGCCCTCGTTCACGGCTCCTACCACTCAGGGGGACATCAACTTCCCCCAGGACTATGCGGGCAAGTGGGTGATCCTGTTCAGCCACCCCGCGGACTTCACTCCCGTGTGCACGACCGAGTTCATGGCTTTCGCGACGATGCAGGGCGGGTTCAGGGAGCTGAACTGCGAGCTCGTAGGCTTGTCGATCGACTCAGGCTACAGCCACATCGCTTGGCTGCGGACCATCAAAGAGAAGATCAGCTACAAGGGCATGAAGGACGTTGAGGTGACCTTCCCGGTCATCGCCGATCTGAAGATGGATGTGGCCAGGAAGTACGGCATGCTGCACCCCTCCGTGGACGACACACACGCGGTCCGGGCCGTGTTCATCATTGATCCCGAAGCCAAAGTGCGAGCCATCCTCTTCTACCCACAGTCGAACGGCCGCAACTTCGATGAGATCATGCGCCTGCTCATCGCGATGCAGACAAGTGATGCCCACAAGTGCGCGACTCCGGCCAACTGGCAGCCAGGGGACGAGGTGATCATCCCGCCACCAGGCTCGTGCGGCACGGCTAGGGAGCGCGTCGAGGGCGCCGAGGCGGGCGACTACCGCTGCCTGGACTGGTTCCTGTGCCTGCGGAAGCTCCCCAAGGGGTCCCTCAAGTTGCCGACTGGCGTGTGACGGGTGTGCGGGGTCTGGTGAATGGCCAACCCGCCGGACGGAGCCGCCACGGCTCCGTCCGGCGGGTCCGGGTCAGAGCCCCAGAATGTGCTCCGTGATGGCACCGAGCTGCTGACGCACGGCGGCTGGCGCGCCCGGTCCGAGCAGCGTTTGGCCGGCGTCGCACAGCTCCGTCACCTCGGGCGCGAGCGGCAACCTCCCGAGGAACGCGACGCCCATCTCCGCCGCCATCGCCTCGCCGCCGCCCGAGCGGAAGATGTCGGTTGTGTGGCCACAGTGGGGGCACACGAACCCGCTCATGTTCTCGATGACGCCCAGGCACGGCAGGCTCACCGCGCGAAGGAAGTTCACCGCTTTGCGGCACACCGCAACGCTCGCCTCCTGCGGCGTGGTGACCACCACCCCGCCGTCAGCGTCCGGGAAGGCCTGCGCCACCGTGAGCGGCTCGTCGCCTGTCCCAGGTGGCAGATCAACCACGAGGTAGTCAAGGGGCCCCCAGTCGACGTCGGCGATGAACTGGCGGATGACGCCGCCCCGCAGGGGGCCGCGCCAGACCGTCGGCGTGTCCGGGCTCTCGAGCAGGAAGCTCATCGACATCACTTGGAGTCGCTCAAGCACGGGGACGGGAGCCAGCCCGGCCGGTCCCACCGCAGTGCGCCCCCGGAGCCCTGTCATCAGAGCCGCGCTGGGTCCGCTGATGTCTGCGTCAAGCAGCCCCGTGCGGAAGCCACGCACGGCCAACGACCACGCGAGGCTGGCCGCGACGGTGCTCTTCCCGACACCCCCCTTCCCACTGAGCACGAGGACCTGGTGGCGGATCAGCGAGGCCCGCTCGCGCAGCCGGCGCTCCTGCTCCTCGTACTCGTCCTCGCGTCGCTTGTCCGCTGTCGCGTGGCCGTGCCGGCACTGCGTCGCGCTGCCGTCACTCATTCGTGAGCATCTCCCTGTCGGTCGGGGGAGGGCGAGGGCATCGCCGTGCCTCCGCATGGGTTGGCGCCCTCGAGGAGCGCTTCTCGCAGAATCCCCCACAGGGCCCTGATGCCCTCAGCCACCGGCCCCGAGTCCACCTCGACGAGGGACTCCCGGCCACGGTGGCCCGGTCCTCAGCTCTCTCGTGGAGGTCCGCTCCGGGCTCAGCAGAGGGTGCCGACTGGGCGCGGCCACGCCCCGGTCCGCCAGTACGGCGGGGCCTGCCAGGGAGGCGAGCGAGGCGATGAGGGTTGTCTTGCCGGCGCCAGGCTCTCGAGCGCCACCCGGGCAGCGCCGGACACCCCGAGCGGCGTCGCGCGCGAGTTCCGTTCCCTGCCCGGCGTTGAAAAAAAGTCCTCGGCCCTCGGCCCGCGGCCCCCTTCCGGGCGGAGAGCCCGTGCCCGGGGATGCGCCCCTCGCTCGCGCCGTTGACGACCACTATGACGGTCCTGGTCCTACCCCCGCGTGCACTCACGCTGTCCTCACCTCTTCGTAGAAGACTGCGTCTCCCCTCCGCTCGGAGCGCACGGCGCTTATGGTGCAAAGCGCGTCGAGATGCTTCACGACCTCACTGGCGCGCATGCCCAGCCCCGCCGAGATGCCCTCGACAGTGCACGGTCGCCTGCCCAGCAGGGCCAGTATCTCGCCCGCGGTGTTCCTGCCGGCAGCTGCGTCAGTTGGCTCGATGGGACGGCCCCCGGCGATGATCTCGCAGAAGCCCGGGAACAGCCCCCGGAGGCGCTCCAGCGCTTCAGCGGAAGCGGCATGAGCGTTCCCCTCAGCGGGGGGCCGCGACACGGTGTTTAGCTGCACCCGGGCGGGGTGGATCCTCTCGGCGATGGAGACGATACGCTCCATATGGTCCGGCCGATCGGTGATGCCGCCAAGAACGAACACCTCCAGCCAGATCGCTCCGCGGAAGCCATCCGCGAAGGTGATCAGGCCATCAACCACCCTATCGAACTGGATATCCGGGTGGGGCCGGTTCACGCGTTCGAAGACCCGCTGGTCGCCCGCGTCCAACGAGGGCATGACCAGGTCGGCCTCCGCGAGGCCTGCTCTGACATCAGACGCCCACAGCATCGAGCCATTCGTGAGGACGGCCACCGGGATGGTCGTCATCCCCTTGATCCCAGCGACCAGCTCCCCGATCCCCGCGTGGAGCGTCGGCTCTCCGGACCCCGCCAATCCAATGAAGTCCGGCGTGGGCCCGGAGGGCAACCTGCGTCGCAGCTCATCGAGCACGGCACCTACCGGGGCGTATTCGCGGAGCTCCGTCGTCCTGTTCGTCGTACGTCCGAGCTGGCAGTAGGTGCAGTCATACGAGCACGTCTTGTACGGGACGAGGTCGACTCCTAGCGAACGGCCAAGGCGCCGGGAAGGCACCGGGCCGTACACGAACCGCGCCGCACGAGCGCTCATAGGTGGCCCTCCTGAAGCGTGTCGCGACGGGGGACGCCTGGCCGCCGGTGTGCAGTTGCGGGGCTCCACGCAGTCGCGCCGGACCGCCCGCCGTGTCGGCACTGCGTCGTGCTGTCGTCAGGCATCGGTTCGTGTCTCCCTGCCGGGCGGGGCACCCGGAAGCGTCAGCTCGGCCCGCGTCTGTTCCCGTCCCCGAGCAGCGCTCCGCGCGGACGGTCCCACACGGCCCGGATGCCTCGCGCCACCGGGCCCGCGGCCATTTCGACGTGCGGTCGTCCGGCGACGACGGACCAGGCCACCGCTTCGACGTAGGGCAGCTCGGCGAGAACGGGGACGCCGGCCTCCCCACAGCCCCGTGCGGAACCGGCGCAAGGCCAGCGACCAGGCGAGGCTGGCAGCGACCGCGCTCTTGCCGACGCGCCCCTTCCCACTGAGCACGAAGATCCGGTGACCGATCAGCGACGCCTTCTGCTGGATACGGCGTTGCTGCTCCTCATACGCTTGCGCATTCGCGTCGCAGCCTGCGCTCTAGATGCCTTGGTCGCTGCATGAGCTCCCCTTCGTGTGAGGTCGGGGGTCTCGTCCGGTCGCAACCGAAGACGTCACTATGAGCGTAGCGCCTCCCTGAGCCGCGCCCACAGCTTCGCTATCGCTAGAGCCGCTGGGCTCCGGGGTGCCCAGGTCACGACCGGCACACCCTCGCAGACGGCCTGCGCCACGCTCTCGTCGAAGGGGATCTCGCCGACGAGCGGAATGCCCCGGTCTTCGCAGTGTTCGCGCACGCGGAACGCGCACTCTACGCTCAGGTCGGACCTGTTGATCGCCACGTAGACAGGTAGCTCGAAGTGCCCCGCCAACTCCGCCACCCGGTCCAGGTCGTGGATGCCGGATGGGGTGGGTTCCGTCACGATGAGCACAAGATCCGTCTCGGCCATCGAGGCGACCACGCTGCACCCGATGCCGGGCGGCCCATCGATGATCACGAGGCTAGCAGAAGCGTCAACCGCAGCCCGCAATGCCAGGGCGCGGACTTCCGTAACGAGGCGCCCGGAGTTCTCGCCGCCGGGGCTGAGCCGAGCGTGGGCGAGGGGCCCGTACTCCGTCTGAGACATGTAGCAGTGTCCAGACAGAACCGGGCGCAGGGTCAGGGCGCTGTTGGGGCAGGCTAGGACGCAGAGCCCGCAACCCTCACAGGCTCTCGCGTCAACTTCGCCGCGATGAACCGCCCCAAAGCGGCACCTTCGCTCGCACTCGCCAACGCCTTGACAGCGCTCGGTGTCCCGTACCGCCACCTTCCCCCCCCAAAACTCACGCGACTCGGTTGTCAGCGGATCCGCCACCAGGTGAAGGTTCGGAGCGTCGACGTCGCAGTCGGCAAGAACGCACCGCCCGGCAAGGACCGCCAGCGACGCCACGACCGACGTCTTCCCGGTACCGCCCTTCCCGCTGACGACGGCCAGTTGCTTCGGGCCCGGTCCCATCTACCTGACCTCACGCGCCATCGCGGCGCCGCAGGTGGGGCAGACGGTTGCCACACACGGCACGCCGCGAACGTGCGGGGCTTTCGTTCCGCAGCTCGGGCAGACGCAGCTTCCGCCGGGGCCGGCGCCCTGGCCCGCGCCCCTGCCCTGACCCATGCCCTGACCCTGGCCTTGGCCCTGACCCATACCCTTGCCCTTTCCCTGACCCTGGCCCCCGGCTCGGCCCTTGCCCCCTGCCCGAGGTGTGGTTGGAGTGCTGTCCTTTGGCATCCTCGTACCTCCTTCTTAGCCCGCCGACGGCTCTCGCAAGGACGCTGCGAGGGTCAGTGGGCGCACGCGCGGGCGGCGCTGACCTGGCGCTCGATCTCGTCGAGAAGGCCATCGAGCGGCCCTCTCCACTCGGGAAAGGTGCTGACCAGGCAGCGGCCGTCCGCGTACGCGGCAGCGATCTCGCGCGAGTGCGGGATGCGTAGCAGAATCGGCACGCCGTACCGTTCGCACACGTCTTCGACCCTCGCGGAGCCGATGCCGTCCCTGTTCACGACCACACCGCACGGTACTTCGAGCTCGCGGCAGGTTTCGATAGCCAGCGCGAGATCACTGCATCCGAACGGTGTGGGCTCAGTAACCATCACGCAGAAGTCCGTGGCCTCCACCGCTCTCTGCATCGGGCAAGCCGTCCCAGGTGGCGCATCTACCACGGTTAGAGCGCCAGTGACGACGTGGCTCCTGGCCGCATCTATCACGACGGGACTCCTGGCATAGCCGACGCGCAGCCGTCCACTCACGACGCGAACACCCTCCGGCGACGTCCCGCACGACACGGTCCCGACCCCATGCGGCTCTTCGACGATGGCCCCTAGTGGACAGACGTACGAACAGGCCCCGCACCCGGAGCACAGGCCGGGGAAGGTAACCACGACGCCGCGGATCACCGCGATGGCGCTTGTCTGGCAAGCCTCGGCGCACTTGCCGCAGCCGGCGCAGAGGCATGCGTCTACGCGCGGGACGGAGACCGTGACCGTCTGGTGGCTCAGCCACTCGGGCCGAAGCAGTAGGTGCGCGTTCGGCGCCTCGACGTCGCAGTCGACGAGCGTCACCGCTCCCGTCTGCCAAGCCTTGCCGACAAGAGCCAGGCTGGTTGCCAGGAGCGTCTTGCCCGTGCCGCCCTTGCCGCCCGCAACACTCACTGACAGACCTCGCCTGAGCGCCGCCGCGCGTCCCAGGGGCCCGGTGTTCACTTGGGCGCGGTCCCTGAGTGCGCGGCAACGCTGGCCGACGCGAGCCGGGGGAGCTCGCCGCGCCTAAGCGCCTCGACGGCCTGCCTGACTGTGCCGGAGCCACACTGGTACAGCTCCAGGCCCCCCACGGACAGCGCCTGGAATGCGCTGGGCCCAATGTTCGCGGCCGCCACGGCTTCCGCCGCGGACCCGGCCACGATCTGAGCTGCGGCGATCCCCGCCCCGGAGCCTCTCGCGGCGGCGGTGTTGTCAAGCACCTCGAACTCGAGTGTCTCGGTGTTCACCACAACAAAGCACTTGCACCGGCCGAACCGGCCGTCCACCGGGGAATCCAGCGTCGGACCGGCGGCTGAGATAGCGACTTGCACGGGTCCACCGTCCTCTCATCGTGGTAGTGTCCAGGGCAGACCTAGCTCTCGCCCTCGAGCCTGGTGATCTCCGCGCGCAGGGCCTCGAGCTGTTGCCCCAGGACGTCCGCCTGGGTCTTGAGAAGGCCAAGCGTGGCGTCTCTGTCGAGCTGGGTGGCCCCCGCCACCACGCCGGGCGCGGTAGCCCGAGCGTTCGCGAGGAGAGTTGCCAGGTTCCCGCCCGCAAGCAGGATCTGGGCACACGGGCCGAGACCGGGGCCTCCCGACCCCGCCCACCCTGGGCTGTAGCCGAACCGCATCCAGCCCGGCAGTCCTGTCGCGCGAAGCATGTTCCTGTTTCGCATGTTGTGATCGTCCCTTCTTGTTGATGCAGCCCCCATACTAGGGGGAAAGTGGGCCGTCGCCGCGGCAATGCCGGGCCAGACGGCCTGCTCAGTGGTCACAGAGGCTGGGCCCGCTCTGAAGGTCGCCGGCCGCCAAGTGCGCCAGCGCGTCCTCAACCGTGCCGGTCACGCCCGTGATCGCCTCAATCCCGTAACCGGCGAAGAGCCCCACCGCTCGGGCCCCCATCCCGCCCGCGACCACGGCCTTGACACCGTGTGAGTTCAGGAATGCCGGCAGTGCTCCCGGCTCATGCTCAGGGGCGGCGAGCACCTGCACGCCGTCGACCCGTCCGTCCGCCACATCGGCGAGGACGTAGGCCTTGCAGTGGCCGAAGTGGGCCGAGACCTGCTCGCCTTCGGCAGCGATGGCAACCTTCACAACGCACTCCTCCTCATAGATGCAAAAAACACTTACTTCAGTCCAGGAAAGGGGCGGCACACGGCCGCCCCATGTCCGCCTCTAGGCGCTCCTGCTCGCCTGGGCAGCCGCCTGCTGCCGCAGGATGGGTCCGCATTCCGCCACAAAGCTGAGGATGTGCTCCGCTCGGCGGCGGAGCACTACTACCCAGTTCCCCAAGTGGTCCCGCCCTAGGTCGGTGATAGCGTAGACGTGCCGGTTCGGCCCTCCGACCCCCGGCTCCCAACTAGACACCACGCAGCCAGCCTGTTCCAGTTGCCTGAGCGTTCGGTACACAACCCCGGGGTCGATCTCGGAGTCGGTCATGGCCTCTTGGCGAAGCAGCTCCTGAAGCTCATAGCCGTACCGGGCCCGTCCGGAAGCCAGCAGGTAGAGCATCGCGGGCTCGACTAGCCGTGAGAGGCGGCCCAGCGAGCAGGAGCATGGGCCGTATTGCTGACCGTGTCTGTGACAGTGTCCGCGCGGCATCTTCGACCAAGAGCCTCCTAGATGCAGATAACATATAGCATCCGGTACCCCGTGTCAAGCGCCCGAATGCGGCTCATGCGCTGGGACTTCCGCCGTGCGCAGAGCACGGATCATAGCGGGTCGATCATGCCTTCATTCGCTGCCGGCCTAGGCGGGCCTTCGCGGACGCCATATGGTAACAGCTCAGACTCGATGAGAGTGAAGTGTGTAGGGGTTAGGAGGTGGTGGACTGCACCCCTTTTTTTGGACAGTGAGGGGGCGCGGGCTGTTGGGTACCGGGCGGGGACCTCGTCGCATATCGGTTATGTGGGTGGTGGTTTCCGCGGCTCCGACATCCTCCCTTCAGGATCGTGCTCTTCGTGCAGAGGGCGAACTGCGGCATCCCGCCGAGCCCGCCCTGCCGGCCCAACCACCCTTGGGAAGTGCTGGGAAAGAGGTGGCGAGCGATGCGAACGTGAGTCGCGCATTCCGAGCGGCGCCAGGGAAGCCGCCCGGCGACGACTTTGATGACCGGGTCGGCGCGGAGGGTGTCGTGATCGTTCCCGTCCTCGTATCCGGCCGCGATCCCGAAGATCCGCTGCCTCAACATCTCAGAGTAGGTGAGCTTGATCTTGGTCTGGTCCCGCAGATCGACTAGCTCGCCCGCCAGGCTCTCCGTCAGCCGGAACCGACGGTCCGCCTCCGCGAGCAGCAGCAGACCCCCGTCAGACGTCAGCCGGCCGCCATCAAACCGAGCCTGGATCGGCTTCCCGGGCAGGAATCCGAACACCGTCTGGTCGATACACTCCGTACGCATGAGAAGCGGGCTCCCTTGCAGCAAGAGTCTCTTGCAAACCCTTGATACAAGCGGATCCCCCGCTTCTCATGCCTTGCCACCAACTTACACTCGCCAATGATACAGGCTAGCAGGGGCCGCGCCCCAGTGGTAGGCTGGAGCTTTGGGAACATCGGTGCCTCGGCGGGGACGCCCCGGCGCCGGCAGCGGTTCTCATCGGTGGGAATGAGAAGGGGGCACGCTGCGGTGGGTAG